>Ga0180082_1000002_pt1 | contig 42465 bp, 57 predicted proteins | sample EasRiv660_16_10D_FD_121780 | JGI IMG/M metagenome (GOLD analysis project Ga0180082, IMG submission 121780) | Soil microbial communities from meander-bound floodplain in the East River, Colorado, USA - East River metaG ERMLT660_16_10D | ecosystem: Environmental > Terrestrial > Soil > Floodplain ...
CTATATTTTAGCTCCGGGGGAATTTTGGGACAATGTTTTCACTTTTTAATACCGGGAAAGGAGGCTTGGGAAGATGAAATCAATGTTGAAAGACGTAATCAGTGGTGGAGAGCAGTACAAAGCTCTAGCTTTCATCTGTCCTGGCTGTGTTGGTAATGGTGGAGGCACCGGATTGCACATGATTCCGGTAGAACCGACTACGCAATCTCCTGCTTGGACTTGGAATGGGGATCTAGAAGCGCCGACCCTCGAGCCATCCATTCGTACTACGTGGGAATCGCCAAGAGAAAAGTTTGTGTGTCACTCATACCTCAGAGACGGCGTATTTGAATTCCTTGGTGACAGCACTCATGAGTTTGCTGGGAAGAAAGTGCCTCTTCAAGAGCTCCCGTCATGGTTCCTTAGTTGGGGTGATGACGATGACGAGTAAACGAGAACGAAAGGTCCGACCGGCAGCAACCCTCGAAGGACGAGAGGGTCAGTTGGTTTCAATGGCGGTGGACCTAGCAGAGAAGCAATTGAGGGAAGGCACAGCTACTGCGCAAGTCATCACGCATTATTTGAAGCTCGGTTCCACAAGGGAGATCCTCGAGCAAGAACGCTTGTCCAATGAGAACCAGCTTCTCCAGGCAAGGGTGGAACAGATGGCTTCGGCAAAGCGTATTGAGGAACTTTATGGGCAGGCATTGGACGCAATGAAGAAGTATGCCGGTCAAGAGGTTCCGGAGATCGATTATTATGAGGACTAGAACCTATAATGAGCTTAGAAGACTCGATACTTTCCTCGAAAGATACGAGTATTTGAAACTTGGAGGCGTCGTAGGCCACGCTACATTTGGGTTCGATCGTCACATAAATCAAATGTTTTATGCCTCTCGAGAGTGGAAACAAGTAAGAGAAGCGGTCATATTGCGTGATAACGGCTGCGATTTGGGTGTTCCTGGGTTCGAAATTAATGGAGCGCTGGTTGTTCATCACATAAATCCAATTAAAGAAGATGATATAGTTCACTCACATGAATGGGTTTTAAACCCAGAATTCCTTATAACAACCACACATGATACTCATAATGCCATCCATTACGGTGATAGTTCGCTTCTTCGGACGGAATTTGTGGAGCGAAAACCAGGTGATACACGACTTTGGTGACCGGAAGGAAGACAATGAGTAAACCAAAAGAAAAGACAAGACGCTCCTTACGTGTCGAATCGGATAGTTATTGTCTCGTTATTGCACTGCATATGGACGTGTTGTAAGGCTGAACGTATCTAAAAACAAAGGGCCAGAGTTTTGACTCGATTTAACAACTTTCGAACCAAGGGAGAAAGAAATGAGTTCTGTTGAGGAATTGCCAGCACTGTTCAAGATGATCGAAGAGATGCGGGAAGCAGGAACCAGCGAGGAAGACATCGAGACATATCTCAAGGATCTCGATATGACAGCCTTTGAAAAGGCCAACGAAGAGATGCGTGCTGCTGGTAGAAGCGAAGCGGCGATCTTTTATTTCTGGAAAGAAGTAGATAGTTTCGGCGATACAGATCCCGAAGACATGATCGATTCAGATGACGAGGTGCAGTGATGGGTTCCGTATATCTCGACCAACTTCCGACAGTACTTCATAACAACGGAGCGGGCGTTCCTTTCATCGAAGTGCAGGGCTGGCAACGGCGAGCTCGTAGTTCTGGTGGTTACAACGGACGGGTCGAAGGTATCTCGATCCATCATACTGCTAGTGGTCCTGCATCTGATGGCTGGCCTTCGGTCAACTACGGAACGTTCAAGGCAGCGGCTAAGCCGATTGCCAACATCTACATCGAGCGAAGTGGTACTTGGTGGCTCGCAGCTGGTGGAGCGACGAACACTTCAGGTGCAGGTGGACCAACACCGTACTGCCCCAAGGACGGAGCGAACTCTCGTACCATTGGAATCGAGATCCAGAACAATGGAGTTGGCGAACCGTACACTGACGCTCAGGTGTGGTCGCTGCTTCACGGTGTCTCGCTCATCTGGAACGACATGTCTCGTCGGTACAACTGGGGCTTCCAGACCGATCGAATCTTCGGTCACTTCGAGTGGGCTCCTGGTCGAAAGTGTGACCCCACTGGCCGCTCGGCCTGGACGTCTCCGGAGAACCGACTGGGTTGCAGCAACGGTCCTCGCTGGCACATGGATCAGTTCCGGCATTCGGTAATCTCTCATGCGCTCAGCCTCGTGCTCCCACCGCCTCCGGCGGCATGGCCGTGGCCGCTTACCCTGCCACAGATGCAGAGCATTCGAGGAGCCGCCAAGCCGACGATCCAGGAAGGGTCGGCTAACTTCCTTGTCACTTACCTCCAGATTCTATTGGTCGACATGACTGGAGCGACTTGCGAAGTCTCGGGCAACTTCGATGCCACGACGACGGTGGCTGTCAAGAACTTCCAGTCATTCTTCGGACTATTGGCTGATGGCATTGTCGGTCCGGTCACTTGGAGGTCGGTCGACACAAAGCTGTTCGATCCGTTCGCAGCCAAGAATGGAGGCTGAGCTGTAGTGTCAAAATGGGAGCAAAAACTCTAAGTAAGGAAAGGAGACCCGATCATGGAAGACAGCATTCTTACCAGTACGAAGAAGACCCTTGGGCTGGATGCCGACTACACGGCTTTCGATCTGGACATCATCACTCACATCAACTTGGCGTTCTCCGTTTTGAACCAACTTGGCGTGGGTCCGGTCGAAGGATTCATGATCGAGGACAAGTCTTCTACGTGGGACGAGTTCGTCGTGCCTCTTTCTCAGATGAGCATGATCAGGACCTATGTCTATTTGAAGGTTAGTGTACTTTTCGATCCGCCGACTACTTCGTATCTGATCGAGGCCAAGACAAATCAGATCGACCAGTACGAATGGCGTTTGAATGTGTTCAGGGAGTTCAACGATTTTCCTAATCCAATACCAGAGGAAGAGGTGGAGGTATGACCGCTGAAGAAGTTGACATTTTTCTTGGACATTTCGGAGTCAAAGGTCAGAAGTGGGGTGTTCGTCGTAAGGATCGCAGATCGATAAATCCGTCTGCTGACTGGCAACGTCATAGTACTGCTAAGAAGAAGAAGTCGGTCGAATTGAGTGACCAAGAACTTCGAAATCTTCTCGATCGACTCAACATGGAACAGCGTTATCGCAAGCAGTTCAATCCGTCAGCAGTCAAGAAAGGTTTGATGGTTGTCGGAGGGGTTCTTGCTGCTGGGAAGATGATGAATGAAGTTGTTAATTTTGCTAATAGTCCAGCGGGTAAGATGATTGCCACCAAGCTTGCATCGAAAGCAGCTGGTTAATTAGAAAGGAGGCGTCTCGTGACTTTGTCGAACACGGCAACACCGAGATATTACGGCGAGTTTCGAGACGCAGTTCTTCGAGGTGAGATTCCGGTAAACCGTGAGATCTCGATGCAGATGAACAGAATCGACGACTACATCGCTAATCCTAACATCTATCATGACGACATGGCTGTCGATGGGTTCATCAAGTATTGTGAATGGGAACTAACTCTAACTGACGGTAGCGATCTGCATCTGCTCGACTCGTTCAAGCTTTGGGCAGAGGATCTTCTAGGTTGGTTTTACTTTGTTGAGAGAAGTGTGTATCAACCTTCGCCGGATGGTGGCGGATCTTATGTCAAGAAGTTGATCAAGAAGCGGTTGATCACTAAGCAGTACTTGATCGTCGCTCGAGGTGCAGCCAAGTCGATGTATGCCATGTGCATCCAGAGCTACTTCCTCAATGTGGATACGGCAACCACTCATCAGATTACCACCGCCCCTACCATGAAGCAAGCGGACGAGGTGATGTCTCCGTTCAGGACTGCGATCACCCGCGCGCGAGGTCCACTGTTTAAGTTCCTTACAGAGGGATCGCTTCAGAACACAACGGGATCGAAGTTCAATCGGATGAAGTTGGCCTCGACCAAGAAGGGTGTCGAGAACTTTCTAACTGGATCTCTCCTCGAGGTCCGTCCGATGGCGATCAACAAACTTCAGGGTCTTCGTCCTAAGGTGTCGACGGTCGACGAGTGGCTGTCTGGTGACATTCGAGAGGATGTCGTCGGGGCAATCGAGCAAGGTGCCTCAAAGTTGGACGACTACATCATTGTAGCGATCAGCTCGGAGGGAACTGTTCGGAATGGATCCGGCGACACCATTAAGTTGGAGCTTGCTAGCATTCTTCGAGGTGACTATCAAGCTCCTCACGTTTCCATCTGGCACTACAAGTTGGACGACATAGAAGAAGTTAATGATCCGTCAAAATGGCAGAAAGCCAACCCAAATCTTGGGCAGACGGTTACGTACGACGTTTACCATCTAGACGTCGAGCGAGCTGAGAAAGCGCCGGCGTCACGAAACGACATCTTGGCGAAGCGTTTTGGTATTCCGATGGAAGGGTTCACCTACTTCTTCACGTACGAAGAGACTCTTCCTCACGCAGATCGAGAATTCTGGGGCATGCCTTGTGCTCTAGGCGCAGATCTTTCGCAAGGCGACGACTTCTGTGCGTTCACGCTACTGTTCCCGCTGCAGAACGGAGCGTTTGGTGTGAAGACGAGGAGTTACATCTCTTCGTTGACGTTGATGAAGTTGCCGGCAGCCATGAGAGGTAAGTATGAAGAGTTTATTATTGAAGATAGCCTTCATGTCCTCGAGGGGACTGTGCTTGACATGATGGAAGTGTATGATGATCTGGATGCCTTCTTGTTAAGGAATGATTACGACGTTCGTTGTCTAGGATTCGACCCTTACAACGCCAAGGAATTCGTAAGTCGCTGGGAAGCGGAAAACGGATCCTTTGGAATTGAGAAAGTTATTCAGGGAGCTAGGACCGAGTCGGTTCCACTTGGTGAATTGAAGCATTTGAGTGAAGAACGGATGCTTATATTTGATCAAGACTTGATGAGCTTTGCAATGGGTAATGCGGTGACTCTCGAGGATACCAATGGTAACCGTAAGCTCCAGAAGAAGCGTAAGGATGAGAAGATCGACAACGTAGCCGCCATGATGGATGCTTATGTGGCGTACAAGGCGAACAAGGAGAGTTTCGAATGAACGTAGACCAGATTGGGGAGTTTCTCGAGCATCAGGGGTTATCCGACGAGGCAATCGACGCCTTCTTTGCGCACTACGGTGTCAAAGGTCAGAAGTGGGGTGTTCGACGAGCCCAAAAGCGAGCAGCAAAGGGGCCTGATCGGTTCGGTAATAGAAACAACCCATCAGCGCAGAGAAGGCTTGATCGAGTAAAACGAGTTGCAGATGGGAAAGCTTCTGTTGGCGACATGATTAAAGCAGGTCTTTTTCAAATTTCAACAAATGATCTTGTGATTGAAGGGTCTTTTAGAGACGCCGCAAAAGCTCAAGTCGAACGAGGGAAACGTAATCAGAACAAGGTTAATCAAGGTAAAAAGGTTGTGGGCGATATGCTTGCTCGTCTTAGCGGTGTTGATGTTCGGGAGCTGAACTTTGACTAATTAACATTCGTGATCAACACCTAGAAAGGAGGTGCATATTTTGCCAATTCTATCACGAGTCAGAAGCGCTTGGAACGCGTTTCGGTCAACTGGCGAACAGCAGGAAGAGGTGTATAATCTAGGTTTGGGCTCTTCTAGTGCGCCAGATCGTCCGAGACAGAGATATTATAACGATCGATCCATCATTACGTCTATTTATACGAGAATTAGTATCGATGTTGCGCAAGTTTTAATTCGTCACATTCAACTTGATGAGCAGGATCGATATTTGAAGAACATGGAGAGCATGTTAAACAAATGCTTTCTTTTCGAACCGAACTTGGACCAAGGACCAAGCCAATTTCGGCAAGATATTGTTCTTACGTTGTTCGATAAAGGAGTTGCGGCGATAGTTCCAGTCGATACGATTGGAACCCCAGAGGCAGCCGATTTTGAAATTGTAACATTACGTGTTGGTTGCGTTAAAGAGTGGTTCCCAAAGCATGTTCGAGTGGAACTGTATAATGAGGCAACTGGAAAACGTGAAGAAGTTATATTAGAGAAGAAATTCGTAGCTCTTGTTCAGAATCCATTTTATGCGGTTATGAACGAACCACTTTCAACTCTTTCGAGGTTGACTCGGAAATTGAGTCTCTTGGATTCGGTTGATGAAGCTACTGGTTCAGGCAAGCTTGACATCATAATTCAGTTGCCATACGTAATCAAGTCGGAGGCAAGACGTCAACAAGCAGAACAACGTCGCCAAGACATCGAATTCCAGTTAAAGGGTAGTCAGTACGGTATTGCTTATACGGATGGAACAGAAAAGATTACTCAGCTTAATCGTCCAGCTGAGAACAATCTTCTTAAGCAGATTGAGTATCTTACTAATCTGTTGTTTGGGCAACTCGGTATTACCGAGGATGTCATGAACGGTACAGCAGACGAAAAGACCATGCTCAACTATCATAATCGAACTGTAAAGCCTATTCTTGACGTTATAATTGAGGCGATGCAGAGATCGTGGCTTGGTATAGTTGGAACAGCCAATAAGGAACGGATTCGATATTTCCGTGATCCATTCATGTTCGTCACTGTAGGCGAGCTTGCTGAAATTGCCGATAAGTTCTCCAGAAATGAGATCTTCTCGGCTAATGAGATCCGAGGGTTCCTGGGAGTTCCTCCATCTACAGATCCGAAGGCCGATCAGCTAGTAAATAGCAACATGCCACAACCAGAAGCAGACGTCAAGAAAGCGTCTTAGTCTCTGAAAGGAAATACGATGAAGCACGACTTCAGTGGTTACGCCACAAAGGCGAACATTCGATGCTCTGACGGTAAGACCATCATGCCGGATGCTTTCAAGCATCAGGACCAAATGCAGGTCCCGTTGGTGTGGATGCATGGTCACAATGACCCAGAAAACGTTCTTGGGCACGCTATTCTCGAAGCTCGTAATGGAGATATTTACACCCGTTGCTATTTCAACAACACACCGAAGGCTCAACATACGAAGGAAGCAGTAGTCCACAAGGACATCACAATGTTGTCCATTTGGGCAAATGGTTTGCTCATGAAGGCAGGAGCCGTTCTTCATGGGGCAATCAAGGAAGTGAGTTTGGTGCTTTCTGGTGCAAACCCAGGAGCAGTAATTGACAACATCGTCGTTGAGCATTCTGACGGTGAGCCAGACTCGGTTCTTGAAGATGAAGCCATTATTACGATGGGGATTCCCATCGAGCTCAGTCATTCTGATACTCCTGACGGCGATGATGACGATCGGGACGGTAAGGACGATAGGGACGATAGGGATGACGATGTCCAGAAGGTATACGACTCGTTGAACGACAGGCAGAGGGAGCTGGTTCATTCCATGCTCGGAGAGGCGCTCGATGTGAGTGGATCCAGTGACACCAAGAAGGTTAAAGATGCTGATGGTGATGCCGATAAGGACAAGAAGGTCGGGCATGCTGACGGCGATGAGGACAAGTCTGTTGCAGACGTATTCAATGCGATGACTGATGAACAAAAAGAAGTAGTGTATTTCATGGTTGGTCAGGCAGCCGAAGCTGCCGGCACAGCACAGCAAGACGACCTGAATGACGACTCTGCCGGTCACGGCGACAAGGAAGGAACCCAAATGATCACCCATAACGTTTTCGAGGATAAGAAGGCGGGCGGCGACAACTCCATGGTGCTTTCTCATGATGACATGAAGGGCATTCTCAAGAGTGCGATGCGAGGCGGCTCGATGAAGGGCGCCTTCGAGGAATACGCTCTTGCGCATGGGATCAATGAGATCGACGTTCTCTTCCCCGATGCAAAAGCAATCGCTGATGCGCCGGAGTGGAACAGGCGTCGTACTGAGTGGGCAACTGCTCTGATTGGTTCTGCTCGAAAGAGCCCGTTCTCCCGGATCAAGACGCTGTGGGCCGATCTCACTGAGGATGACGCTCGAGCCAAGGGTTACGTGACAGGGGCATTCAAGAAGGAAGAGTTCTTCCCGGTCGCCAAGCGCGTCACAACTCCTACGACTGTGTACAAGAAGCAGGCGTTGGATCGTGACGATGTCGTAGACATCACCGACTTCGAGGTGATCGCCTGGATGAAGGGCGAAATGCGGCTCATGCTCGATGAGGAAGTTGCTCGTGCGATGCTCCTCGGCGACGGTCGCGATATTGCCAGCGAGGACAAGATTGATGAGCAGTGCATTCGACCGATCGCAACCGATCACGAGCTCTACACCACGCAGATCTATGTCAACGTTGATGATGCGTCTTCGTCGATGCTCGAGGTGATGGACGCTGTCATCATGAACCGGGCAAAGCTCAAGGGTACCGGTATGCCGACGTTCTTCACCACGGAGTACTGGATCGCTCGATTCCTGCTCGTGCGTGACGGCGACAACAAGCGCATGTACCGGAACCTCGAGGAGCTCGCCATGGAGCTTCGTGTCGACAAGATCGTTCCGGTTGAGGTGATGCTCGAGTACCCAGACATCATCGGCGTCATGGTCAACCCGGTTGACTACGTGCTCGGTGCCAACAAGGGCGGAGAGGTCAACTTCTTCGACGACTTCGACATCGACTACAACAAGCTGAAGTACCTCATCGAGACCCGGCTCTCTGGAGCTCTTGTCAAGCTCAAGGCCGCCATGGTCATCAACCGTACCGCTGGTTCGAACGTTCTGGTTACTCCTGCTGCTCCTACCTACGTCCCGGCAACTGGCGCGTTGACCATCGTGAACACCACCGGTGTTGTTTATAAGAATGCCGGCGGAACCACGATTGACGCGGCTGGTTCTCCGTACACGGTTGCACCAGGGACGACGTACGTCGTCAATGCCACGCCGGCAACGGGTTACTACTTCGGCACCAGCGATGACGATTCCTGGAGCTTCACTCGTCCCGCTGCCTAATACAGAGAAAGGTCCGGTTCCATGGCAAGGTTCTACGATGTAGTCGGATACGGTGAATCTGTAGAAACACCTGCCGGATCTGGCGTTCATGTAGATCAGATCACAGAAATGAAATATTATGGAGAAGTTATTCGAAACACTCGTAGGTTGACCCCTGATGAGCATTTGAATAATGAGATTTCTGTGGGTAATTCTATTAGTATTATCGCTGATGAATACGCCACAAAACACTTCTTCGCCATTAAGTATATTCGATGGGAGGGGGTTAATTGGAAGGTAACGACAGTTGAGGTTCGACCACCTCGTCTTATCCTTGCCCTTGGAACTGTTTATAACGGTCCTGTATTAGTTTCAACGCCTTAAGGAGGCTTACTGTGGGCCTACGTGCAGACCTTCAAGTTCTGTTAAAAGAGTTACTTGGCTCGGATCATGTATATTTTCAGCCACCGGAATCCATTAAGATGGTGTATCCATGTATTGTTTATAAGAGAGATCTGCGGATTACTCGGTTTGCAGAGAACAAGCCGTATAATCATGGTAAACGCTATCAAATAATAGTTATTGATGCTAATCCAGATAGCGATCTTCCAGATAAAATTGCCGACCTTCCAATGTGCATATTTGATCGTTTCTATACGGCCGATAACCTCAACCACGACGTGTTCAACCTCTTCTTCTAAGGAGAAAACCATGACAGCACTTGTCTGGGACCAATCCGGCGAGCGTCTCTACGAGACTGGCGTCGATCACGGGGTCCTTTACATCCCAACCGCTGGAGTTTACGATCTCGGCGTTGCTTGGAACGGTTTGACCACCGTTACCGAGTCGCCATCAGGTGCGGAAGCTACGGCGTTGTATGCCGACAACATCAAGTATTTGAATCTGATCTCCGTGGAGGAATTCGGTGGAACGATCGAGGCCTACACTTACCCGAATGAATTCGCCCAATGCGACGGAACGGAAGAGCCTGTTCCTGGAGTCCTCGTAGCACAACAGACCCGCAAGACGTTCGGGCTTTCGTATCGAACCCGACTTGGTAACGACGAGGAATCTACGGACTATGGTTACAAGTTGCATTTGGTTTACAATGCCATTGCAGCTCCGTCTGAGAAGGCCTTCGCTACGATCAATGATTCGCCGGAGGCAATCACCTTCAGTTGGGAGTTCTCGACAACTGGAGTGGCGGTTCCTAACCTCAAGCCGAGTGCCTTGATCACGATCGTGTCCACTGATGTGGATTCGGACGATCTCGATGCTCTGCTCCAGGTTCTTTACGGCACCGTAGGTACCAGCCCAAGGCTTCCTCTTCCGCAAGAGCTTCTCGGAATGTTCGCTGCTGGTGCGACAGTTGAAGTCATGCCGGTGGCTCCGACGTATGTTGATGCAACAGACACCCTCACGATTCCGGCCGTTACCGGCGTTAGTTACTACATCGATAACGTCTTGGTTGCAGCCGGCCCAATCGTCATCACGCAAGACACGGTTGTCACAGCTCGACCGAACTCAGGGTACACCTTCCCGGCAGTTGCCGATGAGGACTGGTTCTTTAATCATACGCCGTGATCCAGTTGGTGGCAAGGAGATCAAAGGATGCTCAGAATTACTATTCCGAAACAAGAGTTCTATGATGAAGTCGAGGGAAAGTTCATCTACTCCGACTACATTGAATTGGACTTAGAGCATTCTTTGGTCTCAGTGTCAAAATGGGAGTCAAAATTCGAAAAACCGTTTCTTGCTCCAGGAACCAAAACAACAGAAGAAGTTCTTGATTACATAAGGGCAATGATTGTGACTCCGAATGTGCCTTTGGACATCGTTTCGAAGTTTGGTCCAGACGACATCGAAAGAGTTAATGATTATATAGAGTCAAAGCAATCAGCAACCACTTTTGGAATGATGCCCAAAGCTACTGGGCGAAGTGAAACGATTAGTTCGGAATTAGTATACTATTGGATGGTCACATACAACATCCCATTCGAATGTGAAACATGGCACCTGAATCGACTTTTCTCTTTGATTCGCATTTGTAATGTAAAGAGTACGAAACAGAAGAAGATGTCAAGAGGTCAATTAGCGGCAAGAAACCGAGAACTCAATGCGCAAAGAAGAGCAGCGCTCGGAACAACTGGATAGACTGGAGGTGTAATGACTGCGCTTTTGTGGGATGAGCTAGGAACTCGTTATTACGAGGCTGGAGTGGATCGAGGAGTGCTCTATCCGCCGAATTCGCCAGGCGTTCCATGGAACGGTCTCATTGCAGTTAACGAGAGAGTGTCTGGAAACGAGGGTGCTCCAGTTTATTTTGATGGAGTAAAGTTTGCTAATGTTTTGGCTCTTGGCGAGTTCTCGGCTTCGGTCAGAGCATACACTTATCCGGATGAATTCCTGCAATTCGAAGGCGTTCTTGAAGTTGGATCAGGTAATGGACTTTATGTAGGTAATCAACAACTGACACAATTCGGAATGTCATATCGCACAATGGTCGGTAATGATGTGGATGAAGAGGCGGGGTATAAAATCCATGTTTTGTATAATTTGACGGCGGTTCCAGCGCAAAAGAATTTTCAAACTATTCCGACGGGCAGTGCCGTGGAGTTTGAATGGACGGTCACGGCTATTCCAGGTAAACTTAATGACTTTCGACCAACTGCGCACGTTATATTTGACACTAGAGAGATGAGTACTGAACTTATTCAAGATATTGAAGAGACTCTATATGGAGACGAGTTTAATGACGCTCGTCTTCCAGCTTTGTCAACATTGACAAGTTTTGTTGGCGAATGGGTTATTATTAGAGTTACGGATCATGAGGACGGAACATTTACCATAGAAGCTCCAGACGATCTTCTAACTATGTTGGATGCGACTACTTGGCAACTTATTCAAGCAAATGCCGTATATTTGGACGAAGTGACATACCGAGTTAGCAACAAGTCCCATTAGGGGGTAACATGTTTGCATTGAACAGTGTCGAATGGACTCAGATCGCAGCGATCGCTATATTTGTTCTTGGCGCGATCCTTTGGCTGACTTCTAATGATCCAAATCACACTAATTTCTCTCGATATGCTGCGGCCACTGTGGCTGTAGGCCTAGCCGTATTTGTATTGAGCTTTATTGTCAACCCGTGAACAACAACTGAAACAAGGAGCACACATGTCCACGCAAAGTCAAATCGATCAGTGGAATGCCGCTGTCGAGAAGATTGCTGCTCGAGATGGAATCAGTTTCGCTGATGCCGCCGACAATCTTGCGGCATTGCTTAATAGTGATGCGGTACAGGACGCTATCCGAACAGAGGTTTATTCTCGTCTTGAAACTCTCGAGGGTCGTTTGGAAACTCTGGAAGCCAATCTCGGATTCGGCCGAACGGATATTACTGCGCCGGGACGTCCCGATCCCGTCTGATCGTTCTTCGACCCGCATCTAACGTAAGGAGCTCACATGGCCTCGATTGATGGATTTACAAAAGAAAGAATGTTGGCGATCGAAAACGCGTCGGTTGTCGACGGTGACGTAGTTGGAGACAACCTTATTCTAACACGCAAAGATGGCACTACTATTAATGCGGGTAGTGTTCGTGGCCCGATTGGCTCACCAGGAATTAGTAATGAAACGTTAGATGCGGGTTTGAACGAGCACGTCCCAATTGGTATATCTTTTGATTACATTGGGACTACAGCGCCAACTGTCAGATGGCTTTTGATGATTGGGCAAACAGTTGTTAATGGCCAAACGTTATATCCTGAATTTTGGAGTAAAATCCCAGCAAGTATGAAATCTGGCGCAAATATTATAATGCCAGACACTAGACATCGAATTTCGGTTGGATTTGACAGTGCTGATTCGGATTTTGATGCTATTGGGAAGACCGGTGGTGCGAAAACTGTTGCGTTGACTAGGCCTCAATTGCCTTTGGCAACGATTCAGATTAATCCTCCTCCCACTGGGCTTAGCGGTTCCACTGGAGATGATCTTGGTGGTCATACTCATATTTTAGGTGGTCAAACCAGTCCTGGTGGGATGGGTAATCACACAAATCTTGGTGCAACAGTGGACTCTAGATTCATTATGATGACCCCTGGGGGACCTCACTCTATCGATATTTTGCATGATCCTGCTGGCGGTGCGACCGTCACGACAGAACTTACTACTGGTGGATCAACTGTATCTGATTTGCATCAGCATCCTCTCCCGCCAACAACTGGGGCACCAGCGGTTTATCATAAGCATCCGGCAGGGACTCTTTCTGTTGATATTGCACCATTTCCTTCTGAGGCGCTTGGTTCTGGTGAGGCTCATAATAACATGCCGCCGTACATTACATTCACAAAGATCATCAAGGTTCTATGATCGGAGGATCAAATGAGTGATGCAATTAAAGTTTTCAAAAATAGGACAAATCTCCTCCCTATTTCTATTGGTTTTGATGTTTCTGACGATGTGATCACAAGCGAAATTCGAACTCCATCAGGAGAGCTTATTGCAACCTGGACAGTATTATTTGACAGCGATGGAACGGATGGCGAAATCGTACTAAAGTTGGATGATGCAATAACAGAAGATATTCAATATCCAACGGGCATTATGGACATTAAACGTGTTTCGGGCGGAGAACCGTATGCGGTATTTGATGGTCCATTAGAGGTGACATTCATAGAAACGGTAACCGCATGAGTGGAATGGATGTTACTCCGACAAATCAAACTGTAAATGTAAACCAAGCGCCATCTTCGATTCGAGCTGTTTCTAGAACACAGCGAATTGTTGTTAATAGAGGTGGGGAAACGTTAAATCGAGTTGGAACTACTCAACAAATTGTCGTCAATCGAGGCGATTCGTCAGTTGAAGTTGTTTCGACTCCACAACGGCTAGTTGTTAATTCACCAGGGTCTTCGGTTGGAATTGTTAACGCAGGGCCTCCAGGTCCACGTGGCCCTATGGGTCCCGCTGATTTGTCTGTATATTTGACAGAGGATGGTCAACTTTTAACTCGAGCTAGTGGAGATCTTGCCCCAATTACTCGGCCAAACTTGGCGGCCGATCCTGCATTTACAGCTGCTTATGCGGCTGCGATTGCCGGTCATGTTGCTCTTGCGGATCCACATATTGGGTATGTTTTAGAAGCGGAATTAGCCGCACATGTCGCCGCTGCCGATCCACATCCTGTATATTTGACCGCCACAGAGGGTAACGCAGCGTATGTTAATGTTGGTGGAGATACTATGACGGGGCCGCTTACCGGAACTTCGATTGTTATGTCTGGGAATGTGGGTTCGGCTAGTCACACTTTAAGTTTTGGTGGAGAAGCGCTTAAGTTCTCAACAATAAATGGTTATGCTGCTTGGTTTAGTGGGGCAACAAGAACTGGATATTTACAAGGTCATTCTTCTGGCATGATTCTTCATAGTGAAATTGGAACGCTTCAGCTTCTTGGGGCGTCATCGTTCAATGCTGCTCCAAGTGCTCCTGGGTTCACAATCACTGGTAGTAACAGTCTTTATTGGCCCTCCTATGTCGGCGGTTGGTTCATGCAAGACACGACATGGATTCGCTCGCATTCTGGGAAGAGTGTGTACATAGATCAAGGTGTCTTTGGTGGTGGCTACGTTTCGATCAATAACGGTGGATCACTTATCAGTGGGTATCGGTTCCATCTTGCGGGATCAGGGTATGTCACTGATAACTTAATCGTGAATTCTCAATGTCAAGGAAACCGAAATCAGATCGCGGACGCTGGTTGGGGTAATGCTTCGTTTCTTGCTAATCCAGGAACAGGTGGTGCAGCCATTGCTTTTCATGCTGGCGGTACGGCACCTCAGATTAGAATTGCTAGTGGTAGTAACTATTTCTACTTCCGAGATGCTGGTGGAATTTCATATGTTCCATTAGCAGCTTCGGCTTTCGACGTGTCTTCGGCTCGAGCCACTAAACAAGACATATCGCCTTGGCCTCCAAATCCGAAGAACCTCGGGGCTGGAGCCAACCCTGACCGTCCAACCAAGCGGTTACGTGACCTCCACCCTGTGAGCTTCCGTCGTAAAGAAGAAGACGCCATGGCCGAAGTGCCGTCGGATGAAAAAGAGCAAAAGGACACGACGAAGTACAGGATCCACAGGTGCCACAATGATACGTGTGGTGGGTCAGAGGCTTCTCCTTGCGCTCGTCGTCTCAACTGGGAACGAGGAGAGATAGGGTTTGTTGCAGAAGAAGTGGCGGAGTTCTTACCAGAAGCAGTAATGTTCAATAATGATGGAAATCCAGAAGCAATTTCGGTAATGCCATTACTTACAGCAGTGCTTGCTGCTGTACAAGAACTTGATTCGAGAGTTGATCTATTAGAGGGAGCAATGTAATGGACGTTCAAGTGGAACTTTCTGAACTCGTAGATGTCTTTCAGAGGCTCTTTCCAAAAGAGTACACCATTGCTATTCAGACCTGTCACATAGCTAAACTCAATGCGTTACTCGAAGAGAAAGAAGAGGTTAAAGAAGTTGTAGAAGAATAGTCAAAATGGGAGTAAATTCTTAAAGAAAGGAGTCGGTATGATCCATGTGAAACTATCGGGCTCCTCTAAAACGACCAATGATACATTAAAGAAGTTGGCTAAAAGAGAATACATGAGTGATCTTAGTCGTTTTGGTGCTCTTGGGGTATCTGCTCTTTCTGCGGCAACTCCAGTTGATAGTAGATTGACGGCTCAATCATGGGCGTTCAAGGTTATTGGTAGTCCCCGCAAAGGTCGCGCTACTATTATTTGGTATAACACAAATGTTCAGCATGGTGTTTCTATTGCACTCATTCTTCAGTATGGGCACGGTACTGGAACTGGTGGATGGGTTGTAGGTCGTAATTACATTAACCCCGCTATTCAACCTGTATTTGACCAAATCGCCAACGATGTATGGGAGAAGGTGACACGTGCCTAGTAGCATAGACGATCGTATTGTAGCGATGTCGTTTGATAATCAACGATTCGAAGAACGAATTGCAGCAACAATAGCTAGTTTGGACAGGCTACAAAGAAGTCTCGATTTCACTAGTGCGCAAACTCGTTTTGCTGATAACACAGCAGCAATGATAGCTAGTATGGACAAGCTACGAGCTAGTCTCGATTTTACTAGTGCACAGACCCAGTTTGCTGGTTCTATGGCAGCAACGATGGGTAGTTTGGCTAAATTGCACACCAGTCTTGATTTCTCCCAATCAAAGAAGGGTTTTGAGCAAGTTGCAGCAGCAGCCAGTCGTGTTAATCTTGCTGGTATTGCCTCAGCAGTAGATGGTATTGCTAGTAAATTCTCGGCGATGGGTGCAATCGCTTTTACAGTGTTGCAAAATGTTGTCAATAAAGCAATTGATGCGGGCGCACGTATTGCAAGTTCGTTGTCTCTAAATCTTGTAATTGAGGGTTTCAAAGAGTACGAAACCAACATGAACTCAATTCAGACGATTATGTCGAATACTCGAGCAGATGCTACGACATTGCAAGATGTCAATAAGGCACTTGATCAGTTGAATGAATATTCTGACCAAACGATTTACAACTTTGGTGAAATGGCCAGGAATATTGGTACATTCACTGCGGCGGGTATCGATCTGGAAACATCAGTATCGGGAATTAAGGGTATTGCGAACCTGGCTGCTATATCTGGGTCAAACTCGCAACAAGCGTCTACGGCGATGTATCAGCTTTCGCAAGCACTTGCTTCCGGTAGTGTCAAGTTGATGGACTGGAACTCCATTGTCAACGCTGGAATGGGCGGCGAGGTCTTCCAGAAGGCATTGTTCGAAACAGGTAAAGCACTAGGTACAATTGCTGATACTCCGATCGATCAATCATTTGAAGCGTGGAAAGAAGCGGGTAACACTTTCCGTGGTTCTCTTGAGACTGGGTGGATCACAGCAGAAGTTCTGACTAATACTCTGGCAGGTTTCACGGGAGACCTTACAGAGGCGCAGATTCTTTCAATGGGGTACACGCAAGAACAAACTGCAGCGATTTTGGAAATGGGTCAAGTTGGTAAGGACGCGGCGACAAAGGTCAAGACTCTTACTCAGCTTATTAGTACCGTAAAAGAAAGTATCGGATCTGGATGGTCAGCGTCCTTCCGACTTATATTTGGTGACTTCGAAGAGGCGAGTAAGTTATTTACTAACATTAACAATACTCTTGGTAAATTCATTGGGACCTCTTCAGATGCTCGTAATGAAATACTCAAGACTTGGCACGATTTCGGTGGTCGTGACGCGTTAATTGAAGCGTTGACGAATGCATTTGATGGCTTGATGTCGATTCTCAGGCCGATTCGAGATGCGTTCCAAGACATATTCCCGCCGATGACAGCCGAGAGACTTCTTATATTGACTGATCGGTTCCGGACATTTACTGAGGGCCTAAAGCTTGTTCCGGCACAAGTTGTGGCTGTAAGGAACATATTTAAGGGAGTATTCTCTGCTTTCCGCATTGGGATCGAAGTGGTTAAGGAAATTTTCGGTGTATTTGGTCATATCTTTGGTCTATTCCAAGCGGCAGGCCCAAGCGAGGGTTTTCTTAAGTGGGCTGGTGGAGTAGGTAAAGCAGTTACTGAGCTTTCAGAATCATTGATTGAAGGTGGCGGGATTGCGAAGTTCTTTGATACGATTAAGGATGTTATTGATTCGTTTGCATCTGGTGTGCAAGGAAAGTTTACCACATCAACAGACAAGGTTCTTGAGATAGCTAATAAGCTTGGTCTTGTCTTTAGTGATCTTAGAGATAAGATAAAGGCTTTCGTTTCTGGCGGTGTTGAAAATGCCAAAGATGTTCTCGAAGAAATTGGTGAAAAATTAGATATTGTGGGTCGTATTGGTCGAAAATTAGGAGATGTCTGGGACTTCATTAAAGCTGGCTTAGTTCGTCTAATGGATGTCTTTGGTGCTTTCGGATCCTTCGTCTTGGAAGCGTTAGGCGATCTTCCTCAGGAACTTGCGAACATATTTGGCACTGCCGATTATAGTCAGGCGTTGGACGCAGTTAATACCGGTCTCTTCGCTGGTTTAGTTCTTATATTTAGAGGATTCCTCAAAGAGTTTCAAGGTGATGTTGGTGGAGTCTTCACGAGTCTTTCCGATGCGCTTAAGGAACTGACAGGTGTTCTTTCGGCTATGCAAACGAATATCAAGGCGGACGCAATACTTAAGATCGCGATTGCTTTGGGTATATTAGTGGCCGCAATGGTCGTGTTGTCTTTCCTGGATGCAGGGGCGCTCACAAGATCGTTGGCTGCAATGGCTGGTGGTCTTGGTGAGCTTATAGGAATGATAGCATTTCTTACTTTGATTACGACCGGACCAATGGGTGCGGCAAAATTAGCATTACTTACCGGTAGCTTAATTCTCTTGTCTGTAGCAGTGCTTCTCTTATCGGTTGCCATGCAGAATTTGAGTACGTTGGATTGGGAAGAGATCGCAAAGGGCTTAACTGCTGTCGGTGGTCTGCTTCTAATGTTAACCGTGGCAATCGGTCCTCTTAGTGAAAACAGCGGAGGAATGATTAGAGCTGGCCTCGGTCTTATAGTAATTGGCATAGGATTGAACATCTTGGCTTTGGCTATGAAGTCCTTTGCTGAGATGGAATGGGAGGCTATGGGGCAGGGCCTTACGGGTGTTTATGGTGGGTTAATGGCAATTGGTATTGCTGTAAGTGCAATGCCAAACAATTTGGTTTTAACTGGAGTTGGACTTATTGCGATTGCCATAGCTTTGAATATTTTGGCTTTGGCGTTGAAGTCGTTTGCTGAGATGAGTTGGGCCGAAATGGGGAAGGGTATGGCCGCAATGGCCACGTCTCTTCTTATTCTTGCTGGAGCAATGTATTTGCTTCCAAATGGTGCACTATTGGCGCTTCAAGGTGCTGGACTACTTGCCATAGGCATAGGGCTTGTGGCAATGGCCACGGCGATACAGATGCTGGGTAGTATGTCTTGGGAGAATATGATTAAGGGTCTTTATGGAATAGCAGGTGTACTTATTATTCTTGCTGGAGCCGCTTTCCTTATGCAAGGCTCTCTTGCTGGGGCAGCAGCAATGGTAATCATGGGACTTGCGTTGAAGTTGTTGGCACAGGGAATTAAGGCGTTTGCTGGCATACCTTGGGCCGACATGTTTAAGGGTTTGGCTGGAGTGCTCCTTATGTTGGGTACTCTTGCTCTTGGAGCTATGGCTATACAGGTGGCTATTCCTGCTATTTTGGCGCTTGGTGGTGCGTTACTTCTAGTTGGTGCAGGATTTGCATTATTTGGTTATGGTGCTGTGATGGTAGCCACCGCATTCTCGATTATTGCTACGGCTGGGACTCAAGGTATTGCTGTACTTGTTGATGCTCTTGCTGTTCTAATTGATGTGATGCCAGAAATTATCGGTTCCTTTGGGCAAGGTCTACTAACTTTGGCGCAAATGATTGTAGATGCGCTACCGGCGATTGTCGCAGGACTTGACGAGGTTATAAAAGCGCTTCTTGATTTGCTCATCGCAAACATTCCTAAACTAGGGGAAGCGGTTCTATTATTCATTCTGGAAATATTAAATGTTATCGCAGAAGCATCGCCAGTACTCATTGAGACTGGTCTTGGAATTCTTCTCGATTTGCTCCGGGGGATTCGTGACAATATCGGCGAAGTTGTCACTACAGCACTGCAGATTGTTACTGAATTCTTAACTGCCATCGCTGGAATGTTGCCAACAATTATAGGCGCAGGCCTTGAAATTCTAGTTTCTCTTTTGGAAGGAATAGCGCAAGATTTAGCTTCAGTAATTACTGCCGCAGCCACAATCATTGCGGAGTTTATTAAGGGAATCGGTGAAGGAGCGCAGGCCATCATCATTGCTGGCGGCGAAATGATTGCCGACATTATTTCCGGTATTGGTACAGCAATTGAGGACATTGTCGAGGCCGGAGCAGAAGCAGTCGCCTCCTTCATCAGTGGTATCGACGACAATATCATGCTCGTTATCGATGCTGGTTGGGACATGGTCATTGATTTGATCAATGGTATTTCCGATAGTATTGATGAGAATGCGCCTCAGTTGAGAGAGGCTGGACTTAGATTGGCTGGTTCGATTATTGATGGAATGACGTTTGGTTTGGCCAGTAAAGCAGGAGGCGTCATTGGAGCAGTTGGCGATCTAGGTGGGGGCATTATTGGTGGAATTAGAGGGTTGGTTGGTGCTAATTCACCAGCGACAGTCTTCATCGATATTGGTCATGATATTATCGATGGTCTTGCTATCGGTCTTAATGATGCTGATCCAGCGACAGATAGTGCCGATAGACTAGGCAATCGAGTCATTAATAATCTGCAAAGAACATTGAGTACGATTCCATATCTTATTGAAAACATGGAAGAATTTACTCCGACGATCACTCCGGTTCTCGATTTGACAAAGGTTGAGGCTGAAGCCCGTAAGCTTAGTACTATTATGGGTGTTACACCAATGATTGCAAGAGCGTCATTTGAACAGGCCGAAATAGTGGCTACAACAACGACCCCTCCTCAAGAAGAAGTTCTCACAGACACGAGAGCGCAACAGCCGACCGAGATCAAGTTCGAGCAGCACAATTACTCCCCAGAGGCGTTGTCCACTGCGGATATTTACAGACAAACTCGTAACTTGATTACGATTTCGAAGGAGGAACTGAAAGTCTTATGATTCTTACAAAGATTCGCCTTCTCGAACAGTACCCAATGTCAACATATCACTTTGCGTGGCCCCCACCTGATGAAATTGTTTCATGGCCACTACCAACTATTGATTTGGACCTAGATGTTAATGCTGGGTGGAATGGGTATATATTTCAAGGAGCTGTCGGTCTAGATCCTCCGGATTTCTCCGCAATTGTCGTTGGATTCGATTCTAATGGTGTTCCTATTAAAGATACCGCTTTGGCAAAGCGAGACATTGTTTTGAAGATTGCTTTGAGTCCAAATCTCGGTCAATCTTATAGTCAGTTACGTGACGCCATTTATCGTTTGGTTAATAGATCAATTCTTGTTCAATTAATGAATGGTGCTGATGTTACAGCTCAGGTAACTGGATTTGTCAAAAGTCTAGAAGCTACGCATTTTACTAATAGTCCAGAAGTAGTATTGACAATTGAGTGTGACGAAAGTTGGTTCTCTGGTCCAGAAGAGATCCAAGTACCATATTTCACAATAAACGACACTGATCAGCCGATCATTAACTATACTGTTGGAACTGCTCCGACTGGAATTACATTGAAATTTAATGTGGTATCTTCATCACCCACTGGGTTTAAAATATTTGATCATGCGAAACTTTGGTATGAAGGACCAGAATTGAGATCGGATTCTTTTACTGGAGGCCTTTATACGTTATTTGAAGTAAGTTTTCCATTATTGGCGTCTGATCAAGTTACTGTGACTACTCAAGTTAAGAATCAAAGAGTTATGGTGTATCGTGCCGGTGTAGATTACGATATTTCTGGGTACGTCAATGCTGGTGCGGTTTGGCCTCAATTATATTCTGGGGTTAATACTTGGCGATGGAATTTAGATGAACCTTGGGCATCGGTTAGCAGCCTTAAGTATAGGCCTAGATATTGGGGGGTGTAGTGTGCATCTTTTCAGATTAACTCCTGACATATATCATCCTTCCGATACGGTGCAAAAATTTGAAAGTTTGGCTTGGATCGAACGGTACAGAGAAGCCGGTGACTTTCAATTGAGAGCGATTGACGATACTTCTATTTTGGATATTCTGCCAATTGATTCGTTGGTTTCTCATACAGATACCCGTGAAGTAATGATTGTAGAGAATCACGAGATAATTAGAGATCCAAAAAAGCGGCTATTGGTAACGATATCTGGTCGAAGCTTAGAAACGATGGCTGAAAATCGGACAACGCCAGACTCTCAGTTGCCGTTCTGGAACGCTACGCAAACGGTCGAGACTCCTGTCGTAATCTTTCCTAATGACCCGGCCACAGTTGCAGCCTTGATTCTTCAAATGCGATTTCAGGGAGCACCACCAGCATATGTCGGTAATCCTCTTGAGTTTTATTTCTATGCTCCAACAGGTCAGATCGTTCCGAACATTATTTGTTATGCTTCACTTGATCGTCCAAAAGATTCAGCTAATTATCCAATGAAAAGAGGCGAACTCTATAAAGTTGTTCTCGAGTTACTTGCCAGTGCGGATGCTGGGATCAAAGTAAATCGTCCTATAACTAACCCCGCGCTTGGGTCTGAACCTAAGCTATATTTCGTTGTGTATGATGGAGAAGATCTTACAGAAGAAGTAGTCTTTTATGCTGCTCGAGAAGACCTGGATAGTGCGACATATTTTCAATCGCATAAGGGATACAAGAATTATGCGACAATTGCAGCGCTTCGGCACTCTATTCCTGAATATCAAAGTTTGGCTTTAACTGCTCCGGAGGTCGGTTTTAAGCGAAGGATTTTGTATGTTGAAGCACAAGATTTGAAAATGCATCCAGATAATTACGTTCCTGATGTGAATGGTCCCGATGCAGTATCGACAAGAGCTCAAGGAGAATTGGACCATAATGGAAAAATCTCTTTGATGGACGCCAAAATATCTATTACGGCTAAACCAAAGTTCAAGATTGATTATGATGTCGGAGATCTTGTAAGTGTCTTCGGTGAATTTGGTACAAAACAGATATTTCGAGTTAGTGAGCATATTTTGACTGTCGATAAAGATGGACAAAAAGGTTACCCCACCCTGAGTATTGCTACCCTGTAGAGAGGAGGAAAGATGGCACAACAAACAATCTTCGTCGAAAACGGGGTTCCAGTAATGCAATTGACTGAGGTGGTGATTGGTTCGAAATTGGAACTTGCCGTCAAACTCGAGCGATTGGTCAGTGAGGATCCAGAGGTATTTGAGCCATTTGACTTTAGTGGAATGGAGATTGAAGCTCATATCAAGGACAAGCCGACTAAGGACGTCGACCCAGACGCGGAGTTTGTCTGTACTATGCGAACTCCTGGCGACGGATGGATCGACCTGTTTCTTGGCGGGGATGTCACTGGCTTGCTTCTGGCAAAGGAGTATCACGCAAGTTTGAAAGTGTGGCCCATTGGTAGCCCCGCACTTGGCGACACGCTTCTTGCGTTTATTCTCCCTCTAGTATTTAAGGCAACGAGATGAGTGAGCAAACATTCGTTGTTCAAATCAGTAATCAACCTGTTGTTCTTCGAGTAGCACAAGTACAACCCCCGGTCGTTCGTGTAGCCCAAGCCAAAGTCATAGAAGCCAAGATTACAGGCGGTATATCTGGCCCACAAGGCCCGCAAGGTCCCCCTGGAGCAGCTACATCGGACGTGCACATTCATATTCAAGCAATTCCTTCAGATACATGGGTAATTGAGCACAATCTTGGTTATTATCCGAGCGTTACTGTCGTCGATACACAAGGTGATTTCGTCCTGTGTTCACCGCATTACGATTCTATGGATGTCGTCACCGTCACATTCGGAGCTGCTTTCGGCGGCCAAGCTTACCTGAGCTAAGGAGTTCGCATGCCCATCAAAGTTCTAGACTCACTGGATTTGGGTCAATATCAACTCATTAAGCCTGTAATTGAGACGTTGGCTGGTGCCCCAGGCTCTCCGGTTAAATTTCAACTCTATGGCAACAGTGCAGATAACATTCTATATTGGTGGAATGGCTCAGGGTGGGTTGCTGCACAAGGTGGCGCAGGAGCTGTTCCAGCTACTACAGTTACGGCTTCAGCTGTGGGGGACTCTGCTGTTGTTGGCACAGCTACAACATATGCTCGAGAGGACCACAAGCATTCTCGAGAGGCGTTCGGTAACGTTGCGGCACAAACGGCTTTTGGTGCTGGTTCCGGTAATGGTTCGGCCGTAACGGTTGCCAAATCAGACCACACACACGGTACTCCAACGCACGATACGGCTGCTCACTCGGCAATTCCTCTCAGTGGTTTGGCGGTTCCGACGGGTTCGGTCAGTTTCAATGGTCAGAAAATCACATCTCTTGGTACTCCAGCTGCTGGTACTGATGCGACTACGAAGGACTACGTGGACGCTCTTGCACAAGGGCTTTCCTTCAAAGAGCCGGTGCGGTTTGCTTCAACTGCTAACCGAGCCCTTACTGGTCTGGCTGCCACAAGCCTTGACGGTACAGCTCCGGTAGCTAACGATCGTATATTGCTAAAGGATCAGACAGCTCCGGCGGAAAATGGCATTTGGCTTGCTCAGTCTGGCGCATGGACTCGAGCGCTAGATGCCGATTCAAGCGGTGATCTGGAAGCAGCAACCGTTCTCGTGACAGAGGGAGCTACTCTCGAGGGCAAGGCATACACGCTGACAACCAACGCACCGATTACTGTTGGTACTACTGCTTTGACGTGGGTGCTCTTTGCTAATGGCGCTTCATATTCTGGTGGCGCAGGTCTTCTTCTTACTGGAACGACGTTCGATGTGCAGGCAACTGACGCAACGATTGTTGTCAGTGCAGACAGTATTGCTCGAGCAGCACTAACTGGCGATGTTACTACGGTCGTCAATGCGGCGACAATTGGTAATGATATTGTTACGAATGCCAAGTTGGCGAATATGGCAGCCAATACAGTGAAAGGTAACAACACCGGTGGTTCAGCGGATCCATTGGATTTGACGGTTGCTCAACTTAAGGCAATGCTTGGAGTTGCGTCAGTTCATACCGACGCTACTATCGGTGGCGCTACGTCACAAGTTGTTACACATAACTTTAACACTAGAGCTGTAGGCATTAATGTTTTCCGGACGGCTACGCCTTGGGACGACGTAATGTGTGTTAAAGAACGTACTTCGGTCAACACAGTCACTCTTCGCTTCGCTGTTGCTCCGGCGGCCAATGAGTATACTTGCGTTATATTTGGAGTGATTGTATGACCCAACCATTTCTCACGCAAATAGTTCTTCCTAGTGACCCAGCAGCAGCATTGCAAGCCGCCACAAAACAATACGTGGATTCCTTTCGAGTTCATGATATTGTGTGTACTATTGAGCTTGACCCATTGATTGTTGGAACTGGCATAGTTCAATATATTGCCACAAGGGCCTGTACGATTATTGGCGCAAGACCGACCACTGCGGTTGGTAAAGCCCCTACCGGTGCGGCACTTATATTTGACGTTAACAAGAATGGGACGACTATCTACACCACACAGGGAAACCGACCAACTATTGCTATATCTGCTACTACTGGATCTCTTGCTGTGCCGGACGTAACTTCAATGGCCGCAGGAGATGTGCTAACTGTCGATATTGATCAAATCGGCAGCACGTATGCCGGTGGGTTGGCCACCGTTTCCATTGGAATATACTAATGACGGCCCCTTCAGTACGTAGCTTCAACGTAACCAGTGATACGTCTGGAGCATCGACTCCAGTAAACCTTCCTGGCACCATTGTCACTGGTGACTTGTTGGTCGCGGTTGCTACATCAGATGCGCCTGGGACGACTGAAACGGCGACGATTTCTACTGGATGGGTACGCACGTCACACGAGACACAGGGCTCGAACGTTCTTCGCCATAGCACATTCATGAAAATCGCGGATGCCACAAATGCGCTCACGTTGACTGGGGCTGCTCAGGATGTGTCTGTTGTTTGTGCCGCCATTCAAGATCACGGCGTAACGGCACCCTTATTTGCCCAAGTTATCATGGCTACAGCAGCAACTGGGACAACTGGAAATGCAGATCCCCCAGCGACAGGAACCATCGCCAGCATGGAATGGCTGGTCATGGCTACCTGTGGAATCGATATGACCAACTCTGGCGATACGCTTAGTGCGCAGCCATCGACATATACCGATATTGGCAGAAACAAATCTGCTAGCTCGACTTCGTCTTGTGCTTGTGGCATGGCGGTAAAGGCAGTTACAGGGACAAGCGAGAATCCTGGTGCATTCACCAACACCTCGAGACCGTGGATTGCCAAGACGCTCGCTATCCCACCATTTGTTGCTCCGGTATATTTAACTGGAACTCGTTGGGGTTTTCGAAACGGTCTCATTGTTCCTGTTTCTGTAATTTCCGACGATTTCGATAGAGGAAACGGTGGACTCGGATCGAACTGGACTGCTGCGCAGAACCCGCTTACCATTCTCGACGGTGAGGTTGTAGTTGCCACTAACCCTGGCTCTATGTTCTGGAACGGCGGAACATTCGCAGCCAATCAATGGTCTCAAGCCGACGTCACGGTTAAGGCGGCTGGATATTACATGGTTTCGGTTCTTGTCCGAGCCACTCAATTCGATGGTGGGGCATTCTACTTTGCTCGTCTGTGTGGTTCTTGTGGCGACGTGGCAGTTGGTAAGCGATTTGACTTCGCTCAGAGTGAGTTTGCCTCTGGTGGGTCGCTTGGGTCTACTGTTCCGACCACACGAACTCTTCGTTTGGAAGCAGAAGGTACTTCCCTACGAGCATACGTTAATGAAAGTTTGATTGTCTCCACCACAGACGTTTCTATCTCCGGTGGTCGTCCTGGAATTCATATTTCTACATCTAACGCTTCTGATGCGTCAATCAACAACTGGTCAGGGGGTGACTTGTGAGAATAACGTTAGTCCCATGGATAGCTTTGACAGAGCATCCACGTGATGGTAGCCCTCTTGATCCACCAGTTTTGGTACCAGATGCTGGAGGTGGAACGATGATATTTGGACGTTATGCCACGTTTGATCTTCGTCCATATGATTTACAAGATGCCATATTGATTACTCCTGATTATAATAGACGACTTCTTCAAGAAGGTGGAAAAAGACTGGACCTTGGGCAGTATCTTGATCGTGTATTACTCACTACTGAGGCAAACGAAATAGGAGCACGACTTGGGGTCAATGTAATAGCTGGAATGACAGTTGGTGATGCATTAAGATTGCTTATTGAGCCAGGGCTCGTTCCGGATAAGGACGGAAACAAACACGCTTGGCTGCATCATGTTGACCTAATGGATGACTCAACCGCGGCTGGAGGGTAGGAGGTGACATGTACATAGGTTTAGGAGCATTTCTGCTTATTATCATCCTTTTGATAATCTTGTTGTAAGATAGGAGACGATATGGACATTCTAGTCGTTTTCTATATGATTTCTACCGGGACCATATTTCCAGCCTGGGTCATCGAAATCGCCAAAGAAATAACCATAGTAGTAACTTTCTTAACCATGCTTGGTGTACTGGCAAAGTACGGCCCAATTCGTCGTCCTATTGGTTATATTTGGCGAAGACTCGTTGCAGAACCTATTGCGACTTGGTTGAATAAGATCATTCATGACGCCGTTGCCGAAGAGTTAGAAAAACGTGGGGAGCCGCCTAAGGAATGATATTTGTCATAACGGTTTGATTACGAAAGGGAAAACATGACTGAAACACTAGAAACTACATCCGACGGGTTCGTGTTGAGTGGACCGATCTACGACAAAATGAAGTTTGTCGTTCAAGTGCTCTTGCCTGCACTGTCGACGTTATATTTCACACTTGGGTCGATTTGGGACCTTCCGAACGTCGAACAAGTGGTCGGTACATTGGCGGCAATCGCTATTTTCCTTGGCGTGCTCCTCGGGCTCTCGTCAAAGAACTATAATGCCAGTGAGGTCAAGTACGTGGGTGATCTTGTTCCTACTGAGAAGGCGAATGGTGGCTTATTGTATAGTCTTGAGATCAATGGCGATCCAGCAGACATACTTGACATGAGTGAAGCGATATTTAGGGTTCTACCCTTGCGTCCTCATCCAGATAACACGCTTCCTGAGGATTTGGCGTAATCGCTAAAAATACAACTCATATAATGAGAACCAACCGAGAGGATATTTGATGAAATTCAAAAGAACGCCGAAAGAGGATGTCGAGACACTGAAGAAGGTCAAGATGCGCCTTCTGGAAGATATGTACGTCGATGGTCCGGGTGATGAAGATTATCCGACGAAACTGGAATACCTAGAAAGGGTTGCCGCGCTCGAGTCAAAAGACAAGAGGCGCGTTAGCCCCGACGCGGTAGTCAAGGTCGTCGGAACGCTCCTCAGCATCCTGGCCATCGTGGCATACGAACAGAAGCACGTCTTCACTTCGAGGGGTCAGAACTTCATTCCGAAGCTTGATTGATCGCCATCACTGCCCGAAACAGTGGTAATTGAACGCATGGGAGTTGCGCAGTCGAAAGATTGTACAATTCCTATGCGTTTTCTTAAGTTTTACAAGGATTATATATTTTCTCGATTGCGTCTCAAAAAACTACCCCCTGTATGCCGTTCTAAGCGACGCAAAAGGGTAAATAGGGCTAATATGTCATAAACGGCCCTAAACGGCTTAGAAAGCGAAATAGGCCCTTTTCCAGAGAAATTGCCATTTTTAGGGTCAAAAAAATCCCGGGGGGTGAAATCCGGTATATCTCGGTAGGTATCTGGTCGCAGAATAAACAGTTCATATAATGGAACCAACCGAAAGGACGCTAATGTTTAAGAACCGTAAGCTTGAATTGAAGGTTGTCAACACGAAGAACGAGCCAACTGAGCCCGTCCAGAACGATATTCGTTTCGAGGAGAAAGCTGCCATCGCAGCCACCTACCTCGAGAAGATTGTCGGGAAGGTCGGAATCATGGTCGTCGCGTTCGTCGCAATCGACACCTTTCGCCAAGTCATGGTGGAACACGCCAAGAAGTGACCCCAAGCCTAGATCCCCCACACGGGATTTAGGTTTTTCATTTTCACCCACGAAAGGACGTGTAATGCAAACTAGAACCACAATTGGAATTGCTTTGGTTAGTTCCATCACAAGCTACTACGTCGGACGAATTTCGATGCGTGTCGCCGTTTCTCGTAGATTGAAAAAGATTGGACCTGTGATCACGAAAGTGATGGTTGATATTCTCGAGAAAGGTCTTGACGAGAACTTAAATGGAGAAGATCTCAAGGCGTATGCGGACGTGCAAATGGATTTCGTGAAGATTGTCATCGGCTCGCAGGATTAACAACTCATATAATGAGACCTACGAAAGGACACATTGAAATGTGGAAAGACAAACTCAAGAAAGCATGGAACGAAAACCCGCTGGAAGTCATCGCTGTAGGAGCCGCCGCAACACTCGCTGTTGCCAAGCTCCTGGACGCGGTGTCGGCCGCGCAGGGTCGTCACGCCTACGCAAAGCAAGTCAACTACAGAGTCAAGCACTGAGTACAACTCGAGACCTGAATCCAGATACAACGGATTTAGGTTTTCATTTTCTACGAAAGGACGGACTCATGTCCACAGTCACAAAGGTAGTTATAGTTTTGCTTGCAGCGTTGCTCATCGCATTGATGGGTTGCACACCGGAAGAACGTAATGCTTGGCTTCAATGGGAAGCAGTTGATCCCGTTGCGGCAAATGTGTTTCGAGATACTTATATTGCCGAACATGCAGCCGAGGTTGCTGTCGAGGCTATTTACGGTCAATGCGGGGAATGGCGCGATCTAGCCATATCTGTGGGGTGGCCTGAAGATCACTGGACGACTTTGAACCGAGTGATGTATGGCGAGTCTAACTGTCTATCCACGGCGTACAATAGATCTGGCGCTACTGGACTGATGCAGATCATGCCTGGGTGGGCGCCCAAGTGTGGCGGAGTGCAAAGTGACTTATTCGATCCGGCGTTCAACCTATCCTGTGGTCTAGTCGTTTTGGCAGAGCAAGGTTGGGCTGCTTGGTCAGCATATTAGCTCGCAGAAAAAACAGGCCATATAATGAGAAGAGGTAAGACACGAATGTGTAAGGAGAAGATCCTTACCTACCTGGTGGAGCACTGTCTGAGGACATCCCAGCAATCACAGTTTTCGATGGGCTGTGAACCCTAGCTTCTCATTTTCTTTTTTTCCCAACCGAAAGGAATCCCGATGCTGAAATACCTAGGTAACACTCGGCATATCTATTTGGCCCAGCCAGAGTTCTACAACAGGCACCAAGTCAGAAGTTTGGTGATCAGTGGAGTGGTCAGCATAATTGTCGGTGTTGCCACCAGTGTTATTTACGACAAGAAGGTCATGTTCCCGGATTATGCGAAAACGTTCTTGAACGACTAACAGAAAGGAACCGTAATGGGTAATTGTAATTGTTGTGGATATTCGCCCGTGTGTTGCAAGCAGGACAACTACGGAGTGCTCACGTTTCTGTGGGACATATTCATGCTCGCCATGACCTGCGGTATCTGGGTGATTTGGATATTCTGTCGGGAGATGCGGAGGAGGAGCCGTAGGTGCTGATCATACAGGTAATTACGCAGCAACGAATGAGCGGGATCTTGGTTGCGATCACGGTTTGCTGTATTTTGGTTGTTCTTGAAGTCGTCGTAAAGGTAATCGACAAGAGAAAGGGTAAGTCATGACTGCAGCACAGATCGTCACGCTTGGTCTGGTAATGATTCTGTGGTTCGTCATCTTCTATATGCCATATTGGAGGCGTGCGTGACTCCACTTATTGTTATGGCGAGGCGAGTTCTAACACAGAACTCCACGACGATCCTAACAGGTCTCGGGGTAAGCGGTACGCTGTCGACCGCATATTTGGCAGCACGAGCCTCCTTCACGGCAGCACGAGTAATCGACAAGAGCGAATTTGAGGGAGGCGTATCCGACGAATGGAGGCAGAGACTCAAGGAACGCTCATTACTCGTCTGGAAGCTATATATTCCAACTGCGGCTTCAGGCGTCATAACGATCGGGTGCATTGTCGCTAGCACTCGTATCGGGGCGAAGCGGGCCGCAGCCGCATATTCTCTTCTGTCGGTGTCCGAGAAAGCGTTCACCGAGTACAGAGAGAAAGTCGTAGAGCAAATCGGTGTACAGAAGGAGCAAAAGGTTCGTGACGAGATTGCACAGGATCACGTAACGAATACCCAAACGGTGATTGTATCCGGAGCAGGCACTGTGCAATGTTTCGAGTCGCACACAGGACGATATTTTCTCAGCGATATGGAGACAATCCGGAAAGCCGTGAACACAATCAATGCAAAGATGCTTCGTGAAGACGAGGCTACACTCAGCGATTTCTACTACTTGATAGGGCTTCCATATACGTCATATTCAAGTGGTACTGGGTGGCGTTCAGATAAGTTATTGGAATTGTATTACTCGACGGCATTGAATGACGGTGGAATCCCGTGCATAACCTTCGAGTACAACTACGTCAAACCACTCTAATCAACCAACGAAAGGTAAAAAGGTCAGTTTAATGTTCGGCCCACTTATTTCCGCCCTCGCTGTAGGCATAACCACTATTGCTGGTGCTTGCGGCTCAATTACAGTCAATTCAGTCACTCCTGCCGAGACTGCGGCATTCTGTGGAGTGCACCCAGATTCGCCCAGCGCGGCTGCAGCTGTCGCATCACTAGCGAATGTTGCTGGTATGGATGCTACGTTTGGTCCATGCATGGCCCCTGGGCCCGCATATTCTCCGTCTAACAATGACGGTCGGTATGTCGATCCCGACATGTACATGAAGCTCGTCAATCTCAATGCGTCTGTAGGCATGAAGACGTATGTTTACGATGCTCGCATGTGGTCGGAAGATCCTGCAATCCGTACGTCTGCCGTCGAGTTCTGGACGCCAGTGTTCGGTTATATTTCAGGATGGGACATGGGTGATGAGTTTGCCCCTGGGTACGAGATGGATATTCTGGTGGCTCGCTGGAAGATTGTTGAGTCACTTGGAACGGGGATTCTTCCGTTCACGAACCATCTCCCGAATAGGCCGGAATACGGATCTGCGATTGATCGATGGATCTCGCAGATGCCCGATGCGGCTAGGCAGAGGATTAGCTTCGACAGCTATATTCTCGAGGACGCAAAGACACATGCCATTTGGTACCGTGATCATACGAATAATCTGACGTGCGCTATCAATGCTTTGAAGCATGCCGGTTATGTGATCACTGAAGCTTCCATCGAAGGAGACATGGCTGAGCTGCGTAAAGTTGGATGCCGCTCATTCTTGATCTTCGGTGGAGATGTCCCGATCGGGACGAACGGATATTTTGGTACCCAATCGTTAGTCGACGCAAATGGCGCTGCTACATCATGGGCGTTGTCAGTCGAAAAAGGTGCCAGGGTATCTATGATGTAAACCATCTACAGAGGGAGTCCGTCATGGTTTCTCGTCGTCGATTGCTCACTGCTGCTCCGTTGGCATTGGCAGCGCCGTTCGTCCTGGATGGTCCTGCTTCGGCAGAGCCTGCAGGACAGCTCGTTGCGTTGCGCTATCCGATTCGGGTCTACGATTCGAGAGAGTCGCCTGGCCCGTTCGGATGGAATGGACGGAAGCTTCAACCGCCTGATGTGCCCAACATTTCGGTCGGATACGTCGGTGACGGTAATCCGCTCAATGCCGTATTTCTCAACGTGTCTGTGACCGAGACAGAGAGCGCCGGTTATTTGACATTGGTTCCCACAGATCTATCGGGCGAACGTCCATTGCCGCTCACAAGCAACATCAACTGGTGGCAGGATGGACTGACGCTTGGTAATTCCAGCCTTGTTGCTGTTGGAGGAGAGAGCTCAATCGAGATTCATATTCGTGGTGGTTCTGCTGGAAGGCCGCCACGAGCTCACGTGATTCTCGATGTGCAAGGGTTCATTCCTTACAACAGCGGAGTATAAGTCAATTCACAAACCAAACAGAAAGTGGGTAAGTAAGCAATGTGGTCATGGAGTTTTGTTTTAATGATCATCTGTGTGCTCGTGTTCGTCGTGGGGCTGATTTGGCCTCATGTCACGAAGAATGAAGACGACAAGAGCCTCAGCAAGATCATCGTCATCGTCAGCGGATTGTTGGCGGTGGTATTCCTGATCCTCTCGTGTGCTCGTATCGTCAAGGGCACCGAGGTCGCGGTCAAGGTGACGATGGGTAAGGTCAGTGAAGAACCGATGGATCGAGGTCTTCACTGGGTGGCACCATGGACGAATGTGGAGCCGTTCACGACGACCTTCCAAGTACGGGACATCGATATTCCGGTTTCCGGATCCGATGGTGGAACCATGGACGCCAAGGTCAAGGTTCGGTATCGCATCGTCCTGACAGGAGATTCAGCCACTGCCGACGATCCGGCGTGTTCTGTGGTGGAGCTCTTCAAGACGATCCGGTCAGAGAATCGGTTGGAAGAATTGGTTATTGACGGTGACACTCGAGACGTTATTCGAACGGCGTTCCGTACTCAGCCGGCGTTCCTTGGTTACACCACCGAGCAGAACGATATCGTCACCACAGCCACGGATCGATTGAAGACACGTTGGAATCGTCAGTGCGTCGAGTTGGACAATCTGACAGTCATCGGTCTCGTGCCATCACCGACGGTTCAGGCGTCTATCGATCAGGCTTTGGCTGCACGTCAGGCCGTCGACAAGGCAGAGCAGGACAAGCTCGCTTCCGCCAAGGCTGCTGACGCAGAGGCATACAAGAAGACTGCTGCCGCAGAGGCTGAACTCGCTGCTGCTACGGACTTGGCAAAGGCCAACGACTTGCTCGATGCGTCATTGACCGACAACGTTCTCCGTCGGCTTTATATTCTGATGCTTCGAGACACCCAGAACCAGGTGATCTACGTTCCGTCAGACGGTGACCTCGGCTTGGTTCGTGATACAGCGTCCGCACCGACGCCAGCTCCCGCACAGGAAGGTGGATGAAATGAGGATTCGTCGATATTCGTTGCTAGTGGTCGCGTCTCTCACTCTGTCTGGAGTGACGGTCGTTAGTAGTGCTGACTCAGCAGAGGCGGCCAAGCGTTATCGATATCGCTGTGAGGTTTCTGGTGGGGGCGATTGGGACGGTCGTGCCCGCACTGGAATGTGGAAGAGGAAAAAGTCCGATGCTCTAGCCGATGCCACAAATCGTGTTCTTAATCGGCAAGGTTGGATATGGGCTTATAACGAAGTCGGAACGATCAATGTGTGGCACGAAGAGACGTGGGAAATTCGAAACGTTACCGTGTCGTGTTGGATAAAGCGCTAAGTCATATTCCCAAGAAAGGACTAATTGTAATGGAATTTTCAGAGGCCAAGGAATTGCTAGCCGGTTGCGTCCGGTCGGAGTTACGGGACCATGCATTCGGCGATGCCGAAGTGTTCTGGGAGAAGGACGGTATCGAGGTCGCCAGCGGATATTTCGGTAGCCAAGCTGACGTGTGGTTCGTGGGTGAGCTCGAGGGCTCATTCGGAGGCGATGAGGCACGTGAGCTTCGTAAGTGTGGAACCGAAGGTCGGATCGATCGTAACGACGAGATGGGGCCAGACGAGTACGCCGAGGGTGAGATCATGCCCAAGTTGACCAAAGAATTCGTACGAACAGAACTGGAGAGTGGTTGGTAATGTCATTAACGGTCGAGCAAGCAACAGATCTGGTGGATCGTTATATTCGCCGTCGTGACCGGTTTCCTGAGGAGGAGGAACGGGAGGCTTTTCTTGTGGTCTTGCTCAATTACGGCGACCATCTTACTCGGGTGCATTGCATCAATGGTGAGTGGCAAGGAACGAAGGATGAAATTCCTCCGAAGGACGGACTCCCGCTCTGTCCGAACGGTCACCCGATGCTCGAGACCGGACCGATATTCCGACTCAGCCTCCTAGCGGAGCCGTTCTAGTTCGCAAGAAAAACAGTCCATATAATAGGAAACCAACCGAAAGGAAATGTAATGGAGACCGAGAACGTGGAAATCGCGCCTGATGTTCAGGACCGCATGAGCCGTTTCGTCGATGCTGTTGCCAAAGAAGCCGTCGTGACCATTGTGGTCATCGTCGTCCTCGGAGGCGCCAACATCCTCGGGAAGGAGATCGCGGCCCGCTACAAGCGACGCAAGATGCACATCGTTCCCGAGATCACAGACATCATCATCGAAGAGTGATCCAAAAGCCTAGGTCCCGACAAGGGATTTAGGTTTTCTCTTTCTGTCCCGACAAAGCAAAGGAAAAGCAGATGCTCAAGCGACCAATCACCTACAAGAACTTCAATGACCAGCAAGTGACCCGAGAGGTCTACTTTCATATTTCCCTAGCAGAGATGATCGAGTTGGAAGCCTCTGTCCCGGGAGGATTTCGAGCTTCTCTGATGAAGATAATTCAGGCAGAGGACTCAGAAGCCATTGTGAATGAGGTCAAACGGTTCATTCTGATGGCATATGGACAAAAGTCCCAAGACGGGGAATCGTTTGTGAAGAGTGAAGTAGATCGTACTGCGTTTTCACAGACGGCGGCGTATCAAGCGTTGTTTATGGAGCTCGCCACGGATGCAGACAAGGCGGCCGATTTCATCAATGGCATTTTCCCGCCCGAGCTCGTGGCTGCTGCACAAGCTGAGCAAGCAAAGACACAGATTCAAGTCCCAGCGCCAGTTGTTGATCCGATATTCGGGGCTATGCAAGCAGCGGCAACTGATCGTCCACTTCCATTTCCCCCAGCACCTCCGACGGCCTAAGTAGAAAAGGATAAAACATGGATGAGTTTCCAAGTAATAGTAAAAATCTAATCGGTACTGGCAGGGAGGAAAAGAAGCCAAAGAAGGAGAAAGATATTCAGAAAGTCGTCACGGGAGAGGTGATGCAAAGGAAGACTCCTCTTGGTCGTAAATTCAAAAACGTACTCTTTGGCGGAGAGTTTAAAGGGGCGACCCGATATATTGCCATGGACGTTTTGTTGCCGGCGTTTCGGAACATGGTCGTCGATGCTACGACTAAGGGAATCGAGCGGGTTGTCTTCGGTGAGTCGAGTATGAGACGGACGTATCGTCAGGAGCCACGTTCTCGATATTCGTACAACTCTCCTGTAGAACGGTATGGGTCTCGACCGAGAGCAATGCTACCGGATCAGCCTCCGCATATTTCACAGTCTCGACGTCGTCAGGATGTTGGTGAGATTATCCTGGCGTCAAAGGCAGATGCGGAAGCCGTTCTTGAAGAGATGATGGACGTCATCAATGATTATGACGTCGTGTCCGTTGCGGACCTCAATGCCTGTTTGGGTCGTCCGTCATCATATGTCGATAATAACTGGGGCTGGACTATTCTCAAGCCTGTCGATATTCGTCAAATCAGGGAGGGCTTCTTGCTCGACCTACCACCAGCAGAAGCAATATAAGGAGAAACAATGAACTTCATTCCGAACAGTGTGACGAGACTCGTCGGTCGTCATATTCTTACAATGCGAAAGAGCTCACCACAGCTGCTCTTTGCCGGTGGGATCATCGGTGTTGTTGGGAGCACCATTCTGGCGTGTCGTGCGACATTGAAGCTTAGCGAAACAGTGGACGAAGTTGAGCGTCAGGTCGAGGAAGTAAAGATTCTCAGGTTGGAAGACGACAATCGGCATCAAGAATTGATTCGGGTGTACGCCTCTGGTGCCGGCAGCATCATCAAGTTGTATGGGCCGTCCATTGTGATTGGCGGTTTGTCCATCGCTGCCCTCACAGGATCGCATGTCACGCTCACTCGTCGTAACACGGCTCTGATGGCCGCATATTCTGCGATCTCCTCGAGCTTCGAAGCGTATCGGGAGCGGGTACGTGCGCAGATTGGTGTCGATAACGAGCGTGATATTTACCACGCCATAGAGAGTTACGTCGAAGTGGATGGTACAGACGGAAAGAAAAAGGAGCTTGTTCCAGTTATCGATCCGAACAAGATGTCGCAATACGCTCGTTTCTTCGACGAAGCGTCTCCGAATTGGCAGAAGCATCCGGAATACAATCGGGTCTTCGTTCAGTGTCAGCAGAACTGGCTGAACGATCTTCTCCAAGCTCGAGGACACGTATTTCTCAATGAGGTCTACGATGCGCTCGGTATCCCGCATAGCCAAGCTGGGGCTGTGGTTGGTTGGGTTATCGGTAACGGAGACAACTTCATCGATTTCAACATGTTCGATGCATATAATTCAAGGTTCGTCAATGGGATGGAGCGATCCATATTGCTCGATTTCAATGTCGATGGTGTCATCTGGAATCTACTAGGATAGGGAGGAAGCAATGGACGTGCAAGTTATTATCCGAAATCGATGGGTGCAAACGGCTGCCATCTCGGCAGTTAGCACAGCCATCGGTACTGGCCTGGGATATCTCCTAGGTCGTCGTAATGGAAAGAAAAGCATTCAAAAGGCCATTTATGAATCCGTTGAATTGGCCATGGAGGAGATGAAGCCCAAGAACTTTGCGTTGCGATTTGAGCATCTAGGGGTAGAACCCATAATCAGAGCAGAAGACGTGGTGGCAATCATCGAACCCGAAGCTTCACTTAAGGGCATGATGCGTGCACAACTCGCCGAAGACGAACCCGAAGAAGTGATCATCATCGAACCGGATGAGGAAGTTGTTGACTTCGCAGAAGAAGACGATCCGGCCAACAAAAAGTCCGACGGAGACGACACCGAAGAAGAAACTGCGCCGCTTCGAGTAAATGTCTTCACTATTGATGACGGATCCTGGGACTACGAAGCCGAATTGTCTACTCGAAACGATGTCGAGCCGTATGTCATTCATATAGACGAATTCAAAGACGACGAGATGGGGTTCCACCAGGAGACGGTGACGTATTACTCCGGTGACCAAATGATGGGGGATAGTAGGGATAAGCCCATTTATGGTTACCACAAGATAATGGGTGAATTGAAGTTCGGTCATGGTTCTGGTGACAAGAACGTTGTTTATATCCGCAACGAAAAGATGCGGATGGAGTGGGAAGTTCTACTTCATACTGGAAAGTATGCGCATGAGGTAGAAGGTTTCTCTGTCGAGCGTGATGACGAGGAACTAAAGCACTCTGTCCCGAAGATGAGACGGGAATAGTCATGGATGAGCCAATTGAAGAGACATATTTCAAATGGCTCTACCACAAGGTTGCTTCCGTGGACTTCCCGACGCCGTCCTTGACATATTGGGCGCTGCTTCGGGAACTTCACAATACAGAATTCGTGTGGTTGCTTCCTGGTGATGACAATCGAGCCGAGGACGGGATCGACGTTAGAAAAGAATTCCTCAATCAAATGCGTTTTGCCAGAGACGAAGAATGGTTGAGGATTCCTTGTTCAGTACTCGAGATGCTCATCGCCTTTTCTCGAAGGGCCGAATTTCAAACTGACATGCCAGCACGTGAGTGGTTCTGGATATTTATGTCAAACCTTGAGCTTGAAGAGCTCAATGATGCAGCATCAGGAGTCGACAGAAAGGTGGCAGAAATATTAGACCGTCTCATTTGGAGAACATATCGAAGAGATGGGTATGGGGGATTGTTTCCGTTGCATCACACAGATCACGATCAAAGAAAGGTTGAGATCTGGTATCAGTTTGCAGAGTACGTCATGGATCAAGGACTGTTCTGATCGGAGGTGAAATGGATTTCTATACAATTGCTATTGACACGGAGAGCAAGACAGGGCCGTGGGTATATCCTGATTTCACCGTAGGACGTTCCAAGGATCTAATGGTTCGAGGCCGTTCGTTCTATGCGATATGGGACGAAGCGCAAGGAATGTGGTCGACGGACGAATACGACGTACAACGATTGGTGGACGAAGATCTACATCGATTCGCAGAGGAACAGAACGCTAAAGGAAAGCATTACAAAGTAAAGAACCTAAAGTCGTTTAATACGAAGGTTTGGAGCACCTTCAGAGCGTTCATGCAGAACATCAGTGATAACAGTCACACTCTGGATGAGAAATTGACGTTCGCAAACACCGAAGTAAAGAAGAGTGACTATGCCAGTAAGCGGTTATCATATTCTCTTGAGCCAGGCAACTGTGACGCATGGAATGAGCTCCTCGGTGTTCTATATTCTGATGAGGAACGGGCTAAGATTGAGTGGGCTATAGGTGCGATCGTGGCGGGGGATGCCAAGAGGATCCAGAAGTTCCTGGTCTTCTACGGCCCAGCTGGAAGTGGTAAGTCGACTGTCCTGAACATTATTCAGAAGCTTTTCGAGGGATACGTGGTGACCTTCGACGCTAAGGCTTTGGGCAGTGGCAGTAACGCTTTCTCTACCGAGGCGTTTCGAACGAATCCGCTTGTGGCGATTCAGCACGACGGCGACTTGTCGAGAATCGACGATAACACGAAGCTGAACTCGATCATATCTCACGAAGATCTAACGTTGAATGAGAAGTACAAGTCAAGCTATACCTCGAGGGTGAATGCGTTCTTGTTGATGGGGACTAATCAGCCAATCAAGATCTCCGATGCGAAATCGGGAATGATTCGTCGGTTGATCGACGTGCACCCAACGGGTGTCACGATCGAGAACGGTCATTATCTTCACCTTCTTAGTCAGATCGATTTTGAATATGGGGCCATTGCGCATCAGTGCCTCATGCGATATAAGTCGATGGGGAAGAACTTTTATGGAGCCTACCGCCCTGTGGAGATGATGCTCCAGACAGACGTCTTCTATAATTTCATCGAGGCGTGCTATGACATATTCAAGTCGCAAGATGGCGCAACTCTGAGGCAGGCTTATGGGTTGTACAAGGATTACTGCACAGAGACAGGCATAACAAGGATGCTTCCTCAATACAAGTTCCGTGAGGAATTGAGAAACTATTTCGATAAATTCGAAACTCAAGCGATTGTGGACGGGGGAACAGTGCGTAGTTATTATTCTGGCTTCAGACCTCTCGTTACGCCAAGTCCATTCAAGCCGGTCGATGATGAGGATCTGGAGATGCTGGAGCAGCCGTCGTTCTTCGATCAGTTATATCCTGACCAACCTGCACAGTATGGAAAGGATAGTGGGTTCCCTGGTAAAAAGTGGGAGAAGGTTACGACGAAGCTGTCGGATCTTGACACGTCTAAGTTGCATTTCGTGCAGATCCCAGAGAATCATATTGTCATCGACTTCGATCTAGTTGATGAGGATGGGGAAAAGGACGCTGCATTGAATCTGGCAGCAGCTAGTTTGTGGCCACCGACTTACGCTGAATTCAGTCAAAGTGGTTCTGGGCTTCATTTGCATTATATTTATAGTGGGAACGTCTATGATCTTGCCGCCGAGTATGATGTCGGCATCGAAGTAAAGACACTTTTGGGAGACGCCTCTCTCAGAAGAAAACTCACCAAATGCAATGGTCTCGAAATCGCAACCATAAGCAGCGGTCTGCCAAAGAAGGATAAGCCTGTGCTCGACGTTAAAAGCATTCAAAGCGAAAAAGGTCTCCGTGCAATGATCGAGCGGAATCTTAGAAAGGAGATCCTTCCCGGCACAAAGCCATCCGTCGATTTCATTCACAAGATCCTCGAGGACGCATATCGTGAGGGTCTGCACTACGACGTACGTGACATGAGATCCCAAATCCTCGCTTTCGCTGCAAATAGCACGCATCAGTCAATGTATTGTATCAAACTGGTGCAGAAAATGAAGTTCGTGAGTGAAGACGCAATGAAGTCTCCGGGGGAACTTTCGGACAAGCCTCTCGCTTTCTTGGATGTCGAGGTATACCCCAACCTCTTTGTCGTGTGTTGGAAGTATGAAGGCGAAGCGAATGTCGTAAAGATGATCAACCCAACCTCGCAAGAGATTGAGCCACTCTTTGGTTTGAGAATCGTCGGGTTCAACAACCGCCGTTACGACAATCATATTCTCTATGCTCGCTGGCTCGGGTGCTCTCTAGAGGAACTGCATCACATCAGTCAGAAGATCATCGCTGGTGTAGATCAGGTTCTCTACGGAGAAGCTTTCAATCTGTCGTATGCGGATATTTACGACTTCAGCTCAGTGAAGCAGAGCTTGAAGAAGTTTGAGATCGAGTTGGGGATCCATCACATGGAGCTCGATCTTCCATACAACGAACCAGTACCAGAAGAGAAGTGGCCGTTGGTTGTGGATTATTGCGCCAATGACGTAATAGCTACCGAGGCAGTCTTTGTGAATCGGAAGCAGGACTTCGTTGCTCGACAGATCCTCGCAGAGCTCTCTGGGTTGTCAGTCAATCACACGACTCAGATGCACACAGCGAAGATCATATTTGGAGACGATCGGAATCCACAAAGTCAGTTCGTCTATACGGATCTGAGTAAGGAATTCAAGGGATACGAGTTTAACGGAAAGGAGAGCACCTATCGTGGAGAAGTCACCGGTGAAGGTGGTTACGTTTACGCAGAGCCCGGCATATACGAAAACGTGGCAGTTCTGGACGTGGCGTCTATGCATCCGACGAGTATCGAGCTGCTCAATCTTTTCGGTCCCTATACAGCCAACTTCTCCGCCCTTAAAGAAGCAAGACTGGCTATTAAGCATAAGGACTACGAATTGGCCCGTGGTCTACTTGGCGGCAAGCTCGAGCAGTTTCTGGGCGACGATCAAGACGCTGAAGCTCTGGCGTACGCTCTTAAGATCGTTATCAACATCGTCTATGGACTCACAAGTGCTCGGTTCAGCAATGCCTTCCGCGATAACCGTAACGTCGACAACATCGTTGCGAAACGAGGCGCCCTATTCATGATCGACCTCAAGGAGGCGGTCCAGAAGAAAGGATTCACAGTTGCGCACATCAAGACGGACTCGATCAAGATCCCAGAGGCAACTCAGGCGATCATCGACTTCGTCATTGAATTTGGAAAGAAGTACGGCTATGACTTTGAGCACGAGGTCACGTACGACAAGTTCTGCCTGGTGAATGACGCAGTTTATATTGCCAGGACAGGAGACAAGTGGACTGCGGTTGGCGCACAGTTCCAACATCCATATGTCTTCAAGACTTTGTTCTCACACGAAGAGCTCACGTTCGACGATTATTGTGAGACAAAGAGCGTCACTCAGGGAACCATGTACTTGAACTTCACCGATATTTCAACAGATCCTCCTGTGATAGAGGAGATGCATCACGTTGGACGATGCGGAAGCTTCGTGCCAGTTTTGACTGGTGGTGGTCTACTCTGGAGGGTGAAGGACGATAAGCACTATGCCGTCACTGGAACGAAGGGATATTTGTGGATCGAAAGGGAGGCCGCGCTTGTTCGAGAGCAAATGGGTGAGGCGTACATCGACATGTCATATTTCGAAAGGCTGAGGACAGAAGCGTTTGAAGCCGTCGACTATTACGGTTCGTTCGAAAGGTTCGTTTCATAGAGAGGAAGTCAATGCGACTCAGAATGTTTTGGTGTGGAGTAGGAATGATTCTCGGCGTACTCAGTACGTGCGTGTACTTATATTCTGGAATGCTCGACATGCATAAAGATGCGTGAGCGATTCCTCGCAGAAAAAACATGTCATATAATGAGAAGAACAGAATTGTCGGCCTCCTACTTAGGAGTACTGACTAGGTTTCATAAACGAAACTGAACACTGTTCTTATATTTTCTGTCCAACCAACGAAAGGAAAGTCAATGCGTAAGATCCAAATTCGGCTCACCCCGAGAGTCATCGCATTTCTTGTTATTTTGTCTCTTGCGGCAAGCGTCTTCTCTGTTCCCCGGGATTCCACCATGGATGCCGTGGTCAGCTCGAATCCAGTCACCGAGACCTGGGTCGAGGACGAGGCCGTAGCGGGCGATTTCACATACAACAAGCAATGCACTATTCCGAGTGATATTTCGGATGGTCTC
>Ga0180082_1000003_pt1 | contig 39727 bp, 30 predicted proteins | sample EasRiv660_16_10D_FD_121780 | JGI IMG/M metagenome (GOLD analysis project Ga0180082, IMG submission 121780) | Soil microbial communities from meander-bound floodplain in the East River, Colorado, USA - East River metaG ERMLT660_16_10D | ecosystem: Environmental > Terrestrial > Soil > Floodplain ...
CACGCCGGACTGGTTCAGCCCGACCAGGTTGCCGTCGGCCCGGGTCGGATCGTATTCGACCAGTTGCGGATGCAGACCGACGTGGGAGGACGGCTGGATCAGGTTGGTGTTGAACGTGGTCGAGCCTTCCGGATTGAAGCGGTCGCGCTTCACCACGCCTTGCAGCGTGGTGAAGGTCGCCAGGTCCACCATGTTGTTGGCGATGGGCAGCCGGTTGCGCAACGTCACGTTGATGCAATCACCCGCATTGGCGCGCAGGACCAGTGGTTCGATCGGCGCCGCCGGATTGAGGATCACTGGGCACAGCGGGGCGGTCACCCCACCGTTATTGCACGCCGCCGTTTGAAGCGGGGTGGTCGGCGCCGGTAGCAGGTCCGAGGTGAGCACGTAGAGTATCGCCGTCGGGTCGTGCAGCGGGCCCTGGTGCGTCGGCAGCACCACGACCTCCCCGTCTTCGAGGGTGACCGTCTGGCCGCCCACCGTGGTCGTGCGATGGTTGTACACCAGCGTGCGGCCGTTGTTGTCGGGCGTCACACCCACGTGCCTTCCCGGCGCGACGTCCTGGATCGTGACGTTCGCGTTGGCGGGCAGCACGCGGTTGGCGAGCACCGCGGTGACGTCGAAGTTGCGCGCCGGCGCAGTTACCGGGCACACGCCGTTGAAGGCCGCGGCCGTCGCGGCGGTGAGCACCACCGGCACCTGCGTCTTGGGCAGCGACACGAGGTTAGCGACCAGATTCTGGTGGGCGCGGGTGATGCCCCACATGCCGCTCCAGAAGCCGTCGTTGGCGGCGTTCATGGTGTAGAGGTAGTCGATCTGCGGCTTGTCGAGCGCATCCTCCGGCGGTACCACCGGGGTGAGGAGCGTGAACTGCTCGGAGATGCCCGCGGCCTGCGAATTCCTCCAGCCGGTGTTGGGCGACCTGCCGTGGCCCGATCCGCCCTGCAGCCACTTCATGCCGTGCAGCGAGGCGTTGTGCTCTTCCTCGTGCGCGCCGGCCTGCATCTTCACCCGGATGAGGTCGCCCGGATAGGTGCGCATCATCGGCGTAAAGGGATCGCCGGCGGTGACGCCGCCCGCGTTGATCGGCGGCGGGAAGCGCGTGCCGTTGATGACCGTGGCGGCGGTCGGCTGCACGTTAAGCTGGTTGATGGCGCGGTCGGTGCGCGATTGCAGCGCGAACGCGAGATCGCCCTTGAGGCCATCAGCCTGCATGCCGGGCTTGCCGTCCGGACCGGTGCGGTTCGGATCGTAGACCCGCAAGCCGACCGATTCCATGCGGTAGTTGGTCACCAATACGCCCGGGTCCTGCACGCTGATCGCCTGCGGACACGGACGGGTCGGACAGCCTTCTGAGATACCGCCTCTACGCTCGACCACCAGGTCCGGGAAGACCGGGTTGATCTGCCCGCGGTTCGGCGGGTTGAGCGCGAAGCGGAAGGCATCGGCCACGTTGTTGTTGAACAGCGGGTTGCCGGCGTTGAAGACTCGCGGCGGCAGGTCCTGACCGGTGCCCGCGAGCGGACGGCCGTCCTGGCCGGCGCCGACGTAGACTCCGGCTTCGTACGCGTGCTGGAAGTCCGCAAACTCGTGGTAGAACTCGCGGAACGCCTCGATCGTATGGGATTGCACGGTGTTGCCCGCTACCGCCGCGGTGGGCGGCAGGATCGCCGCTTGCCACGAGGTCGGGCCGCCGTCGGCGCGGCCGCCGACGCCGTTGGGTCCGGCGCCGAGCTGCACGCCGGTTTCGTTATGCACCCAGCGCGAGCCCGCGGGCTCGGTGAGCACCGTCGCATACAAGCCGATCTGCTGGTGCGTCGAGGGGCCGTAATGATCGTGCGTGAAGATGATGCCCAGGCCGCGGTCCACGCCCTCGGTGTTCACCACCGGGTCGGCGAACCAGCGCTGCATCGTGGTGCGGGCGCCGATCCAGTCGGGCCGGTTGAACTGGCCGAAGAACGGATGCGCCTGAGGATGTAGCTTCGCCACTCCGGTCGGCGTACCGGGGGTCACGCCGGGCTTGCAGGACGCCGCAAAGCCGTTGAAGCAGTTAATGGCTTCGATGCGTTCGACCACCATGCCGGGCGAGAGCGTGCCGTCCTCGTAGTTCCAGCCGTTGCCCGCCCCGTCCGTCGTGGTGAGGTCCCACTTCGGCAGGTGGATGTGCTGGCCGATCACGTCGGTCGGGGTGCGCACCTGATAATCGTCGATCTCGTAGTCCTTCGGCACCAGGTTGGCGTGTGAGTACACCGCGCAGTCGAAGGTGTTGAGACGCATGACCAGGGGCTCGGGCGGCTGCTGCTTGTTGATCACCGGCACCGCGTCCTCCCACAGCGTGATGATGCGCTGCTGCGGGTAGTGATAGCCGGTCTTGTTCAGCACCACGTCGAACTGGATGTTCGAGCCCTTGTACTTGCGCGGCCGCTGCGCGTTGAAGAAGCTCGAGCCGCGCGTGTTGAGGCCGGTGAGCGTTTCGCCGCTGAAGAACGTGCCGACCACGCCCGTGTTGAGGCGCACGCCGACGTCGTCGATGCAGGGCTCGTGGAACGGAGCGCCCACCGCCGGACCGCCGGAGCCGTTGGTGACGAAGTTCGCCGCCACGGCGGTGCGCGGGCCGGTCAAGGGAACCTTGAAGCTCGGATGGTTGCGCACGGCGTGGAAGCGCATCGACGTGATCTCAAGGTCCGTGCCCTGCTCGGGGAAGAACTGCGGGCGCGCCTTGAGAATTTCCTTGCTGAAATCGATCGGCGTGGTCGTGGTGTGCGCGACGCCGCCCGCCGCCAGGCCGTGAAGCGCGTGGCGCGGCAGGCCGCCGTCGAAGCCGTCGGCCTGCGCCGGGTCGAGGTTGTTCCACAGCGGGTCGCCCGTCGCCCGCAACGCGGTCGCGAGGGCCGGAGTGACCATGTCGAGCACCGGCGTCGGCGGACGCTGGCCGACGATATGCTCCATGCCGGCGATCCAGAACGGATAGCCGGGATTGATGTTGCGGTCGATCACGTTCGAGAGGCTGCCCACCGGACGCCCCGTCGGGGTCGTGAACGGATTGGCCTTGACTGTCACCCGTCCGGGTATCACCGCCATCGCCTTGCCAGGCAGCGGAACGATTGCCTGCATCGGGGCGCCGACCACGACCTCGCCGTCGGGCAGCGCACGCGCGCCTGCGGCGGGCGTGCCGTCCTTGAGCGCCCAGCGCGTGGTATGGAAGCCGGTGCCGCTCACCTGGAGCTTGGTGCCCTTCTCGAACACGTCGTGGTTGCGCCACATGTACCACATGCCCATCGCGAAGTGCGGATAGAAGTGGCAGTGGAAGATCGCGTCGCCGGCGGACTTGTTGCGATTGCCCGAGCCGCCGAAGTTGATCTCGTAGGTGAAGCCGGCGCTGGGCCCGATGCCCTGGGCGTCGAGGTAGTTGGCGTTGTCGTCATTGGCGTTGAACAGCCACTGGTGGTTGTGCAGGTGGAAGACGTGCTGCTCCTTGCCCACGTGGGTGTTGCGGAACTTGGTGAAGTCGCCCGTGTAGCTGTGGTGCACGTTGGACGGGTCTCCCGGATAGAGCACGACGTTCGCCTTCGGTCCGGTGGTTCCGGGCGGCGGCGTCTGGCCGGGGCGCAGGGTCTCCAGGCCGAAGTTGGCCGGAATGTCGACGAGCTGCGCCACTTCACCCACCGTGAAGAAGGTGAGGAAGAACTCCTCGTAGGCGCAGTCCAGGCAATCGTGCATGGGGCCGACGCTCAAGCGGTTGGCGATGATCTCCGAGCCGATGCCGCCCGAGCCGTAGTTGATCATGAAGATGTCCCCCACGCCCTGAAGGACGTAGCGGAACACCGGGTCGTCCCTGAAGAAGCCCGGGAAGGCCTGCGCGGTCGCCACTTCGTCGTGGAACGCCGAGGCGAAATCGCGGAAGGGCTCCAGGCGGTTCGGCACCGTCGGGTTCCTCTTGCCGACGCTCTCCAGCGGATAGGTGTTCGCCGGGAAGCTGCCGTCGGCGTTCGGGCCGGCGACGATGGCGTCGATCTCGGAGTGCACGATCGCCGTGCCGTTGATCATGTTGAGCACCGGCAGGTTCGCCTTGCCTTCGGCGATCCAGGGCGCAACGTTCGGATAGCGCGCTTCGTAGTCGATGATCGGCTGGCCGCCGGTGGTCGTGCCGACGGTGGCGAGACGCATTTCTTCCTCGGTCACCGCGCTGCGATAGATCTTCGCGCGCAGGGGCTCGACGATCACCTGGCCGAAAAGGCCGTTCGCCGAATTGCCCTGGCTGCCTTCCGAGCCGAACGGCCCGCCCAGACTCTGCGACAGGAACGCGCCTTCCTTCTCGGCGAAGAGGCGGTAGACCTTGGTCTGGCCCACCGGGACCAGGCTGCCCGGATCGGCGACCACGCGACCGACCATGCTCGAATCGTCGGCGATGCTATTGCGCAGCTGCATGCCAGTGACGTGGAAGCCGACGTGGCGGTCGGCGACCTGCTCGTCGACCAGGATTCTGAACGGCGGCGTGCCGTCGGGGGGCGGAAGGAGCGGCACGTTCTTCGGATTGGCCGCCGCAGCGAGCAGGTTGGTCAGGGTGACGTCGAGACAATCACCCGCGGCGACCCGCAGGATGAGCGGACGAGGCCGCTTGTCGGGCCGCAGCATGACGTTGCCGGCGACGGCGCCGGCCGAGTTCACGGTGAGCGGCACCAGCGACGACTTGTGGACGACGTCGCGCCGGAGCGCGTACATCATCCCGTTCACGTTCGCCGCGCCCAGGCGGTTGAACATGATCGGCTGGTCGAACGCGATCACGTCCGCGGTGAGCGTGCGCGCGCACGTGATCGCGGCGCCTGCCTCAGCCGAAGCGAGAACGGCCGCCACGGCGGCGGCGAGCTTCCAAGCCGTCGAGCGGGCGGAATTGCGGAGTGTATTTGTCTTGCGGCCTGACGATTTACTCGTGCTCATGGTCATGATCCCCTGCTTGAATGATGCGGTCACACAGATCAGATACGCAGATACGCATACGCGCGCCATCCCACTTCTGCTTGCGCGATGACGAACACGGTACGCTTCGAATTCGCCGTGTGGAATTGGTCACAGTGTCGCGCGGCCGTTTGCCGCACGCGGTCGGGCCAGGTGCGACAATTGGCCGCACGGCCCTTTTTTGACACGCAGGAACGATAGAAAACAGGTCGGGCCTTTGCTGATGAATTCCGGGAGGCCACAATCGGGCGCGCATTTGACCTAGATCAGACTTTACTAATGCTTGGGTACTATCCTCCAGGGCAATTCAGTCCACGAGGACATCCAGGTTCCTGCCATGAGACCCGCCCTGGCCGGCTGCTGGTAGGGCTGTCTTCCGGCTTTAGACCTCCCCCCGGAACCACGCAGTCGCAGCAACAGGGAGAAGCACGGAATGTTTTTCTTAGGTACGCCAGCGCACAGACTAGGCCCGGCCTGCGGAGGATCGTTGCAGGCTCTTCGCGTCACCTCGAAGCAAACCAGGAAAACCGAGCGCCGTCCAAGAATCAACAATCGCGCGAAGCCGCACAGGGAATCCAGCGAATGACAAGCACCGGTCAATGCCCGCTGTGGGCGAGTTTGCGTCGGCTCGCCTGGGCTCGCACGTTCGCGGCCGGGGGCCTGGCCCTGGCCTTGGGGATCGTGGTCGTTCGCGGAACTTCAGTTCCGCTTGCGCCTCTGGCGGGCGCGATCGTGTTTCTGGCCTGCGCCGATGCGCTGACTTTCCTGCGGCTGCGGCGTCCCCGGCCCGTGACCGAGCTGGAAATGTTCGGCCAGCTTCTGGTCGACGCCGCGGCGCTCACCTGGGTCCTGTACCTCACCGGGGGCGCGGGCAATCCTCTTGCGGGCGGCTACGCGCTGCTGGTCCTCTATGCCTGTTCGACGCTCGGTTCGCGGTGGGTCTGGGCGTTCGCCGGAATCTGCGTCGCTGGTTATTCGGCCGTGGGATTTTTTCACGTTCCGATGCCTTTCCCGGGGGCCGATCCGCTCGAACGGACGCTCGAATCCCCGGCGTTGCGCATGATGTTCATACTGCTGGTCGCCTTGGTCGCCTGGTTCGGGGTTCGCATCAATGAACTGCGGCGGCAGCAACAAAGCCACGTGTCGAGCCACGCGGAAAAAGAGGCGCGCGAGCGCTACCTGCTCGGTCTCGCCACCTTGTACGCCGGAACCGCGCACGAAATGAGCACGCCGCTTACGACGATCGCGCTCGTCCTCGGGGACCTTCGCCACAGTGAAACCCCGCCGTCCGACTGGAAACAGAGCATCGATCTGCTGTGGGGACAGATCCAGATTTGCAAGCACTCGCTCTCCGAGCTGGCGCTCGCCACCAATGTCGAGCGGCTCGGAAAGGTGCACAGACTCTCTGCAAAGCAGCTCGTTCACGATGTCGGCGATCACTTCCAGCTGCTGCGGCCGACGGTGCAGTTCAGGCTGGGAAGAATCGCGATCGACGATTCGCTCACGCTCGAGGGCGACGACACGCTCTCCCAGGCATTGCTCAACTTCCTCAACAACGCCGCCGACGCATCGCCTCATTCGGTGGAGCTGCGCGCGGATCGGAAGGACGACACGCTTGTGATCCAAGTCCTCGACCGCGGCCCCGGCGTCTCTCCGCAGCTGCGGGAGCGTATCGGCAGGGGACTGATCACGACCAAAGCCCCCGGCCATGGAAGCGGCGCCGGGGTGCTCATCGCACAGGCCGTAATCGGGCGCTTCGGAGGCACCGTGCAGATCTCCGACAGGACAGGCGGCGGCACCCGCGTGCAAATCGAATTACCTATGTCTCTCGCAAATTCTCTCGCAAATCAGGAGAAAGACGATGAATACCGTGAGCCCCGTATCGCCTCCGGATAGAAAACCGACGTTGCTGGTCGTCGACGACAACGAGACCTTCTGCTCGACCATGCAGCGCGCGTTCGGACAGCGCGGCTACGAGGTGCGGCTTGCGCATGACGTGCGCCAGGCCGAGGAGCTGCTGAAATCCTGGTTGCCGGAGTTCGCTCTCCTCGACCTGCGCCTGCCCGGGCCGGCCGGGCTGACGCTGATCCCCAGGATCAGGGCGGCAAGCCCGGATACCCGCGTGGTGATGCTGACCGGATACGCGAGCATCGCCACCGCGATCGAGGCGATCAAGCTCGGCGCCGTCCACTATCTCGCGAAACCGGTCGATGCGGAGATGATCGAGGCCGCGTTTCGGCGCGCGGGAGGCGACGATAGGGTGTCGCCGAGCGAGAGCCTGTTCTCGGTCCACCGGCTCGAGTGGGAACACATCCAGCGCGCGCTGACCGATCAGCGAGGCAACATCTCGGCCACCGCGCGCGCGCTGAACATGCATCGCAGGACGCTGCAGCGGAAACTCAGCAAGCATCCGGTGGCGAGCTAGCATCCCGCTCCGCGTACCCCCCCGCACCGTACCGCCCTGCCTGCGGACGGTGGACGCGCCGCTGCGGGACAGTCGTCGAGCACACCGACCGCAATTGACTTCAGGCGCCGCCCCGGCAGCGCAGCATCCCGTCGGGGGCCGCCTTTCCGGTATTCTTTCTCTTCGGTATCAACCGCCGAACGGGAACGGGAACGAACATGCCTAGGAAAATACTTTCCGCGGAAAAACGCGTCACCGAGCTGCGCGAGAGCGAAGTGCGCTTTCGCAGCCTGTCGGCGCTTTCCGCCGACGTGTACTGGGAGCAGGACGAGCAGCTCCGCTTCAGGTCGTTCTCGAACGCAGGTTCGAAGGAATTCGAATTGGCGCGCACCGAAAACCTTCTGGGCAAGGCGCGCTGGGAAACCGATTACATCAACATGACCGAAGCCGACTGGGCGGCGCACCGCGCGCTGCTCGACGCGCGGCGGCCGTTCCGCGACCTCGAGCTGTGCCGCTGTGACGCGGCGGGCCGCAAGTTATGGGTCCGGGTGAGCGGCGAACCCGTCTTCGACGCGTCCGGCGCCTTCAAGGGCTACCGCGGTATCGCCCGCAATTTCACCGAGCGCAGGCGCGCCGAGGAGCTGCGCGAGCTCGAGCACACGGTAACCCGGATCCTCGCGGAAGCCGACAGCGCTTCGGCAGGGCTTCAGGCGGTGTTCCGCGCCGTGTGCGAAACGGAAGGCTGGGAGTGCGGCCGGTATTTCCGCCTGGACGAGCAGGCGGGCGTGTTGCGCTTTGCCGACGGCTGGAGCGTGCCGGACGCCGCGGTCGAGCGCTTTCTCGAGCTGTCCCGCGACCGCGTCTTCCAGCCGGGGGAGGGCCTGTCGGGCCTGGCGTGGCGGACGGAACAGCCGCTGTGGTCCGTCGACGTCACCAAGGATCCTCGTACGGGCTCGGGGTGGTCGAAGACCGTCCCTCACGGAATCGGCCTGCACGGCGCATTCGTTTTCCCCGTCGTCCTGGACGGAAAGACGATCGGCGTGTTCAATTTCGCGAGCCGCAAGGCCCGCGAACCGGAGGAGCAGCTGGTGCAGGCGATCACCGCGATCGGGGGCCAGATCGGGCAGTTCCTGCAACGCAGACGGGCCGACGAGCAGCGGCGGATCCTGGAAGCGCAACTGCGCCAGGCGCAAAAGATGGAGGCGATCGGCACGCTCGCCACGGGCATGGCGCACGAGTTCAACAACGTCCTGCGCACCATTCTCGCCAACGCGGAGCTTGCCCGCATGGACATCGCACCGGGACACCCCGCGCGGACGAGCATCGATGAAATCGACAAGGCCGGACGGCGCGCGAGGGATTTCGTTCAGCAGATTCTTGCGTTTGCGCGGCCTCAGGCCCCGCAGCGACGGCGCCTGAGGCCGTGTGAAGTCGTTCAGGAAGCCGTCAGGTCGATGCGCGCTACCGTACCCCCCCAGATTCAGCTGGTCGTCGAGGTCGGTCCCGACACGCCGGTGGTCCTTGCCGATGCGACGCAGATCCACCAATTGCTGGTCAACCTGTGCACCAACGCCTGCCAGGCCATGGAAAGCAGGTCCGGCAAAGTCGTGGTCCGCCTGACCGAGACCACGTTGGGCGGGACGGCGATGCACGGGATGCCCGGCCTTCAGCCGGGAAGATTCGCGCATTTGTCGGTGACGGATTCCGGGATCGGGATCGATCCGGCGATCCGGGAGCGCATATTCGATCCGTTTTTCAGCACCAAACCCGTCGGCCAGGGTACGGGGCTCGGATTGGCGGTCGTGAACGGAATCGTCCAGGCGCACGAAGGGGCCATCGAAGTGGAAAGCCAGCCCGGAAAGGGAGCGACGTTTCACGTCTACCTGCCCGCCGTGCAAGGAACGCCGGGGCACGGCGCCGCCGAGGAGGCACCCGTTTACGCGCAGGGCCGGGGCCGCCGGGTGCTTTTCCTGGACGACAACGAGGAGCTGGTTTCCGCCTTGGTGAAAACGCTGTCGCGGCAGGGTTACCGCGTAAGCGGCCACACCGTGCCGGAAGCGGCTCTGGACGCGGTGCGCGCCGAACCGCAGGCCTACGACGTGTTCGTGAGCGACCACAAGATGCCGGGCATGTCCGGGCTCGAGGTCGCGCGGGAACTGTCACGCATCCGGCCCGATCTGCCCGTCATCATCATCTCCGGCTACGTCGACAACGAACTGCAGTTCATGGCGCGCGAACTCGGCGTCCGGCGGCTGCTGCACAAGCTGCACACCCTGGACGAACTGGTCGAGGTCATCGACCAATTGACTGCAGACTCGGTCGGCGTGTCAGCCGCCCTCGGTCGCACCAAGCGGTGATTCCGCCGTCGACGACGAACTCCGTGCCGGTGATGAAGCGCCTCTGCTTCGCTATCAGCCCGTATCTATATAGCAGCAGCGAGATCCCCTCCCCCACGGGTCGGCTCCCGTGCTGACGTGGGCAAAGCCCGTCTCCGGAGGCTGGATGCTCACCGTGCACGTTCAGCCGCAGGCCAAGCGGAACGAAATATGCGGATTGCACGGTAATGCGCTGAAAGTCCGCGTGGCCGCGCAGCCCGCCGAGGGCCGCGCAAACGAGGCGCTTGTAGCGATCCTCGCCGGAGCGCTCGGCGTGCCGAAGAGCCGCGTGCGCGTAGTGAAGGGCGCGGCATCGCGGCATAAAACGGTGCTCCTCGCCGTGCCGCAAGCCGATCCCGCGTTATTGCTGCGGCAGAAGTCCCCTGCATCGGGGGATTAGGGAAACTCTGAACAACCTCCTGATTTCGTCATTCCCGACGTCAATCAGAGCTTCCCTAAGCCTCGTACACGACCTGCCCGCCGACCAGTGTGTAGCGCACCCGGCCCGGAAGCTCGTAGCCGATGAAGGGCGTGTTCTTTCCCTGGCTCTTCAAGAAATCCGCGGTGATCTTGACGTGCGCGTTCGGGTCGAACACGCACACGTCCGCGTCCCTGCCCGCGGCAAGATCCCCCGCCGGGACGCCCAGGATCGCCGCCGGCTTGGAGGTCACCGTGGCGAGCGCATCGGGCAGAGCGACACGCATTTCTTCGGCCCACTTGAGCGCGAGCGGCAACAGGAGCTCCAGGCCCGTCGCTCCTGGCTCCGATTCGGCGAAGGGCAGCTGCTTCGCATCCTCGTCCACCGGCGCGTGATCCGAGCACAGCGCGTCGATCGTCCCGTCGGCGAGGCCCGCCCGAAGCGCATCGCGGTCGCGCAAGGACCGGAACGGCGGAATCACGTGGCAGTGGGAATCGAAGTAGCCGAGGTCGATCTCCGAGAGGTGCGCGTGATGAGCGCTCACGTCGCCACTGACGGGCAGCCCCTCCTTCTTCGCCGCGCGCAGCATCGCGACGCCTTCGGCGGTGGAAAGCCGGCATAAATGGACGCGGGTGCGCGTCGTGCGCACGAGTTCCAGCATGGTCGCGAGCGCGATGGTCTCGGCGAATGCCGGAATCCCCGACAGGCCGAGCCGGGTGGCGACCTCCCCGTCGTGCGCGACGCCGCCCCGAGCGAGAAATCCGTCCTGCGGCCGCAACCACACCGCGATGCCGAAGGTCGCGGCGTACTGCAGCGCGCGCCACAGCATCTGCGTGTCGGGAAGCGGCGTGTCGGCGTGGGAGAACGCAACGCACCCCGCGTCGCGCAGCACCACCATCTCGGTGAGCCGCTCGCCCCCGAGCTTCCAGGTGAGCGCACCGAGCGGGTAGACGTGGGCGAGATTCAGGTTCTTCGCGCGGTGCTTGAGCATCTCCACCAGGCCCGGCTCATCGAGCGGCGGGTCGGTGTCGGGCGGACAGGCGAGGCTCGTGACCCCGCCCGCGACCGCGGCCTGCATTTCCGACGCGAGCGTCGCCTTGTACTCGAAACCCGGTTCTCTCAAGCGCGCCGAGAGGTCGATCAGGCCCGGGCAGACGACCAGGTTATCCGCGGCTATCGTGCGCTCGGCGCGAAATCCCGCGGGGGCCTTGCCGAGCGCGGCGATCTTTCCGCCCGCGATGAACACATCCTGCTTCGCGTCGACCCGGTTCTTCGGATCGATCACGCGGCCGTTCCTGATGTGGACGTTCGTCACTGGTACGGGCTTCCGTCCTTGTGGGTGAATACCCATTTTCCGTCCACCAGGCGCGCCGCCATGTCGACGTCGCTGTAGGTGGCGCCGTCGCCGGGCGTGCGGTCGCCGATCTCGAGGTAGAGCGCGGGCTTTTTTGTCTCGTTGACGAGCTGGTGGCCGTCGGCCCTGCCCGCCGGAAACCCGGCCGCCATGCCGGGCGTCAGTTTCTGCCTCGCGGCGTCGGTCACCAGCGTCACCTCGCCTTCGAGGACGTAGATGAACTCGTCCTGCTTCGCGTGCCAGTGGCGCATCGAGGATTCCGTGCCCGGATCCAGGCGCGTCAGGTTCACGCCGAAGTTCTTCAGCCCCGCGGCGTCGCCCAGGCGCCTGCGGTGGCGCCCAGCCACCCGGCTTTTGTACGGCTCCGGATAGCCGGTGCTCGACTGCTCGGGCAGGTCTTTCGGGTCGAACGCGGGCGCAACGAGTCGGGTCATGGTCAATTCCCCGCGAGGATGCTCATCACCGCCATGCGCACGGCGATGCCGAAGGTGACCTGCGGCAGGATCACCGAGTGCGGGCCGTCGGCGACCGAGGAATCGATCTCGACGCCCCGGTTCATCGGCCCCGGGTGCATGACGATGGCGTCGGGCTTGGCGAGCGCGAGCTTCTGCGGCGTCAAGCCGTAGGACTTGAAGAATTCCTGGGCGGAAGGCAGCAGCGGCCCTTTCATGCGCTCGTTTTGCAGGCGCAGCATCACCACGACGTCGCAGCCTGCGAGCCCCTCGCGCATGTCGTGATGCACGGAGACGCCGAGCTGCTCCACGCCCGCGGGCAACAGCGTCTTCGGGCCGATCACGCGCACGTCGGGCGTGCCGAGGGTGGTGAGCGCGTGGATCAGCGAGCGCGCAACGCGCGAATGCAGCACGTCTCCGACGATGGCGACCGAAAGCCGGGTGAAGTCCTTCTTGTAATGGCGGATGGTGTAGGTGTCGAGCAGCCCTTGAGTCGGGTGCGCGTGGCGGCCGTCGCCGGCGTTGATCACGTGCACGTGCGGGGCGACGTGGCTTGCGATCAGGTGGGCGGCGCCGCTGGAGGCATGCCGCACGACGAACATGTCCGCGTACATCGCCGAAAGGTTGTCGACCGTGTCGAGCAGGGTCTCGCCTTTGCTCGAAGACGACACGGCGATATTCAGGTTGATGACGTCGGCGGACAGGCGCTTCGCGGCGATCTCGAAGGTGGTGCGGGTGCGCGTCGACGGCTCGAAGAACAGGTTGAAGATCGATTTGCCGCGCAGGAGCGGCACCTTCTTGACCTCGCGCTCGGTGACGCCGATGAAGGACGCGGCCGTGTCCAGGATGTGCACGAGGACTTCGCGCGGGAGCCCCTCGATCGTGAGCAGGTGCTGGAGTCTTCCGTCGCCGTTAAGCTGCGGGTTTCGCATCGGAGAGTCGCAGGAAGAATTTGCCGCGCTCGTCGCGCGCCAGGCGCAGGAGTTTGCCTGCGGGGACCGAAAGCGTGGCGCCGACGTACTGCGCCGCGATCGGCAGTTGCCGTTCGCCGCGGTCCACCAGCGCCGCAAGCTCGATTTTCCCCGGGCGCCCGTAGTCGAACAGCTCATTCATCGCGGCGCGCACGGTACGCCCGGTGTAGAGCACGTCGTCGATCACTACGATATGCCGGCCGTTGACGTCGAACGGGATCTGAGAGGGCTTCACCTGGTGGTGAAGTCCCGCGGCGTCGAAATCGTCGCGGTAGAACGAGATGTCCAGGGCCCCCATGGGCGTCGCAAGCTTCAATTCCCGGTGCAAGCGCTCGGCAAGCCAGGCGCCGCCGGTTCGGATGCCGACAAGGCCGGTGGAATCGGTGACGCCGGAGCGCAGCTTGCGTACGAGCTCCTGGCACAACAGTTCAGCGTCGGGGAGACTCATCGAGATAGCTTTGAAGGATGATTTGCGCAGCGAGCGCATGCGCGGCGTTCTTGTGTTCGCGTCCGCCGCGGCCGGTCTCGCGCAGATGCGCTTCGGCCGTCACCGAGGACAGGCGCTCGTCGGCGAGTGCTACCGGAAGCCGGAAACGCGCCTCGAGCCGCCGCGCGAAACGCCGGGCGCGCCGCGTCATGTCGCGCTCGCCGCCGTCCATCGCAAGCGGCAGGCCGACCACCAAGCGTTCGGGCCGCCATTCGCGCACGAGCGTCTCGACCTCCGCCATGCAGCGGCTGCTGCTTGCCGCCTCGAACATTCCCAGAGGATGGGCGAGCCGCGTTTCGGTGTCGCCCACCGCGACGCCGATCCAGCGCGCTCCGAAATCGAAAGCAAGTAGGGTGTGGCTGGAGACCTTCGACGGGGCCACGGCCGCCTCGCTCACGCGTGCCCTGCCTCCTCGGACAGCGTGGCGAAGTCGATGCCGAGCAGCTTCATCGCGGCGGGCAGCCGTTCCTCGGTGGGCGTATCGAAAATGATCGCATCCTTGGCTTCGACCGTGAGCCAGGCGTTTTGCTTGATTTCGTTTTCGAGCTGCCCCGCCGCCCAGCCCGCGTAGCCGAGCGTGACGAGCATCTTGCGCGGGCCGCCTCCCTGGCCGACTGCTTCCAGAATGTCCTTGGAAGTCGTGAGACCCACCTTGTCGCGCACCGACAGGGTGGCCTGCCACTCGCCGAGGGGCTGGTGCAGGACAAAGCCGCGATCGGTTTGCACCGGTCCGCCGAAATAGACCGGCTCGTTCACCAGGATCTGGGAATCGAGCCGCAGGCTCAGGCGCTCGAACAGGGCGCCCAGGGTCATCTCGATCGGTCGGTTGACCACCACGCCGAGCGCCCCGGATTTCTTGTGCTCGCAGATGTACGTCAGGCTGCGGGCGAAATACGGATCGACCATGTTGGGCATGGCGATCAGGAAATGGTTGGTGAGATTGACCTGGACCATGGAGGCGAGTCGCTATTGTAATCCCTCGGCAGGGTCGCGCACAATTTTGCGCCGCGCCCGGGCGGCGCACGAACGCGGGATTTTCAGGCGGCGGCCCGCCGGTCCTTGAGAAACCCGGAGATTTTCTCGATGAGATCGTCTTCCTGGTAGGGCTTGCCGAGGAAGTGGCTGACGCCGATCTCTTTCGCGTAGTTCTGGTGCTTGTCGGCGGTGCGCGAGGTGATCATGATGATCGGCACCCGGGCGAGGCGCTTGTCCGCTCTGACGTTCCGCGTGAGATCGAACCCGTCCATGCGCGGCATCTCGATGTCGACCAGCATCACGTCGGGAACGAGCTCCATCAGCTTCTCCATGGCCTCGACGCCGTCGCGCGCCGTCACGACGATATATCCCTGGCGCTCCAGCAACCTTCCGGTGACCTTGCGCACGGTGAGCGAATCGTCGACCACCATGATCGTGGGCTGCGTGGCGGCGGCCTGCGGCTTGGGTGCTTCGTAAACGATCGCCGGGCGGGCAGCGACTTCCTTCAGCGCAAGCAGCACCGGATTCAGGATGAGCACGATCTCGCCCGTGCCGAGCACCGTGGCGCCGGTGATGCCCGCGACCCGCTGCAGCTGCGGACCGATCGACTTCACGACGATTTCCTGGTTGCTGCCGATCATTTCGTCCACGTGCAAGGCGATGGCGTTGGTGCCGCTGCGCAAGTACAGCGTCGGGGAGAAGCGCTGCTGCTCGGCAACCGCGTCGGAGTTCCCGAGGAGGTGCGGCAGATAGTGGAACGGGTAGCGCCGATCCTGCCATTCGATCTGGCGCGACGCGTAGGCCGCAACCAGTTTCTCCTGCCTCAGTTGCATCACCTGCTCGACCATCACCGAGGGAATCGCGTAAGTCTTGCCGCTTGCTCTCACCAGCACCGTCTGGGTCACGGCAAGGGTCAGCGGCAGGTAAATGGTGAAGCGGGTGCCCTGCCCGCGCGTGAAGCGCATCTCCACGCGCCCGCCGAGCGCGGCGACTTCGCTGCGCACCACGTCCATGCCGACGCCGCGCCCGGCCACCTGCGTGACCTCGGTGGCGGTGGAGAATCCCGCGTGAAAAATGAAATCGGCGATTTCCGCCTCGGTGAGCGTCGTGCCCGGCCCCATGAGGCCCTTTTCGATCGCTTTCCCGCGGATCCGGTCGATGTCCAGCCCTGCGCCGTCATCGGACAGGGAGAGCTGCACTTCGTTGCCTTCCTGCTTCAGCTCGAGACGAATTTCGCCGATTTCCGGCTTGGCCGCTTCCCGGCGCTTATCCGGCGCCTCGATGCCGTGCGTGACGGCGTTGCGCAGCAGGTGCTCGAACGGCCCGGTGATGCGCTCGAGCACCGAGCGATCGAGCTCGACCTGGGTGCCTTTGATATCCAGATTGGCGCGCTTGCCGACTTCCTTCGCGGTCTGGCGCACGACGCGGTAGAGACGTTCCTGGAGGCTGCCGAACGGCACCATGCGCACGCGCATCAGGTCCTGCTGCAGGTCGCGGTTCAGCCGCGCCTGCGCGAGCAGCGCCTTCTCGGTTTCGTCCACCGCGTTGACGAGGTTTCCGTGCACGGTCGATACGTCGCTGACGCTCTCGGCCATCAGCCGCGTCACTTCCTGAAAGCGGGTGAAGCGGTCGAATTCGAGCGGGTCGAATTCGCGCGTGGACTCCTTGGCGAGCTCCTCGCGCGATTGCATCTGCGACTCGGCCTGGATTTCGATCTCGCGCAGCTGCGCGCGCAGCCGCAGGACGTTGTCGGTGAGTTCCTGCATGGCCGCCTTGAGGGCGCGCATTTCGCCTTCGATCCGGCTGCGCGCGATGGCGACTTCGCCCGCCTGGTTGACCAGGCGGTCGATGACGTCCGCGCGTACCCGCAGCAGCGCCTTCGGCTGTAACTCGCGCTCGGCAAGCGGTACCCCTTTGGCCGCGGCCGCCGGTGACCCGGCCAAGAGGGCGGGCTCGGGCGTCGCCTTCGGCGCCTCGATGGCGGCGGCCGCCGGCTTCGGGGGCGCCGCCACGGCGGGCAGATTTTCTTCCGGGACGCGGGGTTTTTGCAGCTGCTCGAACAACAGGCCCATGCGGTCCCAGGACGTCTCCAACACCTCAAACAAGGCGGTGGGCAGTATCTTGACCGCCAGAGCGTTCTCGACGCGCGTTTCCATGTGGTGGGTCAGCTCGCCCAGCGCCATGGCGCCCGCCATGCGTGCGCTCCCCTTCAGGGTGTGCAGCACGCGCAGCAGCGCCTGGCCGAGCGCTTGATTGGCCGGACTGTCGCGCCAGTCGCGCATGGCCGAGCCGACCGAGGGAACCAGCTCGTGGGCCTCGTCGATGAAGATCTGCAACAGCTCCGGATCGAGGTCGTCGTCGAGCCGCCGCTGGCGGCGCTCCAGCGTAATGTCCAGATCGAGGTCTTCCAGGAGACTGTCCTCAGGCTCGGTTGCGGCGAGCTCCTCGGCGGCACCGCTGTCCGCTGCGCGGGAAAGAGGGGGCGGATCCTTTCCTTCAGGCGTCGATTCCTGCGGGACACCCGCTTGCTCCCCGATGTGCTCCAGCCGCGCGACCAGCGCAGGGACAGCTCGCGGCACGCGCAACTCGACCACGCTCGCAACCATGGTCTCGATCGTGTCGATCGCTTCTCCGACCAGCGACTGTTCGTCTTCGGAAAGCTCGCTTGTCGCGAGTTTTTGCAGCGCCTTCTCCAACGCATAGCCAAGATCCGAGAGGGCCGAGATCTTCACCGTCCCCGATGTGCCTGCGAGCGTGTGCACCGCACGCAGCAAGGCGTCGCTCACCACCCCGTGCTGGCGCAGGGTCTCGTGCTCTTCCCTGATCGCGCCAACGTGCGCGCGTGCCTCCCCGCTGAAAATGGCGAAGAGCGTCGTCGAGACCCGGTGTGCGCCGAGTTGGACGAATTCCTCGAGCCCGGCCGCCGCGACCGTGACGGGCGACGCGGGCGTGAAATCGGCCTTTGCCGACGCGGCAGGCTCGGCCGCCGGGGCCGAGGGTGCTCTGAGCGCCTCGGGGGACGCCTGCCCCCAAGCTTCGCTGCGACGTACGCGCCCCGCAGCCGCGACGAGCGAGCGCTCGTCGCTCGAGGCTCCGCCCGCCTTGAGGCGCTTGACGTTGTCGGAAAAGTATTCGTGCGCCAGCCCGATCAGCTGCAGCAGTTCCGGGGTTGCGGCGCGTTCTTCCTGCACCCACGCATTCATGGTCTGCTCGACGGCCCACGCGGCTTCCCCGAGGCGCATGAGGCCCACCATGCGTCCGCTGCCCTTCAAGGTGTGAAAGCCGCGCCGGATCGTCGTGAGCGCTTCCTTGTTGGCGTGCTGTTCGCGCACCGTATCGAGGTGCTCGCGGATCGTTGCCAGCACCTCGTCGGACTCCTCCAGATAGACCCCCAAAAGCTCGGCGTCGACCGCTTCGGCGCTTGCGTCGATGAGCTTGGCAGCCTCGGGGGACGGGGAGGGCGCCGCCGTCGCCGTGATTTTCTCGATGGCTTCCTTCAGGAAAGGCGTAAGCGGCATGGTGCTCGTCTTGTCGAGCGCTTTCAGTGCTTTCCCCGCGGAGGCTTCCAGCTGCTGGTCGGCAATGAGTCCTGCGTCTTTCTGGAGGGCTGCGAGGTTTTTTTTCAGTTCGGCCCGAAGGACTCCGTCTTCGGGTTTGGTCTTCCATTCCTCGTACAGGCTCGCCGTCTCGCGCTGCTGCTCGGCGACCTGCGCCTCGACGGTGGCAACCGGTTGGGCGACGTCGGCTTCCTCTTTTCTTGCCGCAGCGATCGGTTGCATCGCGGCTTCGAAGTCGGTCTTGCCGTGCGCCAACCCCTCGATGTAGAAACCCAGGCCCGAGAGAGTCTGGGCGATGCGTTCGAAATCCTGCGGGCTCGCGCTGTGGGCCGGGCCGGAGAAGCGGCGGATCTCCTCCGCGGCCGCACCGAGGGAATCGCGCGCGCGCTGCTCGCCCAGCATCTCGAGTGCGCCAAGCAGCTGATACACGGGCTTGTCGAGCGACGCGAGCTCGTCGCGTTTCGTCGTATCGCGGAAGAAGGCGTCCAGGACCTGTTCGATCGTGCGCAGGTTGGCCCGCATTTCCGAGACAACCTGGTTCATGAGCAGCCGTTCCTGCGCCTTGCGCGACATCTCGTCGAGCAAGGGGATCTCCGGCGCACCGGGCCGGAGCTTGCCGAGCACGCAATCTTTCAAGCGCGAACGCAGAAGCTGCGCCTGCTGGGCGAACTCGCCGGAGAGATTCGCGAAGCCGGCCAGCGCATTTTCGAGCAGCAGGAGCGCCGTTGCGACTTCCAGCGCGACCGCCTCGCTCATGTTTTCGCGATTCGAGGTAAGCCACGCGCCGACCCCGGCGACTTCGCCGGCGAGCGCCGTGAGATCCGTGTTGCCCAGATGCTCCGCGTCATCGTTGAGCGCGGCTGCACTGTCGCGGAATGCGAGCAGCGACGGAGGATTGCCTGATGCGAACTTGTTCCAGGCATCCTTCGCATGAGTGAGGTGCTCGCGCGCCGACTTCAGCGCCGGCATTTCCTCGACCGTGCCGCCCTCGCTCTCGGCCGCCGGGAGGGTCTGGCCCAGATGGTAGGCTTCCTGGACTTCGCGCACGCGATCGGTCGCCGGTTCGGCGCGAGCCACGTAGTAGAGGACTTCGCGCATCAGCCGCTCAGCGACGCTCGGCGTGCCTTCGACCAGGCGCTTGATCTGTTGCTCGATGCGGTTGCACAGCTGTTTGGCGTCGAGATCCTGGGGCAGCGCCTTGTGCGCGAGCGCATCGAAGAAGGCGAGCGACACCCACCAGAAGGCGCGCTGCGAGGGGACAACCTGAGCGGCCTCGATCGCTTCGATGGCGGCGCGCATGTCCTCGGCTCCGCTGGCATCGTTCTTGAGCCACTTGAGGAGTCCGCGCTGGTAGCGGCCGCGCTGCTCGCGCAGGTATTTGTCCGATTCGCCCGCCTTCAATGCGCCCGCAACCTTGTCGCGCTTGGGCGGGCGGAAAGAGAGATTCGGATAGTAGAGATCGGTCGGGTCGGCATGCCCGCCCCGCGCAGTGACGACATCGCGGTACAGGGTATAGAGTCTGAGCGGCTGATTGGGGTTGCCCGCCATCAGCTGGTCGAGGTAGGTGCGGATTCCGTTAAGGGCGCGCTCGACCAGCCCGAAGATCTCGGTCTTTCTTGGCGAAGCCTCCTTTTCGACGCCGGCGAGCAGGCCTTCGAGCTCTTCGGAGACGCGCGTGATGCCTTCCAGACCGACGATCGAAAGCGCGCCGTGTGCCTGGTGCAGGTGCGACTGGCCCGACTTGAGCTGCGCAGCGTCCGCGCTGTTCGCCGCGAACGCGCGCAACGCCTCTTGGGCGCGCTGGATGGCATGGTCGATCTCGCCCTTGACCCAGGAAAGCGGCCCGACGTCGAAATCGGCGCGTGCAGTCATTGCTCCCGACCTGGCTCTCCCGCCTCAAGCAATCTTGAAACCCGACACCGAGCCTTTGAGCTCTTTGGCGAGCTCGGCAAGCTGGCCGATCGACACCGCCGTGCGCTTGGTGCCTTCGGTGGTCTGCTGAGTGATGTTGAGAATGTCCTGCATGCTGGTCGCCACGCCGTTTGCCGATCTCGCCTGCTGTTCGGTGGTCGTCGTGATGCCTTCGATCAATCGCGCGAGCTGCTGCGAAACCGTTCCGATCTCGGAGAGCGCCTGGCCCGCGGCGTCCGAGAGCTTCGCGCCCTCGACCACGCCTTGGGTGCTCTTCTCCATGGCGGAGACCGCGTCCTGCGTGTCCGTCTGAATGGTCTTGACGATCGCGCCGATCTGCTTGGTCGCCTCGGCCGAGCGCTCTGCAAGCCGCTGCACTTCCTCGGCCACCACCGTGAAGCCGCGCCCGGCTTCACCCGCTGAGGCCGCCTGGATCGCGGCGTTCAGAGCGAGAACGTTCGTCTGCTCGGTAATGTCCGAAATCAGCTCCACGATCTCGCCGATTTCCTGAGAGGACTCGCCCAGTCGCTTGATGCGCTTGGACGTCTCCTGGATCTGCTCGCGGATTTCGTTCATGCCCGAGATCGAGTTCTGCACCGCCTGCGTGCCTTTTTGCGCGGCGGCGAGCGATTGGCGCGCCACGCCGGCCGACTGCGAAGCGCTCTCCGACATCGCATTCATGGCCTTTGCCATGCTCAGAACCGAAGCACTGGTCTGGCGAATCTCGACGGACTGTTTTTCGGCGGCAGCGAGCAGCTGCGCGGAGGTTTGCTGCGCGGACTCCGTGGCGCTCGTCACCTGCGCGGCGGCGGCGTTGATCCGGGCGACGAGGGTTCTCAGCTCGTCGATGGTGAAGTTCACCGAGTCGGCAATGGCGCCGGTGATTTCTTCGGTCACCGTCGCTCTCACGGTGAGGTCGCCTTCCGCGAGATTCCCCATTTCGTTCATCAGTCGCAGAATCGCGTCCTGGTTCGACTGGTTGGTGCGCTCGGTTTCGGCGCGTTGGCGCTCGGCCTCTTCGGCGCGCCGGCGCGTGTCGCCGAGATACACCAGCACCAGCAGCGTAATGGTGCCGATGCCCAGCAGGATCAGCACGGCAAGCGCGATGAAGTTGGTGGTGCGCACGCCGAGTTCCTGCTCATAGGCGTCGCCAAGCTTCTGCGCCGCGGCGAGCAGCGGTTCGGAGTCGTCCACGACCCTGCGGCCGGCCTGCTTCGCATTCACCAGCGACTGCAGGTTTCCGAGAATCGAGGCCACCGCCCCCTGGAATTCCTGGTAGGCCTTTTCAAGTTCGGCAAGTTTTGCCTGCTGCTCCGGATCCTTCGCCGCGGTGACGCGCAGCACGTCGCTGCCCTTGCTCAAGCCCTGCAGCAACTCGCGGAAGGTGGTGGTGTCCTTGCCCATCAGAAACGCCACTTCCGGGTCGATCACGTCGGCACCGAGCATGGCATTCGCGTTCCGCGCGAGCCGCTGCGTCAACATCACCAGCTGCCCTGAAAGGGAGACCTCGCGCGCGGGAGCCTGGGACTGCAGCTTGAGCGCCTGAATCTGTTCGGCAAGATCGAGGAGCAAGGGGTTGTTGGTGTTGATCAGGCGTACCGCCGTGGCGAGCCCGATAAGGTTCTTGCTTTGCGCGAGCACGAGCTGGGTGCTGCGGTCGGTCTTTTCCCATTCCTTGGTCAACGCATCAAGCTGCGGTTTCACCGTCTCGGATGTCGGTGGCAGGAAAACGTCACCCGCCTGCCCACCTTGCTTGAGCAGCTTCAGCGCCACGATGAACTCGTCGCGCGACTGCTGCAGTTGCTTGAACGCCTCGGGGATGCCGATCAGCCCGGTTTGTGCCGCCTTGGCGATGCGTTGGGTCAGCATGCGCATCTGCGCGGAAGTGGAGATGTAGATCGTGCCGTAGGTCGCTTCGCGGTTGTCCTTGAACACGATGAATGCGGCCGCGACAAAGAGCACCGCAAATATCACGCCGAGAATCGTGTATTGCCGGCCGACGCGGGCGGTGCCCAGGCCGACCATCCGCCGCTTCGGCCCTTCCAGGACGGTTTGCGGGCCGGGTGCAGGCCTGGCCACGGGCCTGGGCACGGCCCGAGGAATTGCTCTGGGAGCCTGCGTGGCGGGCGTCGCGTCCTTCTTGGCCGGAAGTCTGAGAAATGCCATGGGTGCCTCCTGTGTTCGGGTTAGCGTGGATGCGCGCTAGGCGCCCACCTGAAGAAAATCGTCGTGCGCCACGAGCGCGCCGATGTCCAGCTCCTGCCAGAGGCGGCCATCCTCGTCGCGGTAGGCGGCTCCGATCCAGGACCGGTCGGTCGCCTTCTCAGCCGGCTGCATGGTCTGTACGTTTTTTAGCCCGAGCATACGGCTGATCATCAGTCCACTGAACGAATGGAAGCGTTCGGCGATCAGCAACAAGCGGCAATCGGGCGTACGTACCGTTTGCTCCCCCCCCATGAAGGCGGCGAAATCTACGATGCTCGCGAGCACCCCGCGGATGTTCGCCAGGCCCAGATACCAGGGCTTGGTGAGCGGAACGCCGGAAAATTCCGGCAGCGGCAGCATCTCCCCGGCATCGTCCAGCTTGAGCAGCCAGTTGCTGCTACCCGCCTGCACGCCCAACCGCGAGGTGGGCTCGGCTTCGGTCTGAGCCTCCCGCAACCTCTGGGCGAGTCCCTGCTGGAACTCGCGCAGGCTGATCTGTTTTGCCACGGCTTGGGCCTACTTGATCGCCCCGACCTTAGCCAGCAACTCCTTGGCGTCGATCGGTTTCATCAGGTAATCCTTCGCACCTTGGCGCATCCCCCAGACGCGATCGGTTTCCTGGTTCTTGCTCGTGACGACAATCACCGGGATGTGCTTGGTCGCCTCGTCGCGCGTAATGGCACGCGTCGCCTGGAACCCATTGGTGCCCGGCATGACCACATCCATCAGGATGAGATCGGGTTTCTCCGACTTCGCCTTGGTGATCGCCTCATCGCCATTCTCCGCTGTTACGCACTGGTACCCGTGCTTGGACAGCGTTTCCATGAAAAACTGCCGGTCGGTAGGCGAATCATCCACGATCAAGATCTTCTTTACAGCCATGGCAATCTCCTCAAGTACGAACGGGCGCGTGCACGCCTATAGTTTTCAAAAGACTATCCTTCGTAAAGGGCTTGGTCAGATATTCGTCCGAGCCCACCATCCGACCGCGCGCCCGATCAAACAGGCCGTCCTTGGAAGACAGCATGACCACGGGCGTGGTGGCGAAGTGTGTGTTCTTCTTGATCAGCGCGCAGGTCTGATACCCGTCCAGGCGAGGCATCATGATGTCCACGAAGATGATATCGGGCTGGTGGTCGGTGATCTTGGCGAGCGCGTCGAAACCGTCTTCGGCGAGGATCACCTTGCAACCGGCTTGAACCAGGAAAATCTCCGCGCTGCGGCGAATGGTGTTCGAATCGTCGATCACCATCACTTTGACGCCGGCAAGATTCGCGGTTTCGCTCACGCTCTTTACCCCCGCAACGTCCTGGATCTCTCATATTCCGACAGTTTCGCCGGACTCTCGTAGGCGGTGGCTTGACTCCGCCTCGTACGAGCGGTTTACACTATACAACCAAATCCAGTCAAAACAAAGCCTTGTACAGCGTATTTCAGAAGCGCTATCAGGATCGCCCCGTCACCCCGATTCGCTGTTAATGGGATGGTTCCGGAGTGTGTAGCAGGAGACGTGCCCGACCTTAGAGCTCGACCATCTCGAAGTCCTCCTTCCGGGCACCGCATTCGGGACAAGTCCAGTTCATCGGGATATCCTCCCAACGCGTACCGGGCGGGACTCCCTCCTCGGGGAGGCCCTTCTCTTCGTCATAAACGAAGCCGCAGATCAAACACATCCAGGTTTTGAAATCTTGCTTTTCCGTCATCAGGTTGGGATGGGTTACAATGGGCCGTCGCATCATAACCTGAGCGACGAGCCGCCTGCCAGCCACCGCCGGTTCTTCGCTGCCCATGTCATCCTCTAGCCTCCCCCCTATCGTGCTTGCGTTCGCCGCCGCAGATCCGACCGGCGGCGCGGGAGTGCAAGCGGATCTGCTGACGCTCGCCTCGATGGGTTGTCACCCGCTCTCCGTCATTACGGCAATCACTGTCCAGGACACGGCCGGCGTCGAGAATCTGCAGGCGGTCGATTCAGACTGGGTGGTGGACCAGGCGCGGCTGGTGCTCGAGGATATGCCGGTCGCCGCATTCAAGGTCGGAATGGTCGGCAGCATCGAGAACATCGCGGCGATCGCGGAGGTCGTGTCCGACTATCCCGACGTGCCGCTTATCTTCGATCCGGTACTTGCCTCCGGGCGCGGCGACGAGCTTGCGACCGAGGACATGATTGCGGCGATGTGCGAGCTGCTTCTGCCCCAGACCACTATTCTCACCCCCAACAGCCGTGAGGCTCGTCGCCTCGTTCAGGGCGACGGCGAGGACGACGATGAGCTTGCCCTCCCCGGCGTTGCGGAGAAACTGCTCGGCCTGGGCTGCGAGTATGTGCTCATTACCGGCACGCACGAGAACACGCCACAAGTCGTGAACACGCTCTACGGCCCGGAAGGCGTGGTGCGCTCGGACAGCTGGGAAAGACTGCCGGGAAGTTATCACGGATCGGGTTGCACGCTCGCCGCAGCGATCGCGGCGACGCTCGCCAACGGCCTGGAGCTGCCCGAGGCGGTGCGTGAAGCCCAGGAATTCACGTGGCAAACGCTCAACGCGGGGTTTCGTCCAGGCATGGGTCAATACATACCGGACCGGTTTTTCTGGGCGCGGGAAATGGATGAGCCAGGCACGGGCAAAGCCTGAGCACCGGGTGGTTTCACACGCGGGATTTCGCGGTCTGTACGCTGTGACACCCGATGAGCCCGACATCGAGTTGCTCACTCGCAAAGTGCGCAAGGCGCTTGCCGGCGGAGCACGGTTCCTGCAGTACCGCAACAAGTCCGCGAATGCCGCGCTGCGCCGCGAACAGGGCGCGGCGCTGCTCGCGCTGTGTCGCGAAGCGCGCATTCCGCTCGTCATCAACGACGACCTGGATCTGGCCAGAGCGATCCGTGCGGACGGCCTGCACCTTGGCCGCGGGGACATCTCGATTGCAGCTGCACGCGCGCAACTGGGCAAAGGCAGCCTGCTCGGGGCTTCCTGCTACGACAGACTTGAACTCGCCCTCGCCGCGCGAGAAGCCGGTGCCGACTATGTCGCCTTCGGCAGCGCTTTCCCTTCCGCAACCAAACCGGGGGCAGCGCTTGCGCCGCTTTCGCTCTATCGCGAGGCGAGGGCACGTCTGGATTCCCCCATCGTCGCGATCGGAGGCATCACGACCCAAAACGCGCATGCCGTCATCGAGGCGGGGGCCGACACCGTTGCGGTGATCAGCGCGCTGTTCGACGCGCCCGACATCGAGGCGGCCGCGCGCAGCTTCAGTCGCCTTTTCGATAAGGAAAGCCCGTGAGCACGAGCGAATCGCTGTTTGCTCGCGCACAGAAAACGATCCCCGGCGGGGTCAATTCCCCGGTGCGTGCGTTTCGCGCCGTCGGCGGCACGCCCCGCTTCATAGTCCGCGGCGAAGGCAGCCGCATTTGGGACGCCGACGGTCGCGAATACCTCGACTACGTCGGCTCCTGGGGACCGCTCGTTCTCGGACACGCGGACCGGGAGGTCGTTGCCGCCGTGCGGGAGGCGGCGGGCCGCGGGCTTTCCTTCGGCGCCCCGACCGAGGCCGAGACCGAGATGGCCGAGCAGCTTGTTCGCCTCGTCCCGGGGCTTGAATTGGTGCGACTGGTCAGCTCCGGAACCGAGGCGACCATGTCGGCGCTGCGGCTCGCGCGCGGATTTACCGGACGGTCCCGCATCGTCAAGTTCGAAGGCTGCTATCACGGCCATGCAGACAGCCTGCTCGTCAAGGCCGGTTCGGGCGCGCTCACCCTGGGCAATCCGAGTTCGGCCGGAGTAACGCCCGAGACCGCAGCGCAGACGCTCGTCCTTGACTACAACGATGTGGCGGGGCTGGATGCAGCGTTTCACGAAGTGGGCGATTCCATCGCCTGCGTCATCGTCGAGCCGGTCGCCGGGAACATGAACCTGGTTGCGCCGCGGCCCGGGTTTCTCCGGCGCATTCGGGAGCTGTGTACGCGGCACGGGACCGTTCTTATTTTCGATGAAGTGATGACGGGCTTTCGCGTCGGGCTGCAAGGCGCCCAGCAGCTCTACGGAGTGCGGGCGGACCTCGTCACGCTCGGCAAGATAATCGGCGGGGGCATGCCCCTCGGAGCATTTGGCGGCCGCCGCGACATCATGGAGAAAATCGCCCCGCTGGGGCCCGTGTACCAGGCCGGTACGCTTTCGGGCAACCCGCTCGCGGTGGCGGCAGGACTTGCGACCCTGAAGAAGCTCGAGGCACCGGGCTTCTACGAGCGCCTCGCCGCGACAGCGCGCACGCTCTGCGAGGGCCTGGCTTCGGCCGCGCGCAGGCGCGGCATCGCGTTTTCGGCGCAGTCCGTGGGCGGCATGTTCGGTCTGTATTTTCGCGCCGTGCCGCCTTCGACCTACGCCGAGGTCATGCAGTGCGACAAGGAGGCGTTCAATCGCTTTTTCCACGCCATGCTGGAGGGCGGCGTGTACTTGGCGCCGTCTGCCTACGAGGCGGGCTTCGTCTCCGCCGGGCACACTGAAGCGGATATAGCGACTACGATCGCGGCGGCAGACGCCGCGTTCCGTTCGATACTCTAGAATCGGTTCATGCGGCGTCCCCGGCGCTTCGCACGCACGCCGGTCACACCAGGAAAAGCGTCGCCAGGCCGAGAAAAATGAAGAACCCCCCGCTGTCGGTAATCGCGGTGATCATGACCGAGGAGCCGAGCGCGGGGTCGCGCCCGAGCCGAACCATGGTGAGCGGGATCAGCACTCCCGCAGTCGCGGAAAGAACAAGGTTCAGCATCATCGCCGCCGTCATGACCAGGCCGAGCGACACCTTCTGATAGAGCCAATAGGCGATCAGGCCGAGCGCGCTGCCCCAGATGAGGCCGTTCAGAAGCGAAACGCCCAGTTCCTTTGCGAGCAGCTTCTTCGCGTGTTCCCTTTGCACCTGCCCGAGCGCGATCGAGCGCACGATCAAGGTGGTGGTCTGGTTGCCCGAATTTCCGCCTATGCCCGCCACGATGGGCATGAGCGCGGCAAGCGCCACCAGCTTCTCGATCGAGTGCTCGAAAGCGCCGATCACGCGCGAGGCGAAAAAAGCGGTGACGAGATTGATCGCCAGCCACGACCAGCGGTTCTTCACGCTCGCCCAGACCGAGGAAAAAACATCCTCCTCCTCGCGCAACCCGGCCTGCGTGAGGAGCTCGCTCTCGCTCTTGCTGCGGATGAAATCGACGACCTTGTCCACCGTCACCCGGCCGACGAGCTTGCCCTGCTCGTCCACGACCGGCGCCGAAACCAGGTCATAGCGCTCGAACGCCTTGGCGGCGTCTTGCGCCTTGTCGCCGGACTGGAGCGTGACGACGTCGCTCATCATGACCTTTCCGACGTGGTGCTCGAGTTCGGAGACGATCAGTTTGGAGAGCGGCAGCACGCCTTTCAGGCGCTCGTCGCGGTCGACGACGAAGATCTGGTCGGTGTGGTGCGGCAGCGCATCGAAGCGCCGCAGATACCGCGTGACGGTCTCGATAGCGGTATCCTCGCGCACGCTGACCACGTCGAAATCCATAAGGGCGCCGACCGCGTCCTCGGGGTACGACATCGCCGCGCGCAACTGCTCGCGTTCCTCGACGGGCAAGGCCTGGAAGACGTCCTGGATGACCTCTTCGGGCAGGTCCGGCGCGAGATCGGCGATCTCGTCGGCCTCCAGCCGTTCGGCCGCAGCGACCAGCTCCTGCAAATCCATACTGCGGATGAGCGTTTCGCGCACCGCGTCGGAGGCTTCGAGCAGGATCTCGCCGTCGCGCTCCGCCTTGACGAGGTTCCAGACGACGAGCCGTTGCTCCAGCGGCAGCGATTCGAGCACGTAGGCGATGTCGGCCGGATGCATGGAGTCGAGCTTCGCGCGAAGCTCGGCGACGTTCTGCCGGTGCACGAGAGACTCCACCAGCTCGTGCTTGGGCATTTCCTGGCGTTCCACCAGGCGCTCGACCAGGTTGTGCCGCCGCAGAAGCTCCTGAACCTCGCGCAAGTCGGCCTGGAGGTCCTCGAGCTCCTTTTTCGGGCTGAGGTTTTCGATCATGCGCGCCGGCCCTTCGCCGTGAATGGGATCCCGTGTTGCCGCGAGACAACGCCCGACGCGCCGCGCGCGGCTGCGGCGATTCTAGCAGCCGCCTGTATGATGGCGATAGAAAATCTCGCCGATGACACCCCACCGCACCGCTCTCAGAGAAGAGGTCCGCCCTGCAAGCCGGGGAACGAGAGGGCTTTCCTTCCTTGCAGGGTCCCCGCCTCAGTTGGCGCGCGTTTTTAGCTGACGTGACGGCTTCAAATCACTTTGCCGACGACGTGCGCCCCAGGGAGGTTCTCGCGTGGGCGATGTACGACTTTGCCAATTCGGGTTACACCACGGTCGTAATCACCGCCGTATTCAACGCCTATTTCGTCGCGGTGGTCGCGGGCAACGCGCCTTGGGCGACTTTTGCCTGGACGGCGGCGTTGTCCGTTTCGTACGCTTTGATCCTGCTGACCGGACCCGTCCTTGGAGCCTACGCCGACCTGCGTGCCGCAAAAAAGCGCTTGCTCGTTTTCACCACGGCTGGTTGCGTGATCGCGACCGCCCTGCTTGCGTTCACGGGACCCGGAACGCTCGCGCTTGCGGTGCTGCTGCTGGTGTTTTCCAACTTCTGCTTCGGCTCCGGGGAAAACCTCGTCGCCGCGTTCCTGCCCGAGCTCGCCCAGGGCGAATCGCTGGGACGGGTATCGGGTTGGGGTTGGGGTCTGGGCTATCTGGGCGGGCTTTTGACTCTCGGTCTTTGCCTGGGCTACGTCACCTGGGCGCAGGCTCACGGCCAGGAACCGCAACAGTTTGTGCCGGTCACGATGCTGATCACCGCCGCAATCTTCGCTCTGGCGAGCTTGCCGACTTTCTTCGTGCTCAGGGAGCGCGCCCGCCCGGCGCCGGTCGTCGCTGGCGAGAATCTCGCACGGGCGGCCTTTGCGCGGCTCGCGCAGACGGTGCGCCAGGCCGCGCGCTATCAGGACCTCGCGCGGTTCCTGGTATGCATGGTCTTCTATCAAGCGGGCATCCAGACGGTCATCGCGCTCACCGCGATTTACGCCGAACAGGCGCTCGGCTTCACGACGAAGGACACGATCGCCCTGATCCTGGTGGTCAACGTGACTGCCGCGGTCGGCGCGTTCGCCTTCGGCAATATCCAGGATCGACTCGGGCATGTGCGAACCATTGCGCTGACTCTTCTTCTGTGGATCGCAACGATCTTGATAGCCTGGTCCGCGTCGGAGTCGGGACTTTTCTGGGTGGCCGCCAATCTTGCAGGACTGTGCCTGGGTTCCTCGCAGTCGGCGGGCCGGGCGCTGGTCGGCTACCTGAGTCCCGCAGACAGGCGCGCCGAGTTTTTCGGGCTCTGGGGACTGGCGGTAAAGCTGTCCTCGATTTTGGGGCCGATCACCTACGGCACGGTGACCTGGATGACCGATGGCAACCATCGTCTCGCAATGCTGGCGACCGGCGGGTTCTTCGTTGCCGGCCTTCTCTTGCTGGCAGGGATCGACGTCCCTCGCGGCCGGCGCGCGGCAGAACGGTCCTAGCAGTCGTCTCGTCACAAGAACTGGGACTACGGAACCTGCGCGGCGGGCATCTGCGCCAATATGCTTTCGGTGTAGTTCGCCAGATAGGCTGAGCCGCGGTTGCGGTCGTAGTAGCGTGGGCGCGGAAGCATCGCCGCCAAGCGCGCCGCCTGCTCGGGTTCGAGGCCGGCTGCGCCCACACCGAAGTAGTGGCGGGACGCCGCTTCGGCTCCGAAGACGATTTCTCCCCATTCCGCGATGTTCAGATAGATCTCGAAAATGCGCCGCTTGTCCATAGCGGCCTCGATCATCGCGGCAAGAATCGCTTCCTGGCCCTTGCGCAGCAGACTGCGGTCGCCCGAAAGAAACAGGTTCTTCGCGAGCTGCTGAGTAATAGTTGAGCCCCCGGCGACGATTTTCCCACGCCGCTGGTTCTTGTCCATCGCCCGCTGGATGCCTTCCCAATCGAAGCCCTCGTGATCGACGAACTTTGCGTCCTCCGCAACGATGATGGCGCGCTTCAAATGGATCGAAATTCGATCGTAGTCCGTCCATTTCTGATCGAGCGCCGCCTTGGGCTTGTTCTGTTGCAAGGCCTCCAGGCGCGCATCCATGACTCGCGTCGTCGCGGGATTGTGCTCGACCCAGTACAGGATCTGCGCCAAGAACCAGAACTCGTAGACGGCAAGGACGATGACCGTGGTCCCGACGGCATAGCAGAACATCTTCCACAATGAGACGAGCAGCCTCATTCGGTAGGCGTTTCCGCTAGCCCGACGCGACCCTTCCCTTCCCAGATTCCGAAGCGGAAGGGGTCCTTTGTTTCCTAGTCACTGAAAACCCTATCACCGCGTGCGAAATGCCACGTGCGGGTGATCACCAGGATGTCGGTTTCCCTGCGGATGTCGGCGGGGAATCTGGCGTAGGGCGCCGCCAGTTGAACGATGCGCTGTGCGGCGGCATCGAGGATCTTGTACCCGGAGGATCGTTCGAGATCCATCGCCGCCAGCGTGCCGTCCGAGTTGATCGACACGGTGAGCCTGAGGCTCCCGTAGATCCTGCCGCGCGCACTCTCGGGATAGTTGAGGTTCCCGATGCGCTCGATCTTCTGGCGCCAGTCCTCGACATAAAGTGCGTAGCGAACCTCGGCGGCACGCGCGCCCACGAAGGTCTTGCGCGGACGCTTGTTGTACTCCTCGGTCTGGCGCGCGATTTGCGCTTGCAGTCGGGCCACGATCAAGGCGCTTTCGGCGAGTTCTGCTCCGGAGACCTGCGACTTCGTTTCGGCCTGCGGTTCGGGCTCGGCCGATGCGATCTCCTTGCGGGATTGCGCTTGTGAGAGCAGTTGTCTTTGTCGCGCCTCGAGCTCCTGCACGCGGCGGGTCGCCTGCCTCAAGTCCGAGCCGCGCTCCGTCGGCTGCGTTACCGGAAGCGGGGATTTCGCCCGGCGATCGAGATCGGTGTCCCCGCCTCCGTCAAGGTTGGACTGGGCGTGGACCTCGGGACGGATCGGACTCGAGCGGGTTTTGGAGTTCACCAATACCACCTCGAGCTGTGACGGGCTGAGCTTGCGCAGGGTGTCGGGCAGCTTGAAATGGATCGAGAGCACGATCGCGTGGAGAACGATGGAGACGGACAGCGCCATCGCCAGCGTGCGCGAATCGGGATCCAGCCCGGCAAAGGGCTGCGGCCACAGGAGGGTGTTAGAAACGCTCAACTCTCTGACCCCTAAAAGCTTTCAGAATCATATAATTCTAGGCTCTCTTTCGAGTTTTGTCTCATGTGCTGCCCGCCGGGCTGCTCGAGACGTCCTTGCAGCGGCGAAACACACACTTGAGATCGGCTTCGACGAGGTCGATTTCAGTCACTCCAATCTCGACGCCCGTACCCGGCGCAAGCTCGGGCAGCGACGGTACTCTGGCGTAAAGCGGTAAGCCGTCGAACTTGACCAGATTTTCGCGCACCACCTCGGCCCCCGCAACATCGATCGCCTCCTGCAGCAGCCACCTGAGGCACCAGTAGTTCTCCATGCGTCGCTGGAATTCGTCGTACGCGGCGTAGGTCGTTTCGAAATCATGCACCGCAGCGAGCATGATGTCCGCATTTTGCGAAAACGGCGGCGCCCGCCCGTCGAGGAGCGCGAGAAGCTGCCACTGGTTCACCAGATCCACGTACCGGCGCAGGGGCGAACTCGTCCAGGCGTAGTGGCTGATTCCAAGGCCCTGGTGCGCCATGGCCGAAGTGGTCATCCTGACCTTGCCGGTGGACTGCACGCGGTAGATCGCCGCGACATCATGATCGTCGAGCAGCTTCCCCCAGGTGCTGTTCACCGCGATCATCAACTCGGAGACCAGCTTGTCAAGTGGAGTGCCGCGGCGGCGCTCGACGATGTTGATGCGCGCATTTTCGCCGTCGCCCTCGACGCGGAAAGTGTAGTCGGGACGTTCCGACGCCGAGGAGGGTTTGCCGCGCCCCCGCTCGAGCGCCCCGGCAAACTTCCAGAGCGTGTTCAGTTCACTCGAATAGGCGATGTCCTCCCGCGACATTCCGGAAAGAAACGCCGCATCAAGGTCTTCGACCGCTTGGTGGCGCAGGTTCGCGACGATACGCACCCGCTCGGCGCGGGTGTGGTGAGACTCGACCACGAAATCGTCGGTGCGTACATCGAAATAAAGAGAACACGCCGGGCGCTCGGCGCCTTCGGTGAGGGAGAAGCGCTCGATCGCCTCGGGCGGCAGCATGGTGATCTTGCGGCCCGGCATGTATACGGTCGAGAGCCGTTCGCGCGCCACGGCGTCGAGCGGCGATCCGGGTGCGAACCCGAGGGCGGGGGCGGCGATGTGAATGCCGACGCGAATGCGGCCGCCCGCAAGAGGGGCGAGCGAGAATGCATCGTCGATTTCCGTCGTGGCCGTGTCGTCCAGGCTGAATGCATCCACTTCGGCGACCGGCAGGTCCCGGAGCTCGGCAATCTCGAACTTCAAAAGGAAATCCGTTCCCTTGGGAAAGTATTCGTAGAGAAACCGGTTGAGGTGGTAGTCCTGGCTGGGGGGCAGCGCGCCGCAGCGCTCCACCAGTTTCGCCGGTGACAGGCCGGTCCTTGCGCAGGCCTCCTCGAGCGCTTTGGTTTCCGCGCGGTTGCGATCGGGCCTGTACAGGAGCTGTTCCCGGAGCGGCAGGAACGCTTCCGGAAACGCGCCGCGCTCCAGCTGCTCGGCCCAGGCTGAAATCTGCACTTGCTGTTGTTTCTTTCTTTCGATGCCGACCAGCGCGGCGCGCAGCGTTTCGGCCGGCGCAGCTCGATACCGCCCCCTGCCCTTGCGGTAAAAGTACATCGGCGCCGAGTGCAGCTTCACCAGAATGCCGGCTGCCTCCACCGCCGAAGGCGCGCGGCCGCAATATTCGCGCGCGAGTTCGGTGAATCCGAATTCCTCCGTGCCGCAACACTGCCAAAGGAAATCCGCGTCCATACCGCCCGCCAGGGCTTCGGCTTGCGCGAGCAGTTCCCCTGCGCCGGGCTCCGGAAACCGCAATAGCACGTCCCTTGACTTGATCTTGGCTCTCTTGCCATGCGGTGCCTCGACCTGGAGGGTGTGGTCGCCGTCGGCGAGCACCGTGGCGACCTTGAACGCACCGCTGTCTTCGTAGAGAACGTTCACGAGATGGAGCCAAACGGGAAAGAGCCGCGTCGCGCCGGCCCGATGAGTGCCATAATTATATCGCAGCATTGCGCCCTTTCCCGCCGACAAGAACGCTAAAGACTGTCAAATGGCCAAGATCGAATCGATTGCCGTAGCAACCGTCCGGGTCCCGCTGGACAACGTAACGAGTTTCGCCACGCGCACGGTTTCGGCGCGCGACTATGGGCTGGTCAAAGTGCGCGCGGGGGGCGTCGAGGGCATCGGATTCTGCTACGCAGGCTCTTCCGGGGGAACGCTCGTTGCGCAAGCCGTGGAGCAGCTGCTTGCGCCGAACCTGCTTGGCCGCGAAAGTCTGCTCGTCGAGGGCCTTTGGCAACGCATGTTCGAGGAAACATTGCTGCACGGGCGCGCCGGCAGCGTCATGCGCGCGATCTCGATCCTGGACTGTGCGCTTTGGGATCTGAATGCGCGTGCGTCGAAACTTCCTCTTTACATGTATCTCGGCGCTGCGGTGGATGAGGCCGTGCCGGCATATGCAAGCGGCGGCTACTACCTCCCGGGCAAGACACCGAAAAAGCTCGGCGAGGAAATGGCGGCCTACGCGAAAGCCGGTTTTCGTGCCGTGAAGATGAAGGTGGGACGGCTCTCTCCCAAGGAAGAGGAAGCGCGCGTAAGAGCTGCGCGCAATGCGATCGGACCTGACGTCGAGCTGATGCTGGATGCGAACAACGCCTGGCACGATTTGCCTACTGCAATGCGTTATATGGAGCGCTTCGAACTCTACGACCCCTATTGGATCGAGGAGCCGTTCTTCCCTGATGACATCGACAACCATGCGCGCCTGGCGAAGCTCACGCGCGTCACGGTTGCAACGGGCGAGATCGGCACCGGGCGCCGGCATTTCAAGGAAATCCTCGATAAGGGCGCGGCGCAGATCCTGCAGACCGACGCTCTTGTGTGCGGAGGGGTCTCTGAGTGGAGAAAAATTGCCGCTACCGCGTCGAGCTACGGCGTCACCGTCTGCCCGCACTGGTTTCATGACCTGCACGCGCACCTTGTAGCGGCGACAACCAACGCGCGCTACGTGGAGTTCTTCCCCGACGACCAGGTGCTCAATTTCCGGCGTCTCATCGATACGCAGCTCAAGATGAAAGACGGCATGCTGATTCTGCCGAAGACGCCGGGCCTCGGGTTTGGATTCGATGAAAAGGCCGTAGCGCGCTACGGGCTCAATGACGGAAAGCTGGTCTGGAAGGTGCTGAAGGCGAAGTAGTCAATTCATCCCGGCGAATTCCAGTATCAACGGGATTTGTTCGGGAAAGCTCGCAAAAGTGTGGTCCCCGCCTTGCACGACGACCTGTTTCGCCCCCCTGTATTTTCTCACCGCTGCCCGGTAGTCGAGCACCTCGTCCCCGGTTTCGACGAGGAGCAGGTAGCGCTCGGGGTGTACTCTGGTCACGAAGAGTTCCTTCCACTGGCGAAGGTGCTCTTCGGTCAGCTCGTAGGGCTCGCCCCCGTGAAAAGCCTGCTGCGGTCCGAGGTAGGCACGCAGGCCCACGTGCGGGTCGATGGCCGGGTTGATCAGGACCGCCCGCACGCTGTGCTTTTCCGCCAGCCAGGTCGCGTAGAATCCGCCGAGCGAACTTCCGACCAGTGTGATTTTTTCCTTCGGTTGTCGCGCCATCTCGGCTTCCACGACCGCCGCGGCCCGATCCGGTCGGTGAGGCAACTGCGGGCAGACGAACTCCGCGCCCTTGCCCTGCCGATCGAGGGTTCGTTTCAAGTACTGCGCTTTGCCAGACTGCGGGGAGCTGTTGAATCCGTGGAGGTAAATGATCACGTCCGCATCGCCGGGCCTGCCCGTACTGAGAGCGAAGCGAGCAGCCGCTCATGGATACCCCCGAATCCCCCATTCGACATGACCAGCACCTGATCGCCGGGCTGCGCCTCGGCGACGATTGCCCCGACGAGCCGCTCCAGATCGTTCTCGATACTCACGCGATCGCCCAGCGGCGCGAGCGCAGCCGCCGCGTCCCAGCCCAGGTTCTCGCTATAACAGAAGACCCGGTCGGCCCGCTGGAGGCTCGCGGGCAGGCGGTCCTTCATCAGGCCGGCTCTCATAGTGTTGGAACGCGGCTCGAGGACGGCCAAGATGCGCGCGTTTCCCACTTGGTCCCGCAGGCCTGAAACCGTCGTCGCGATGGCCGTCGGGTGGTGCGCGAAGTCATCCCAGACTGCAACACCCGCAGCCGTACCCCGCAGTTCCATGCGGCGCCGGACGCCCTTGAAGCGCGCGAAGGATTCGATGGCCCGTGCCGGATCGACGCCGGCAGCCTGCGCCGCGGCGATCGCCGCGAGCGCATTCTGGAGATTGTGCTCGCCCTGAAGCTCCAAACGCAGCAGTCCAATAAGTCTCCCCTGATTGAACACTTCGAAACAGCCCGGGCCTACCACGCGTGCACTCCAGCCATCACCCACGCCGAACCGTTCCAGGGCACTCCAGCAACCGCGAGCAAGGACGCGGTCAATCGCTGGGTCGGCGCCGTTGACTATCAGTTTTCCGGATCCGGGTATCGTTCTGACGAAGTGGTGGAATTGGGTTTCAATCGCTGCAAGATCCGGGAAGATGTCGGCATGATCAAACTCTATGTTGTTCAAAATGGCGACCCTCGGTCGGTAATGCACCATCTTGGAACGCTTGTCGAAAAAGGCGGTATCGTATTCGTCGGCTTCGATTACGAAATAGCTTTGTTTTCCTAGCGTTGCCGACACGCCAAAGTTAATCGGGATGCCACCGATGAGGAAGCCAGGGTCCAGCCCGGCATCCTTCAAAATCCAAGCGAGCATGGAGGAAGTCGTCGTTTTTCCGTGTGTCCCCGCTACTCCCAGCACCTGCCTGCCAAGTAGAGTATTTTCGGCCAGCCATTGCGGACCCGAAACGTAGCGGTCGCCCCGGTCCAACATGGCTTCCACGAGCGGGTTGCCGCGGGTCACGACATTCCCAACCACCCACAGGTCCGGATTCAACGCCGTTTGATCAGCACCATACCCCACGGTCAATTCGATGCCCTGCGCCTCGAGCTGCGTGCTCATCGGCGGATAGACATTGGCGTCGCATCCGGTGACGCGGTGGCCCGCAGCCTTGGCTATCGCGGCGATGCCGCCCATGAAAGTGCCGCAAATGCCAAGTAGGTGGATGTGCACGGGGCCGGGTGGCAAAGCGCGCCGAGACAAGAGAAGGCGCGCGGTGAAAAAGGGGGTAATTCTAGCCTACTTCGCCGCGTTTTCCGGCTGCGGTATCATCGCAGACTCCCGCCTGCCTCTCTCCATGCCGAAAGACAGCAAGTCCAAGCAGCAACAGATGCGCGCGCGCATTGCTGCGGCCGCCGCACGCATGATGGCCGAGGATGGTCTTGAGGATTTTGCCCTCGCCAAACGCAAAGCCGCCCGCCAGCTGGGTGCCGAAGACACGCAGTCGCTGCCGAAAAACGAGGAGATCGAGGTGGAGCTGCGGGCTTACCAGTCGCTCTTTCAGGGCGAGGAACAGCGTGAGCGCATCAACGACTTGCGCGAGCGGGCGCTCGAGGCAATGCGCTTGCTCGAGCGGTTCCGACCCTACCTCGCCGGTGCCGTGCTAAAAGGCACGGCGGGGCGATACAGCGACATCGACCTGCAGCTGTTCACCGATGACGGTAAGGCCGTGGAGCTTTTTCTCCTGAGCCGCAACATTGCCTACGATATTTGCGATCAGCGCCACTTCGCCGGCGACCAGGCACGTGCCGTGCCGGTGCTGAAGCTCGACTGGCGGGGCGTGCCGATGAATTTGGCGATCTACACCTTGAAGGAAGAGCGCGGCACCCTGAGGACGACGTTGGCGGGGCGACCGATCGAGCGCGCCGGGATTCAAGCGGTCACCCAGCTTCTCTCCCATCCGAATAGCTAGGAGATCTGTCCGTATTTCGAGACAGCTTTCCTCTGACACTGCGGGGAATTGGCGCTTCCGTCCAAAGTTGCGGGTCTCGCCGTGGCTCTAACACGCCTCGAACAGCATTCAAAAGACTGGATCTCTGCTCGATCTGTATTTAAAGTTAGCGATCGCTTGTCGATCGTCTCTATCAGCTCTTTGATGCTTCTTGAGGTCTGCCACCCGTTGGATTCTCTGTTCTGGCAATCTTAGACCTGGGAGCTATCTCGACTTCTAACTTTCCTTCTAAGTGTAGCGAATGCTAGACAATTTCAGACATCCGCGGCAAACTTCCAGTTATGTCCAAGCGGAAGCGTGCGTCGGGTCTGGGCTCGCGGACACCAGAAAGAATTCTTATCCTTCATGGTCCCAATCTCGATATGTTGGGTACCCGTGAGCCTGCGATCTACGGAAAGGAGAACCTTAAGAGTATCAACGAACGGCTGAGCCGCATGGCGAAACGCGAGGGAGCTGTCTTGGAGGTCTTTCAGAGCAATCACGAGGGGGCCTTGATCGAACGAGTGCATGGGGCCCAAAAAAAGCGAATTTCGTGGATTATCGTGAACCCCGGAGGACTGACTCATACCAGTGTTGCACTACGCGACGCCCTGGCGGCGGTCGAGATCCCCTTTCTCGAGGTACATATGTCGAACATCTACTCCAGGGAACCATTCCGGCGTCACTCGTACTTTTCCGATCTCGCGGTCGGTACGATCTGCGGATTGGGTAGTCGGGGCTACGATTTCGCGCTGCAGTTCGCTCTGCACTTGAACTGAGAGGCTGTTTTCGGGGTCGTCCGACGCTCCGACTTGGGGTACGAGGGAAGCGATGGTCCCTCGAGGGGTTCAAGACCTGTCAGCCTCGCGATGCGGGCAAAGGCGTCTGGACCGGAAGGAGGGCAGCATGGATTTGCGTAAACTAAAAAAACTGATCGACCTGGTCGAGGAGTCGGGCATCGCCGAACTGGAGGTCACGGAGGGCGAGGAGAAGGTCAGGATCGTGAAGGGCGGTTCAGGCGGAAGGGAGGTCGCTGTCCTTTCCCCGTCTGCCTCGCCGGCGAGCCCGCCCGCTGCTCAAGCCGTGAGCGTTTTGGCCGCCGCAGCGGCCTCGGCCCCTGACTCAGGGGAGGCGCCGACATCACTCGAAGGGCATATCGTCAAATCGCCGATGGTTGGCACTTTCTACCGGTCGGGTTCCCCCGGCGCAAAGCCCTTCGTCGAGGTCGGAGATACGGTCAAGGCGGGGCAGGCCATCTGCATCATCGAAGCGATGAAGCTGATGAACGAAATCGAGGCCGACAAGGACGGCGTGATCAAGGCGATCATGGTCGAGAACGGTCAGCCGGTCGAGTACGGCGAATCCCTGATGATGATCGGCTAGCGTAGCGGGCTCAGGGGGAAATACGCCGGGGAGCGCCTGCCATTCCCCCTATCAGAGGTCGCGAAAAACCGCCCATCAAATCATGTTCGAGAAAATTCTGATTGCCAATCGCGGAGAGATCGCCCTGCGCATCCAGCGCGCGTGCCGTGACATGGGCATCAAGACCGTGGTCGTGCATTCCGAAGCCGACAGCGAGGCGAAGTACGTGAAGCTCGCCGACGAATCGGTGTGCATCGGACCGGCGGCATCCAGTGCGAGCTATCTCAATATACCGGCCATCATCAGCGCGGCGGAGGTGACCGACGCCGAGGCAATTCACCCGGGCTACGGATTTCTCGCCGAAAACCCGGACTTTGCCGAACGCGTGGACAAGAGCGGCTTCATTTTCATCGGCCCCCAAGCGGAGACCATCCGGCTGATGGGCGACAAAGTGAACGCAAAGCAAGTCATGAACAAAGCCGGGGTGCCGTGCGTACCCGGGTCGGACGGTCCGCTGCCCGATGCCCCGGAAGAGGCGTTCAGAATCGCCAGAAAAATCGGCTACCCGGTCATTGTAAAGGCAGCGGGCGGGGGCGGCGGGCGGGGCATGCGTGTCGTGCACACGGAAGCCGCGCTCAAGAGCGCCATAAGCGTCACGCGGGCGGAGGCCGGCGCGGCATTCGGCAACTCCACCGTCTATCTGGAAAAATACCTCGAGAGCCCGCGGCACATCGAGGTGCAGGTGCTCGCCGACGAGCACAAGAACGTGGTCCATCTCGGGGAGCGGGATTGCTCCATGCAGCGACGGCACCAGAAAATCATGGAGGAGGCCCCCGCACCCGAGATTACGCCGAAGCAGCGCGCGCGTATCGGCGAGCGCTGCATCGAAGCCTGCCGCAAGATCGGCTACCGCGGAGCCGGCACTTTCGAGTATCTCTATGAAGAAGATGAGTTCTTCTTCATCGAAATGAACACGCGCATTCAGGTCGAGCATCCGGTGACCGAAATGATCACCGGTGTCGACATAGTCCAGGAGCAGATCCGTGTCGCCGCGGGCGAGAGGCTGTCCGTGCGGCAGAAGGACATCGAGCTTCGCGGCCACGCGATAGAGTGCCGCATCAATGCCGAGGATCCGTTCCGCTTCACACCA
>Ga0180082_1000004_pt1 | contig 36308 bp, 36 predicted proteins | sample EasRiv660_16_10D_FD_121780 | JGI IMG/M metagenome (GOLD analysis project Ga0180082, IMG submission 121780) | Soil microbial communities from meander-bound floodplain in the East River, Colorado, USA - East River metaG ERMLT660_16_10D | ecosystem: Environmental > Terrestrial > Soil > Floodplain ...
GAAACGATGAAACGGCCTTGCGCTCATCCTGCGCTTGAGCGAGTGGAACGCCGATCGCGAACATCGAACCCCGGCCGGGCACCGATCTCAGCTCGACGCGGCTTCCGAGCAGCGGCGCCAGCCGTGCAACGATAGCGAGCCCCAATCCCAATCCCTTGCCGCGATCCCGGTCCGGGCTGTCGAGCTGCACGAACTCGCGGAAGATATCCTCCCTGTGGTCTTCGGGAATGCCGCAGCCGGTATCCCAGACCGCGATTTGCAGCTTGGGTCCGCGCCGCCTGCAGCCGACCAGAACGCCCCCGCGCTCGGTGTATCGAACCGCGTTGGACACGAAGTTCGACACGACGCGTTGCAACAGCACCGGGTCGCTGTGCACGCGCGCGTTGACCGGCAGCACCGTGAGCCTGAGTCCTTTCTCCTGCGCCACCGGGGCGAACTGGGCATGGATCGCGCCGAGTACGGCTGAGATCGCGAAATCCTCCAGCTGGGCGGCCACCGCGCCGGCTTCGAGCTTCGAGATGTCGAGCAGGTCGTCGAACAGATTGCCCAGCGCCGCGACGCCGGCTTCGATCTGGGCGGCGATCTCGTTGCGGTCCGCCGAACGCCCCGGCGAACGCATCTGTGCCACGAGCAGGCTGAGCGCGTGAATGGGCTGGCGCAGATCGTGGCTCGCCGCCGCCAGAAAGCGCGATTTCGCCTGATTGGCGGCCTCCAGATCGCGCGTGCGTTCGGCAATCCGGCGTTCGAGGTCGGCGTAGGATCCCTGGAGCTGAATGCCCATGCGGTTGAACTGCTCCGCCAGCTCTTGCAGCTCGTCGCCGGTGTCCACGTAGATGCGGTGTCCGAGGTCGCCGGCCCCTATCTTCTGCGCGCCGGCTTGCAACTCGCGTATCGGGGAAACCATTCTGCGCGCGAGAACCGCACTCGCGAGCACCGCCAGACCCAGGGTCAACAACAGGACCACGGCGGTCCTGGACAGCGAAGCATAGAGAGGCGCCAGCGCCTCCGAGCGGGGCTGTTCGACGAATACGAACCAGCCAAGCGGCTGGATCACGGCGTGCGTCGTGAACACCGGTTGCCCCTCAGGGTCGACGGCACTCTCTACCGACTCAAGCGACGCGCCGGTGCCATCGCGCCGGGCAAGTGCCGCGCGGACCTGCGGCAGTCCGGACAGGTCGGTCATCTGCAGGACCCGGCTGATGTCGGGATGGGCGACGAGACGTCCGCGTGCATCGACGACGTAGGCGTAACCCCGTTCGCCGACCTTGATCTCCGTCACCACCGCCCAGATGAATTTCAGGTTCACCTCCGCCAAGGTAACGGACCCGTCCCCCGAAGTGTCGGGTGCGGCAATACTCATATAAGGCTCGGTCTGTTCGAAGAAGTAGATCGGGCCGAAATGAATCCGGCCGTCGCGCGCGGCGATGAAGCCGGGGTCGTCCGAAAGGTCGATCTTGCTGTCCATCCGATCGGCATCCAGGCGCGACACCCGCAGGCGCTCGACCCCGTGCCGATCGACGAAGCGCAGCGTCGTGATGGCGGGCGCGAGACGCAGCAGCTTTAGGTAATCGATGCGCCGCTTTCCCAGCTCGGAAACCGCCGTGTCCAACGCTGGCGTGGTCGCCTCGCCGATCTGGCGCGCCAGATCCTCGACATAGCGCGACACGCTGGACACCGCGGCTGCGGCCTTGTCGCGCTGAATCTCTGCCAGCGTCGCCCGGTGCTGCCGATCCGAGAAGTAGATCTCGATTGCCCCGCTTGCGAGCAGCGCGGCACCCGCCAGCGCCAAGATCAGGGCGGCGTACTTGACGAACAGCGGCTGGCGCAGCGTCATTCGACGAGAACGTTCGTGCGCAGCAGCAGCGGCTCTGGAATCCGGAGCCCGAGGATCCGCGCGGTCTTGCGATTGATCGCCAGCTCGAAGTGCGTCGGCTGCTCGACCGGCAACGTCGCCGGATCAGCTCCGTTCAGGATGCGGTCCACGAAGGTCGCAGCTCGCGCGTACTGCTCTGCAATGCTCGGACCGTAGGACATCAAACCGCCGGCGGTAACAGCCTCTCGCGCACCAAAGATGGTGGGCAATCCGTTCCTGTTCGCGAATTCCGCGATCAGCTGACCAAATTGCATGGTCCGATAGTCAAACATCACCAGGATCGCGTCCGGCCGGTTGGCGCTCATGCGGGCGAATGCCGCCTGAAGGTCCTCCACCCGAGTCACGTCCAAGAACTCCAAAGCGAGGCCGAGTTCCTTTGCCCGCGACCCGACTGCCGTCAGGTCCTGGGCATGGGAGGGACGAGCCCGCGACCACAGCACAGCCACGCGCGCGGCGCGCGGCACGGCTTCCTTGAGGATTTCGAGGCGTTTGAGGTTGAGCTGGACCTGGATGCCCGACACACCAGTGATGTTACGGCCCGGCTTCGCGAGGCTCGCCACGATCCCGTTCGCCACCGGATCGGAAGCGGACATCACTATCGGAATCGTCCGTGTCGCCTGCTTGGCGGCCAGCGCACTCGGAGTGCCGGAAGCAAAAATCACGGCGGGCTTCTGAGCCACCAGGTCGGCAGCCGCCTCGGGCAGCAACTCCACATTACCCTCGGCCGAACGATACTCGATGGTCATGTTCTTGCCCTGCACGTAACCCAGCTTCTCCATGGCGCGCAGAAACGCCGTGCGAGGAGGGGGAGGCGTATCGGCAATCGGCGGGAGCGACAGGTATCCGATGCGGTAAACCTTGCCCGGTTGCGCCCCGCACCACCCCGGCGGCGCGATCCATGACGAGAGCGCAAGCAGCGCAATCAGAGGAAGCGTCTTCACCAAAGCTCCGAATCTCCTTTGCAGGCTCACCTATAGGTTACCTCGACGCGGGCAGAGATCACTGTACTTGACGAACAGCGGCTGGCGCAGAGTCATTCGATGAGGATGTTTGCGCGCAACAGCAGTGCCTCGGGTATCTGGAGCCCGAGGGTCCGCGCGGTCCTGCGGTTGATGACCAGCTCGAAGCGCGTCGGCTGCTCAACCGGGAGCGTGCCCGGATCCGCGCCGTTGAGGATCCGGTCGGCAAAACTCGCCGCGCGCGCAAACATTTCTTCGAGATTCGAACCGTAGGATATCAGGCCGCCGGCATCGACCGATTCCCTCGCTCCGAACATGGTAGGCAGCTGATTCGTGGCCGCGAACTCGGAAATCATCTGCCGATAGATCAGCGTCCGGTAGTCGAACAGCACCAGGATCGCATCCGGGCGGCGCGCGCTCATGCGGAAGAATGCCGCCTGAAGGTCCTCCACCCGGGTTACGTCGAATGGCTGCAAGGCGAGCCCGAGCTCCCTCGCCCGAGCACTGACTGCCGTCAGCTCCTGAGCGTGAGATGGGTGAACCCGCGAATACAGCACCGCCACGCGCGAGGCGTGCGGCACGGCTTCCTTGAGCACCTCGAGACGTTTGGGGCTGAGCTTGATCTGGGCGCCCGAGACGCCTGTGACATTGCCGCCCGGCTTCGCGAGGCTCGCCACGATCCCGTTGGCTACCGCATCCGCAGCGAACATCACGATCGGGATCGTCCGCGTTGCTTGCTTGGCAGCGAGCGCGGTAGGAGTGCCGATGGCAAAGATCATTGAAGGCTTCTTTTCCACCAGCTCGGCGGCCGCGTCGGGCAGCATCTCAACATTGGCCTCGGCCGAGCTGTACTCGATGAGCAGATTCCTGCCCTGCACGTAACCCAGTCTCTCCATGGCACGCAGCAAGGCCGCGCGCTGCGGGGAAGGCATATCGGCGAGCGGCGCGAACACAAGGTAACCGATGCGATAGACCTTACCCGGTTGCGCCGCACACCACCCCGTCGGCGCGATCCATGACGAGAGCGCAAGCAGCGCAATGAGAGAAAACGTCTTCACCAAGGCTCCGAATCTGTAGGCTCACCCATAGATTACGCCCGACACGGGCAGAGATCACGGCTCCCAGACTTCAGGCCGAGACTTTGGTACCGGCTAAAGCCTCCGGTCGAGACTTCAGTCGGATTGCTCCTCTGCGCCGCGGCGGGGAGAATCTGCGCATCGCTTGCAGCTCTCGAAAAGTTTTTCACTCGCAAATGAAAGGAGGCACCATGATCGACCCTTCCCGTCGAACCATCCTGAAGCGTGCCGGGGCGTTCGGCGTACTTGCCATGGGACTCGTCAGCGGTCTCGTCAGGTCGTCGAACGCCATGGCAGCCCAGTGGAACAGCGCCGGATTCGAGTCCAAGGCCATGGCGGACGCCCTGAAAGCCCTGGGAGCCGGCAATCCGGTCGAGAGCAAGGATATCGTGATCACCGCCCCGGAGATTGCCGAGAATGGCGCCGTCGTGCCGGTCGCCGTCACCAGCAAGATCCCCAATACCCAGCAGATCTCGATCATTGCGGAAAAAAATCCGCGTCCCCTGATGGCCACGTTCGACGTCTCGAACGGCAGCGAAGGCTATATCTCGACGCGCCTCAAGATGGGGGAGACCTCGAACGTCTGGGCGGTGGTGAAGGCGGACGGGAATTTCTTCGCGGCAAAGAAGGAAGTCAAGATTACCGTCGGCGGCTGCGGCTGATCCGGCGTCCATGCCTCACTGAAGAAAGGATCGAATCATGGCTGAACCGATGAAAATCCGCGCCAAGCTGGAGGGCGACGTAGCCGATGTCAGAATTCTGATGCTGCACCCCATGGAAACCGGCGCGCGCAAGGATTCCAAGGGGGACATCGTTCCGCGGCACTTCATTCAGAACGTGGCGGTTACTCACAACGGCAAAACGGTGCTCGACGCCCAGTGGAGCCAGGCGATTTCGCGCAACCCGTTCCTCGGGCTGCGCATCAAAGGGGCCAAGCTGGGCGACAAGCTCAGCGTCACCTGGGCAGATAACAAGGGCGACAAGCGCACTGACGAAGCGACTGTGGCCGCGGCTTCCTGAGCACGGTCTTCGACGACAACGAACTGAGGAGCAAACATGCCGACAACACGGGGCCGGATCGGCGCAATCGCCGTTGCGTGCCTGGCCGTACACGGCACGACGCTGGCGCAGGGCAAGGCAGAGGACGGGCTGGCCGTCGGGCGGCAGATGCTGGCCGAAGACAATCCGGGGGAACTGTGGATAGAGCAGGGCAAGACGCTGTTCCATCAGAAACGAGGCCCCAAGAACGCGTCACTGGAGCAGTGCGACTTCGGCCTGGGACCGGGGAAGCTCGAAGGCGCCACCGTCCGGCTGCCACGCTACTTTCCCGATACCGACAGGGTTCAGGACCTGGAGTCGAGGTTGCTGACCTGCATGGTTCAACTGCAGGGATTCAATCGCGACGACATCGTCAAGAGGGCGATAAGTCCTGCCCTCAGCAACGGCTCCGATGTCGAGGCCTTGGCCCTTTACATCACTTCCAGGTCGAACGGCCTGAAGATGAACGTCGCGCTCAGCCACCAGAAGGAATACGACATGTACAAGGCGGGCGAGTACCTCTTTTACCGGCGCAGCGGTCAGACGGATTTCGCGTGTGTCCAGTGCCATGGCGAAGCCAACAAGCGCATTCGCCTGCAGGACCTGGTGCACATGACCGACAAGAAGGGGGTGCAGGAGGTCACCTCGACCTGGCCCGCGTATCGCGGCGCACATTTCGTGGTCCGAACCATGCAGTGGCGGCTCTCCGACTGCTTCTGGCAGATGCGGCTGCCCGAACTGACTTACGCGTCCGATGTTTCAATCGCGTTGACCACCTATCTCCACTATCAAGGCAACGGGGCGGTGATCAAGGTGCCCGGATTCAAGCGCTGAACGGGAGAGGAAAAGCCAATGAAAAAGACATGGTTGAAGTGGGCAGCGCTCAGCACCCCGGCGCTGATTGCCGCGGGCTGTGCGACCTTTCCCGATCAGGCGACCACACGCCAGATCGCGGAGAAAATGGTGAGCGAAGACTTCACCGCGCCGACACCGGCCCTGCTCAAGCGCCTCGTGCAGGACCGGTCGCAACACATATGCAGCAAGATCGGGGAGGCCAGGCTCACGCAGGAGGAAGCGGCCGAAGTGGTCAAGCTGGCGCGCGCCTCCATCCAATATCCGCAATCCGGGAAGCTCGTGGGCGACTGGAAGACCGGCGAAACGCTCGCGCTTGACGGTGCCGGCGACCGTATTCAGCGCGGAGCGCTCGAGAAGCGCAAGGAAAACGGCGGGCTTTGCCAGAATTGCCATGCTCTCGCTCCCGGAGAAATCAACGTGGGTAACATCGGGCCGAGCCTGACCGGCTACGGCCTGCAGCGCGGGAATTCCGAGGCGATCGCGAAGCTTACCTACGAGCGGATCTACAACGGTTGGGCCTACGCTCCCTGTTCCAACATGCCGCGGCTCGGGGCAACATGGCACCTCAGTTCCGAGCAGATCACCCATCTGGTGGCGTACCTGATCGACCCGCAGTCGCCGGTCAACACGAAGTAGCTTGAAAGTACTCGACGTGAACCTCATCAAATGGATCGTTCTCGGCGCACCCGTTCTGTTTGCGATTGGCTTTGTTTCCTTTCCCGACGCCCAGACTTCGCGTCAACCTGTCGACAGGCGCGATAGGGTCCGCGATTATCCTGCGGACAAGATCGCTGCCCATACCTATGTGATCCACGGGCCGCGGGAAATCGCCTCCGTGGCCAACCAGGGGTTCATGAACAACCCGGCATTCGTCGTCACCGGGGAAGGCGTCGTCGTGATCGATCCGGGTTCCAGCGTGCAGGCCGGGCGCATGGTGATGAAACAGCTGCGCACGGTAACCGACAAGCCCGTCACGCACGTGCTCAATACCCACATTCACGGCGATCACTGGCTGGGTAACCAGGCCGTGCTCGAGGTTTACCCCGGGGCGGTGCTGATGGCCCATCCGGAAATGATCAGCCGGGTCGGGGGGCTGGGGGAAGAGTGGGTGAGCACGGTGCATCGCCTGTCCGGCGGTTTTACCGAAGGCACACGAGCGGTATTCCCCACCGTGGCGATCGGCAATGCAGAGGAGCTGAAGACCGGGGGGATGACGTTTCGCATCCATGCCCCCGCGGACGCCCACAGCCACACCGACATCATGATCCAGGTGGTGGAGGATTCCGTGGTGTTCGGCGGGGATAACTTTCTCTTCAAGCGCCTGCCCCAGCTCGATGACGCCACGTTCAAGGGCAGCATCGAGGCGTGCCGCGTGGCGGCGAGCTTGAATGCCAGGCACTATGTGCCGGGCCACGGGCCGACGGGCGGATTGGAAATCGTGAAGGCTTACGAGACCTATCTCGCCACCCTCTATGCGGAGGTGAAAAAACACTACGACGCGGGGAAGAGCGACTTCGAGATGAAAGATGCCGTCGTGGCGAAGCTGAAGCCCTACCACAACTGGGCGCATTTCGAGGACGTGATAGGGAAGCACGTCAGTCTGGCGTTCCTGGAAATCGAACGGGCCAGCTTCTGATGAACGAAGCCGCGCTGAGCCTGATCGCGCTGGCGGCGATGCTCGCCGTGGCGGCACCGGCTATCAGTGCGGAGCCGGCGGCTGTCGAAGCCTCAAATCCCAGTCCGCGCGCGATCGAGATTCCCGCCTGGTTCAAGGAAACGTTTCTCGACCTCCGGGAAGACGTGCGGGACGCCGCCGCCGATGGTAAGCGCCTGCTCCTTTATTTCGGGCAGGACGGATGTCCCTATTGCCGGGAGCTGATGCGCGTGAATTTCAGCCAGAAGGACATCGCCGACAAGACCCGGCGGGATTTCGACGCCGTTGCGCTCAACATCTGGGGCGACCGCGAGGTGACCTGGCTGGACGGCAGGAGCCGCAGCGAGAAGGAATTCGCGGCCTTCCTCAAAGTGCAGTTCACCCCCACGCTGCTGTTCCTCGATGAAAGAGGCGCGGTGGTGCTGCGCCTCAACGGTTATTATCCGCCGCACCGCTTTCAATCCGCTCTCGATTATGTGTCCGGCAGGCACGAGAAGACGGTGGCCTTTGCCGCCTATCAGCAACGTCATGCACGGGAGCCCGCAAGCGGCGTGCTGCACGACGAGCCCTTCTATCTCAGGCCGCCTCACGATTTTTCCGGCTCGCGGCGTGCGCAAGCAAAGCCGCTCGTCGTGCTGTTCGAGCAGAAATCGTGCGGCGCCTGCGACGAGCTGCACGCGCGCGGTCTCACGGCGCCCGCAGTGCGGGAGCTGATCGCCGGATTCGAGGTGGCGCGGCTGGAGTTATTCGGCGCCGCGCCGGTGGTGACGCCCGAGAGAAAGTCCCTTACCGAGGAGCGGTGGGGCCGCGCGCTCGGCGTCGCTTACACGCCGAGCTTCGTATTCTTCGATGCGGCGGGCCGGGAGGTGTTCCGGATGGAATCCTGGCTCCACCCGTTCCACCTCGCTTCCGGCCTCGACTACGTGGCGAGCGGCGCTTATCGCGAGCAGCCGAGCTTCCAGCGGTTCATCCAGCAGCGGGTGGAGCGCATCCGCGCCGCCGGCAGGCAAGTTGATTGCAATGAATGTGCGGCGACGAGTTCCAGCGGGAGCCCTACGATTCGTTGATGGCGAGGAAGCTTTCGGGCGGGCTCGATGCTCAGGGGAACGTCGTCGGCTGGACGCGCGACGTGTGGAGCCATCCGCACAACAATGACGTAACTCGTGCGCGTACCGGAGACCCGCGGCTTTCGGCTTGCGGGGATCGAAACAGAAAAGCCGCGACTCGCGCGGCTTTTTTGCACTGCTCGGTGCCTTACCGGCGATGCGCCTCCGGTGATTGACCTGGCGCTAGGAGCCGGCGCCCGCTCTAGCGGCCACTTTGACCTCGTCGTGCGGCCGAATCACGCGCTTGTGCGCAGCGGCCCGCCGCAATTCGGCGGCTGAGACGTGGATCCGGACTCCCGATTCATCCACGAAGCGCAGCCCGGCGCCCGCTCCGAGGTCCCGCCCGTCGTCGAGAACCTGCCATTCGGCGGGAACAGCGACCGCTACACGCTGACCCTCGGCAAGGGCGTACACGTTGATGACTTCCCATTTCACCTCGTCGGCGCGCGACAGCGTCGGGAGGACTGCGAGTGCGGCAATAATCAGTGAAAAGACGATCCGGCGGAGCATGATGTTTCCTCTCTTGGTTATCTTGCCCGCATTGTGGGGGCCTTTGTCCGGAAGCCATATGATGCGGGTCAAGGGAAGCTTCGGATCCGAGATCAAATGCGCCGAAGTGAGGATTAATGCTCACTCCGGCTCGCTGGAAATCACCCGAATTCTGCCGCCGCATCACGGACGAGGATTTGCTATCCCAATCCGGGCAGCAGGACCACGATGCCGCTCGCAAAAATTTCCACGGCCACCGCGGCGAGCAGCAATCCCATGATCCGGATCACGACGTTGATGCCTGTCCTTCCAAGCCGGGCCCCGATCGGGGTCGCCGCTCTGAGCGCAATCCAGGTCGTAATTGCGACCAGCAGGCAGCACGCAACGACGACGCCCCGGTGGGCGAGGGACGGGCTCTGGGCCGCGTAGATGATCGTCGTCGATATCGCCCCGGGCCCGGAGAGCAGCGGAACGGCGAGCGGCACGACGGCGATGCTTTCCTTGTCCTCGGCCTCCTTCGCTTCTTCGGGAGTCTGCTGCTCTCCGCTCGGCGCGGCGTGCATCATCGACAAGGCGATCAATAGAATGAGGATCGCTCCGCCGACCTTGAACGAGGCGATGGTGATGCCGAAAAACCCGAGAAGGTGCTCGCCCACCATGGACGAGACTGCCAGTACGATCGCCACCGAGATGCTCGCCACGCGCGCGATGCGCTTCTTGTCGGCGGCACTGTCTTTGACGGTCAGGCCGAGGAACATCGGCATCGTCCCGATGGGATTGACGATCACCAGCAGCGCCACGAAGATCTTTACGTACTCGGCGAAATCGAGCATGGGAGGAGGGTGTTCGTCGATGCGAACGCTATTGTATGCTCGAGCGACCCGGCGCGAGCCGAGTCCCGAACTCCGTTTCGCCCCCGAGCTGCAGCGCTCCACACAGTCCCGCAACAGAAAAGCCCCGCATTGCACGGGGCTTTTATCTTGCCACTGTCCGTGGCGATGCTACAGAGCGCCGAAGCTAGGGCGCATTCAAGACACTTGCGTGTCGTTTCACGTCAGCTGATCTCCAGGGTTGTCGCTATAGAGCCTCCTGTTGCTACATGAAGTCGGTACGCCCGTGGGGGCGCGCACCTGAATTATTCTACTCCCTAACATGCGCATGGGACGATGAGTTGCGTCAGAGAAATCTTCCTTCCGGAAATGTGCCGGCGCCTGCCCCGGGAACTTTCTCTGCCGCTCATCGCTCTAAGCGGCCTTGGCGCGATTCGGGAAAATCTGCGGGCGCATCTTCGGATGGCAAGCCATGTACTTCGGCGCGTACGGAGCCTCCGCGCCCAATTCTTCGGCGGCGTGCCAGGCGAAGCGCGGGTTCCACATCATGCCGCGCGCGAGGACCACGAAATCGACCTTGCCCGAAGCGATGAAGTCCTCGCATTCGCGCGGGCTGGTGATCAGCCCGACGCACATGGTGGGGAGGCCTGATTCCTTCTTGACCTTTTCTGCAAACGGAATGTTGTACCCGTGCGCGAACGGGACTTGCTGGCGCGGATCGAGCGCGCCGCTGGAGATATCGATGTAGTCGCAGCCGAGCTTCTTCAGCTCCTTCGCGAACACCACGGACTGGCCGACGTCCCAGCCGCCGTCCACCCAGTCGGTGACGGAAATGCGCACGCCCATCGGCTTGTCGGCCGGCCACGCCGCGCGCATCGCGACGAACGTCTCGAGCGGAAAGCGCATGCGGTTCTCGAGGCTCCCGCCGTACTCGTCGGTGCGCCGGTTGGAAAGCGGCGAGAGGAACTCGTGCCCGAGATAGCCGTGCCCGGCGTGCATCTCGACCAGATCGTAGCCGATGCGCACCGCGCGGCGGGTCGCCTGCACGAACTCCTCGCGCACGCGAGCGATGTCGGCCTTCGTCATCTCGCGCGGCACGTGCCAGTCGGGCGCGTACGGCAGCGCGGAAGGGGCGATCGTCGGCCACGCGCCCTCTTCGGGCTTGAGCGGCTTGCCGCCCACGGCGGGCGGCGCGGTCGAACCCTTGCGCCCCGCGTGCCCGAGCTGCAGGCCTTGCGCCGCCACCCCGTATTTCTTGCAAAAGTCGATGACGCGCTTCATCGCCGCTTCGTTCTCGTCGGAGTACATCCCGGCGCACTTCAGCGAAATGCGGCCTTCGGCGCTCACGTGCGTCGACTCGGTCATCACCAGCGCGCCCGCGCCGAGCGAAAACTGGCCGAGGTGCATCAGATGCCAGTCGTTGGCCGTGCCGTTGTCCGAGTTGTACTGGCACATCGGCGAGACGACGATGCGGTTTCTCAGGGTGAGGCCCCGTAACGTTATCGGGGCGAAAAGAGCGCTTGCCATGTTGCGGGTCTCCGTGTCGGGATTTGAGATCGAGGTACGGCGTCGGGAAAACGTAGTATGCCTTGAACGTGCCCCTTGCGCTGGGATGACGCCGATTCCGGAAAAAAACAGGGGCGGCCGCAGCCGCCCCTTGTGGTTACTCGCCTCAGCTAGCGGAACAGGTTCTGCGGGACGCCCGCCTTGGAGAAAATGAAGTCGCGCGAGTTCTCAAGCTCGCGGCGCAGCCTCCCCAGGTTGACATCGAGCAGGTTGCCCTTCCACTTGCGCACCTTGCCGGCGACGATCACAGTCTCGACATTGCTGCGCTCCATCATCTGAACGACAGCACCCGGTACGTGGTTGACCGGGAACACGTTGATGTGCGTGCCGTCGAGAATGATGATGTCGGCCTCCTTGCCGGGCGTGAGCGAGCCGGTCTTGTGGTCGAGCCTCAGGTGCTTGGCGCCGTTGATGGTGGCGTAGCGCAGCACGTCCCGCACGTTGAGGAGCGGCAGCGTGCCTGGCGGCAACGTCGGCCACGCGCTGCCTGGCACGGCCTCGAAGAAGAAGTTCGTGAAATCTCCCGAATTGAGGACCTCCTGGTTCACGACCATACGCTGCATGGTCATGGCGGACCGCATCTGGGTAAAGAAGTCCGCCGTCATGTTCGTCTCCACGTCCGTGCTCAGCGACGGCTCCATCTGCAGGCTCTGCATCTTGTGGATAGGCGGAATGCCGTGCCGCATGTTCATCTCGATCGGGAAGGCGATTGAGACCTGGGCGCCGACTTGGGCGACCCTGTTCCAGGCAGGGTCCGACATTCCGGTCATGTGGATGAACAGATTGTCGGCGCCGACCTGAATCGGCTGGCCGGTTCTGGGATCGATGGGGAACGTGCCGTTGGTGAGACGATCAAGGATCGAGCGGATCCCGAACGGCGATAGGATATGGGCCGCGATCTGCAGACCGAGGTGGCGCCCGAGCGACCAGGACGCCACCGTGGAAGGGTCGCCGAGGTAGACTTCGCCGCCCATGATCATATGCACGAGCTGGTCGCTCGATGAGAACCACTTGTCCCTAATGCGGGTCGCATCCTGCGGATACTCGTTGCCGGCAACAGCGCCCGCACTCTCGAAGTAGCCGAAGGCGGCGCGACGCCCGGTGTCGAAGAGCGCCTTTATCGCCATGTCGGAGTGGTCGCGCGAATGATGGATCTGCGAGACGTCGTGCACCGTCGTGACGCCGTTGTCGAGCTGCGCTAACCCGCCGAACAGTTCGCTAATGTATACGTCCTCCTTCCGGTAGACGGGGGCGAATCCGAGCAGAACGTTTCCGAAATAGTTCTGAGCCGCGCTCGGCGTGCCCGATTTGTCGTCGATCAGGATGCTGTCGGGAATGGAGCTTCTTATCGCCGTCCAAGCCTGGTGGTGGTGGGTGTCGACGAAACCGGGCATCACGATCTTGCCGCGCGCGTCGATCTCTCCGGCTCCGCCGGCGTGCAGGTTCGGCCCGATCTCTTTGATCTTCTTGCCCTCGACCAGCACGTCTGCCTTTACGAAATCCCCTACCGCAGGATCCATAGACATGACACTGCCGCCGCGGATGACATACCGCCGGCCATGCCGGCCGTGGTCTTCGGGCGGGTCCCCCCCATCGTGCGCCTCGGCAGGGCGCGCGGCAAAAAGGTTAAGCCCCGCAGCGGCAACGCCCGTCGCCGTGGCAGTCTTCAGGAAATCGCGCCGCCCGAGTTGCGTATGGTCCTGCGGTTTGCCTTGAACGCACAGTATGCACATCTTGGTTTCCCCCTCCGAAGTGAGAGTTGCGATTACCGCGGCGCGAGCCGCGGAGCTTCAGCGTGCGTCCCCCAGAGACGCACCATGAATTGGCGTGAGTTTGCGGGGCAGGCCGAGTTTCAGCCCGTCCGCGGGGACTGCGTCATCTCCGGTGAAGAGAATGCGCACCTTGGACTCCTCCTGACTCCTTGCGGCGTGCTTCTTGGGGCAAGCTCGGAGTCGATTTCAGTTTAGCAAGGTGTTCGCGCGAAGTCGTCCACAAATTTTCGGAAGGGCCCGGACTGAGTGCCCACCGGCGCCAGTGGGCAGGGACCCACCGGATTGTGCGGCGCGTCAGAGGCGCTGCCGGAAACGGGAGACCCGCGCGAAGCCGTGCTCCGGAGCAGCGGGTCAGAAGCTGCGCTGCAGTCCAAGCCGAACCGCGTCGTACGCAGGCAGGCTGCCATGGTCGCTGTGTCCGGCCTGGTAGGTGAATGCCCAGTCCTTTTTGAACCGGTGTTGTCCGCGAATACCGACGTTGCGCACTTCGGTGTTCATTGTGCCGAGCGTTCCGAAGTCGGCGAACTCGCGGCCGACGGCGTAGGAAACGCCGATCGAGTCGCGGGGGCTATAAAGGTAGTCGAACAGCAATACCTGGCTCGGCGCCAGGTTCAAGCGAGTGGAACGCTCGACCTGGAACGAATAGGATGCCCGAAAGCTCTCCCAGAAGCGCTCAACCTTGAGAAATCCGACTTTCGTCTGCAGCGTTTGGCTGTATTCCCTGCTCATGCCCCCCGCCTGCAGCTTCCACCCGTCTTTCAAGTCGATATCCCATCTCTTTTTTCGCACTATCGCGAATACGTAAACCGTGGGTGATACGGTGAGGGCGGCCCCTGCGCCTGCAGGCCGCTGGGGTGAAGCCAGCGTATTGCTGCGCTGGCAACAAGATGCGGACAGCGCGTTGCTGTTGCTGTTGCTGAGGCCGAGGGTTTCGCGCGACAGGCCGTAAACGGTATTGCGCTCTGCGATGCGGTCGAAGGCGGGGAGATAGACGCCGTCCCAGCTCGTGAAGCCGTTGAGGAAAGCGTCATTGCTGAATCCCAATCCGATCCCGACGCGGCTGACGGGCACCGCATTCGAGGTTGGTACCGTGCCGCTCCAGTTGATCCCGACGGCCCCGTTCTCCTGAGTCACGCCCAGACCCGCGGGCTCCGAATTTTTCCAGCCGGCCGCGTGAACCCCCTCAAGCGGCGCGGCGGCCGACCCGCTCGGGTGCGCGGCGGACAGCAAAACTGCAGCGATCAACAAGTGCCGAAGGTGCGTCATGGGTCGTTCTGGAGCAAGACACACGTCCATCATCCCCTTTCCCCCGGGGCGCACCGTGCGCTTGCGTGCATAAGGCGGACAATTTTTGCGCGTGTGTGTGGTGGCGCACACAAGGCCGACAACCAATCGGGAACTGAGCTGCCTCCGTTTGGCTTTCCGAGGCGATCAGCCGCGAGTTGCGGGCTAGATGCGCTTCTTGTCGGCGACGCCGTGTTTGGCCGTGAGGCCGAGACAACTACTTGAATACCTGCTGCATGTACATGAGAAGGTCGGCGCGGTCGCGCGCCTCGGGCATGCCGGCATAGGGCATGCGATTGGCGGGCACGGCCTTTTGCGGATCTGCGATATAGGCGTCGAGCGTCTTCGGCGTCCAGGTGATGCCGCTGCGCTTGAGCGCGGGGGAATAGCGGAAGTCATCCCGCTCGCCCGCCCGTCGCCCGAAAACTCCGTGCAGGCTCGGGCCCACGCCTTGAACTCCGCGCTCCACGGCGTGGCACGCGTGGCACTCCTCGAACAACTTCTGTCCGTGCTTCGCATCGCCCTGCGCGTGCGCAAGGCCGGCCGCCAGGACGAACGTCGTCGCTGCCGCCGCGACGGTCCGCAGACGCCTCCTCATGCGGACACCAGCGGCCCGGGATTTTTCATATAGCGGTTCTTGATCGCGTCCGCCGTCCAGTAGGCGAGTGCCCCGACCGGCCCGGTCGGGTTGTACACGGCATTGTGCGGAAACACGTTCGCGCCCACCGAAAACAGGTTGTGGCAATCCCAGCTTTGCAGGTACTTGTTCAACGCACTGTTCTTCGGGTGGGTTCCCATGATGGTGCCGCCGGTGTTGTGCGTGCTCTGGTAAGGCACCACGGTCCACGGCTGGGTGCGCGCCACGGCCGGGTTGAGCCGCGTGGGGTTCATGGATTTGGCGATATCGTTGATCACCTGCGCGGCGTGCTTCCCGATCTTGTGCTCGTTCTCCTTGTAATCGAAGGTCATGCGCATCATCGGCAGGCCGAACGCGTTGCGATAGGTCGGGTCGAGGTCGTAGTAGTTGTTGCGGTTCGACATCACGCTGCCGCTCATGTTGATGCTCATTGCGGTGTCGTACCACTTTGCCATGGCGGCTTTCCAGGCCGTGCCCCAGGGGGGCGTGCCGCTCGGTACCGGCCGGTAGCCGATGGGCAGCGCCGTATTGAATCCGGCCGCGACGATGAATCCGCCGACGTAACCCTGCTTGCCGCGATCGAAATCCCAGTTTACGTTGTAGTCGTCGATCGTCATGCTCGACCCGCCCGCGCTCATGAACGGGTTGAAGTGCCTGCCCTCGAAGAAGAGCGTCGCCGAGGCGCCGGTCTGGTAGCAGTAGTTCTTGCCGATCACGCCTTTCTGGCTCGCCGGGTCGTAGGGCGCACCGATCCCCGAGAGCAGCATCAGGTGCACGTTGTTGATGGCGTACGCGCACAGCATCACCATCCCCGCCGGCTGCTCGAACTCTTCGCCGTTCAGCACGTTCGTATAAGTCACGCCGGTCGCGCGCTTGCCGCTCGGGTCTTTCAACACCTTGGTCACCCACGCGTGCGTGCGCAGCTCGAAGTTCGGATTGCGCATCGCGATGGGAATGACGGTCATGTGCGGGCTGCCCTTGGCGTTCGCCTCGCAGCCGAAGCGCTGGCAATGGCCGCAATACTGGCAGGCGCCGAAGCGCGCGCCGTCGGGGTTGGTGTAGGCGCGCGAGGCATTGGCGCTGGGGCGCGGAAACGGGTGATAGCCGTTGTTCTGCGCGGCCGTCCTGAACATTTCATTGGCCAGGAGCGGCGTGAGGGGCGGCAGCGGATAGTCGCGCGCGCGCGGCGCCTCGAACGGATTTCCGCCCGGTTGTATCTTGCCGCGGAGGTTGCCCGCCTTGCCCGAGACCGCCGCCATGTATTCGAACTTGTCGTAATACGGTTCGAGCTCGTCGTAAGTGATGCCCCAGTCCTGGATCGTCATGTCCTCGGGAATGTGCTTCTTGCCGTAGCGTTCCTCGTAGAGGCTGCGCACCTTGAATTCCATGTCGGTCCAGCGCCAGGTGTGGCCGCTCCAGTGCACCCCCGACCCGCCGACGACGTCGCCGGGCAGGAACGAGCCGAGCCGCCGCATCGGCAAGGCCTCCTGCGAAGGATTGTTGCGGATCGTGAGCGTGTCTTTCTGCGTATTCATCATGAGGTCGTGGCGTACCACGTAGCGCAGCTCGTCGCGCACGGCGGGCACGGAAAAATCGGCCTCCGTGCTGCGCGCGCCGCCGCGCTCCAGGGCGACGACTTTCAAGCCCGCCGCGCTCAGTTCCTTGGCGAGTATGCCGCCCGTCCAGCCCAGGCCCACGATGACGACATCGACTTCCTTCAGTTTGGTTGTCATGTCATGCTCCCCGTCAGCTCATGTCCGAGATGCCGACGGGGTCGACTGAGTATTTCTTGTCGCGATACTTCTCGACGTTCTGATAATGCACCGCGATCACCCCGGGGAAGCCGATCAGCTTCCAGCCCGCCTTGTTGCGGTTGCCGCCGTAGATCGGGTCCGCGAACAGGCCCTCCACGACGTTCTGGTACATCGTCGTGAAGAAAACGCGCGCGGGCGGCCCGTTTTCGAACGCCACCTTGCCGGCCTGCAGGCCGAGCAGAAATTCCTCGCGCTGGCCCGCTCCGATCTTGTCGAAGCTCTTGCCCCAGGTCTTGACGCAGAACGCATTGGCGGCGGCGATGCCGGCGCGGTACAACTCGGCGGGCGTGAGCGGGAGCTGGTAGCCCTGGCTCGGCACGCCCTGCCTCCACGGTCCCTGCATGTAGAGGCGCTCGCCCCTGCCCCAGCCGCCGGCGAGCGCGCGATCGATGTAGGTGTTGAGGCCGAGGTCGGTGCCCTTGGGCGTGTACTGATCGGCCGGCACCATGTGGTCGACCAGCGCCTCGACGAAAGCCGCCTCTTCGGAATTGAGATACGCGTAGGTGTTCGCCGGTGCCGTTGAGCCCTGGCTCGCCGGCGTGCCCTGCTGGGCCTCTGCGGCGCGCGGCAGCGAGATTGTTGCCGCCGCTGCGCCGCCCGCCACGGCGCCTTTCAGAAACGCGCGGCGATCGAATCGGTCGTTCTTCATCGCTCCTCCTTTGCAGAATCAGGCCTCTCGAATCCCACGATGACCGGCAAAAGTATAAACCTCCGCGCGGCGCGAGCGGTGGATCACCGCAACCCGCCGCCGCTCAAAACGCGTAAAGCCTCGCCGGATTGTCCACCAGGATCTTCTTGCGGAGCGCCGCATCGGGCGCCCACACCGGAAGCAGGTTCAACACCAGGCCGTCGTCGACTTCGAAGAGCGGCGTCAGATCGGCCGGCTTGCGCCCGGAGCCTGAATTCGGATGCGGCCAGTTCGTTCCCCAGACGATGCGCTCGGGGTTCGCCGCAATCAGCGCCTTGGCGAGCGGCACGAAACCGGTGTAGTCCGGCCGCGGGCCGGCCGTGACCGAGATCTTGACGTAGGCCTTTCCCGACCGGACCAGCTCCACCAGGTCGGCGAAGCCAGGCTGCTGCACACCGAGCTCCGCGCGCGCGCCGCCGAAGTGGTCGAACACGACGGGAACGGGCGAGGCGGCGACCAGATCCTTGATCGCGGAGATCATCGCCAGGCTCGTAAACATCTGGACGTGCCAGTTGCGGCTCTTCATGCGCTCGGCGGCCTGCTGGAACCGCCGGCGGCCGACGGCCGGATCGCTGGTCCCGCCGGTCGCGAGATTGAGCCGGATGCCGCACACGCCGGCGCGGCCCATGGCGTCGAGCTCGCTCTCCGGCGTCTTGTCGTCGATGACGGCGACACCGCGCGCGTCGGCGCCGCGCGCGGCCATGCCCCAGAGCGTGGCCGAGTTGTCGGTGCCGTAGACGCTCGGCGTGACGATCACCACGCGCCGGATGCGCAGCGCCATGTGAAGCGCCGCCATCTCCTCGGGCAGCGCCGTCTCCGGCGTATAGACGCGCCCCGCGAAGTAGGGAAATTTCCCCGGGTCGCCGTGAATGTGGGTATGGCAATCGCACGCGCCGGCGGGCACGTCGAAATTCACCGGCGTGGCCGGGTGGGCCGCTTTGGCAAAACTCGTCCGGGTGCGCATGATGACTCCGGCTGAAAGCGCTCCGACCAGAACTTCGCGTCGCGTTGGCATGGGTTCCTCCCCGGGTGGAACGTCCGCGGACCGGCTGTCCGCCGAATCCGGGGAATTATGTACCTGGGAGGTGGGGTTTGCAGCGCGCGTTGAATGGGCGACTGAGCTGCGCTAGAGTAGTCGCCGGGCCGGCGTTGCAATCTTCAGGAGAAGCGGCATGTCCGTTGCGTTCGAAGTCGAGGTCGTTCCCACCGGAACCGTCGGCGCCGAGATGCGAGGCGTGGATCTCGCGGCCGTGACCGGGGCCCGGCTCGAGGCCATCAAGGGAGCCTGGTACCGGCACGATGTTCTCGTATTCCGGAACCAGGAAATGACGGACGACGATCTCCTCGCGTTCTCGAGAAACTTCGGCACGCTCGATCCGCCGCCCAACCAGGGCGCCGGCCGCAAGTCCCCTCCGGGATATCCCGATATCTACGTCGTGTCCAACGTGCTCGACGAAAAGGGCGAGCCGATCGGGGCGCTCGGCGACGGCGACGCCGCCTGGCACACGGACATGAGCTATGCGCCCAAACCGCCGGATGCTTCGATGCTGTATTCGCTCGAACTGCCGACGAAAGGGGGCGATACCTGGTTCTGCAGCATGAAGGCCGCGCTCGCGAAAATGCCGCGGCAGCTGGTCGAGCGCATCCGGAACCTGGATATCAAGCACGACGGCACCTACGATTCCGGCGGCACCGTGCGCAAGGGCATGGCGCCTTCGGAGGACCCGCGTACCTCGGTCGGCACGCCGCATCCCATCGTCATCGAGCACCCGGTGTCGGGCGACCGGGCGCTTTACCTCGGCCGCAGGCGCAACGCCTACATCATGGGCCTCGCGCTGGCGGAGTCGGAGCGGCTGCTCGACGAGATCTGGTCCTACGCGGAGGCCGCCGTCTACAAGCACAAGTGGGCGCTCGGCGACGTGGTGCTGTGGGACAACCGCACCACCATGCATCGCCGCGACGCCTTCGACCCGAAGTCGCGCCGCGTGATGCACCGCACGCAGATCAAAGGATCGGGTGCGCCCCGGCGCGCGGTCTAGCAGACTATTCCAGCTTGATCCCGGCGTTGCGGATCACTTCAGCCCAGCGCTTCAACTCGCCCTTCACCACACGGTCGAGCTCTTCCGAGGTGCCGCCGACGGCGTCGGCCCCTTGCTCCAGCAGTTTCTGCCTCGCCTCGGGCAGGTGCACGGCGCGGGCCGCTTCCTTCTGCATTCTCGCGACGATGGCGGGCGGCGTCTTTGCCGGCGCGAACATCGCATACCAGGAATCCACCTCGTAATCCGGCATGCCGAGTGCTTCCGCAACGGTCGGAATTTCCGGCGCGGCTGCGCTGCGCTTCTGCGTGGTGACGGCGAGCGCGCGCAGCCGTCCGGCGCGCACCTGCGACAAGGCGGCCGGAGCGGTCACGAACAGGAACGGGACCTGTCCGGCCACGGTGTCGGTGACCGCGGGTCCGCCGCCTTTGTACGGGATGTGCACCATGTCGATGCCGGCTTTGAGCTTCAACAGCTCGCCCGCGATGTGCGAGGGCGTCCCGTTTCCCACCGAAGCAAAAGCAAGGAAGCCGGGGCGCGCCCTTGCCGCGGCGACCATCTCCTTGAGCGTCCTCGCGGGCGCATCAGGATGGGCGGCGATCAACTGCGGCACGCTCACGATCATCGACACCGGGACGAAATCCCGTTCGACGTCGTAGTTGAGCTTGTAGAGAAGCGGATTGATCGTGTGCGAGGAAAGCGTGAACAGGAACGTGTAGCCGTCCGGCGTGCTCCTCGCCGCCGCCTCGGTGCCGACCGCGCCGCCGGCCCCGCCGCGGTTCTCGATGACGATCGGCTGCCCAAGGGCTTCCGAAAGCTTCGGTTGCACGATTCGCGCGATGATGTCGGTCCCTCCCCCGGGAGGATAGGGAACGACGAACCGGATGGGTCGGGTCGGGTAATCCTGCGCGAGCGCCTGCGATCCGATGCCGATCGCGCAGGCGGCAATCAAGCCGAGCACGGTTTTTGTGTAAGACATTCTCACGTCCCTTTCAGCATTTTTTCCGCCATTGCCCCGGGGCTAGGGCCGCACGGCGGGCGTTTCGATCTTCATCTCCCGCGCCCGCCACATCAGGAAAAGCTCCAGATCGACGAATTCGGCGGCGCCGAAGTCGGGCGCCTGCGCGCGTATTCCGGTCAGGCAGTTGCGCAGCCGCCGCTGGAGCGATCCCAGGCTTTGCCACTCCAGGCGGTACAGCGGGTAGCCGGTCGGGTGCGCCTGCGGAATGACGTTGCCGGCGAGCCGCTTGCCCCAGTTGTCGTCGTGGCACTGGGCGCAGGCCAGGTTGAGCTGGCCCTGGCGGCGGTGGAAAGCTTCCCTGCCGGCGTCGAGAAACGGCTTGCTCCGCGCGTCGATCGCGATATCGATCGGCAGGCCGCGCGATTGGCGCGCGACGTACGCGGTCAGCGCGAGCAAGTCCCTGCTCTCGAAGGCGAGGGGCGCCGCCTTCTGCCGTTCGGTGCGGCAGAGGTTGATGCGCTGCTCCAGGTTCGCCGGACGGCCGCGCGCGGAGTCGAAGGCCGGATGGCGCGCCGCGACGCCCTTCATGCTCGCGCGTGCGTCGCCGTGGCAATCGGCGCACGCGCGATCCGCGGCGCCCGCCTTTCGGTTCCACAACGCCTCGCCGTCGAGCACCCACAGCATGCCCGGGTTGCCGGCGTCGTCGTCCTGCATCGCGCGCGTCTCGCGGCCCATGAGGTCGTAGCCGGAGCGGCGATCGGCGAGCGCAATTTCAGCGGCTGCGCCGGCGGCTGCGAAACCGAGAAGGACGCAGGCGGCGGCCGCCAATGCGAGACGCCGGCGCACGCCGAACCGGACGCTCACTCGACGAGGATCGAGGCGGTCTCGGTCACGGCATAGCCGTTGTCGCCCGACCATCTGAACGTGATCGTGCCGCTCTCGGTGGCGACGGTGCTGAAGGCGAGCAGCGGATTGGCCGCGATCGCGGGATGCAGCTCGGCGCTGAAGATCTGCGCGCCGTTGTAGGTGCACACGAACCGGGTGATGATATCCCGCGGGATCAGATCGCCGTACTGCGTGCGCCGGAATCCGGTCTCCATCGAGTGGGCCACGAGCGCCTTGATCTCGATGATCTCGCCGCGGCGGGCGGCAGCCGGCATGGTGATGATCGCGCGCGCCATTCAGATCAAGCCTTCCTCGAGACAGGCCGAGAGTGTGACCACGACCTCCGCGCTGTCGGACCAGAACGAGCCGTCGCTCAACTGGGCGACCGCAGTCACCGTCCCGGAGTCGGCGATGCGTACGCGCGTGGCGAGGCGGGCGCGTCCGGCGCGCGGGCCGAGGTAGGCGCTCAACACGTACGGCTGCGGGTTCTTCTCGGTGAAGATGTGGATCGCCTTGACGTGGTCGGCGTTCGTCATCGGGTTCTCGACCGTGACCGAGAGGGGCACGGCATTGCCGTTGTCGATCAGCGGCGGCAAGTCGAGCTTCACCCGGCCGCGGCTGAGCGGCGCACCGCCGGTGACCTTGCGGATCGCTTCCCGCAGGGCCGCCTTGCGCAGCGCTTCCTGGTTGGGAACAAGCTGGGCCTCGGACCTCGTTGCCGCAGTGATAGATGCGGCACCACAGGCAAGAACCAGAAATTCGCGGCGCGTCGTCATTTGAGCGTCAACAAATAGGCAACGATATCTTCAATCTGTTCCGCGGTGAGGACCGTTTTGCCGCGATACGCGGGCGCCACGCGCGTCAGCCCGTCGCTCTTGTAGTACGCGGGCATGATGCTTTGCGGGTTGACCTTCGCCGGATCGACGATCCGCAGCCGGATCTGGCCTTCCGAGAACCGCGCGCCGACGGCCGTCAGATCGGGCGCGAGGTTGCCCTGGAACCGCTCCTCGGGGAACGGCCCGCTGTGGCACAGCAGGCACAGGCCTGCCTGCCGGTTGGCCACGATCGCCCGACCCCGCGCCGGATCGCCCTTTGCGCCGGTCAGCGAGGCCGGTATCGAGTCGCTCGCAAAAGCACTTCCGACAGAAAACGAAAATGCTATCGCGTAAACCTCACACCAATTCAATGCCGTGGTTCTTCAGCGGCACCGAGCGGATGCGCTTGCCGGTCGCCCGGTAGAACGCGTTCAGCACCGCCGGCGCCGCGACGCAGATCGTCGGCTCGCCGATGCCGCCCCACACCGTTCCGCCGGCCGGCATCAGGATGGTTTCCACTTTCGGCATCTGCGCGATGCGCATCGAGTTGTACTGGTGGAAGTTCGTCTGCTCGATGCGGCCGTCCTTCACCGTGCACTCCTGGAAAAACAGCGCCGACAGGCCGTAGACGAAGGACCCCGCCACCTGGCGCTCGATCTGCGCCGGGTTGACCGCGTAGCCCGGATCGGTGGCCGCGACGATGCGGTGCACCTTGACCTTGTTGCCGTCCTTGACCGAGATCTCGCAGGCCGCCGCGACGAAGCTGTCGAAAGCCTTCATCTGCGCCACCCCGCGATAGACGCCCTTCGGCGCGGGCTTGTCCCAGCCGATGCCTTCGGCCACCGCGTTCAGCACGCCCAGGTTCCGCGGGTGCTTCGCCATCAGCTTGCGCCGGAATTCGACGGCATCCTGGCCGGCCGCCTCCGCCAGCTCGTCCATGAAGCACTCGATGAAGACCGCGTTCTGGTTGATGTTGACGCCGCGCCAGAACCCGGGGGGCACGGACGTGTTGCGCATCGCGTGGTCGATCAAAAGGTTCGGGACGGTGTAGCCGAAAGAGTGTTCGCCCGCGTCGGCGACGCCCTGGAAGGTGAGCGGGTCGCGCCCTTTTTGCGCCTGCACGACCTCCGGCCGTACTGCGGCGAGGATCGACTGGCCCGAAAGCCGCATGTGCAGCCCGGCCAAGTTGCCGCTCGCGTCCAGACCGCCCACGAGCTTGCACTGCATGACCGGGTGATACCGGCCGTGCGCCATGTCCTCCTCGCGCGACCAGATCATCTTCACCGGCGTGCCCGGCATCTGCTTGGCGATGAGGACGGCCTGCGACACGTAGTCGTTCGGGTAGGAGCCGCGCCGGCCGAAACCGCCGCCGAGCATGGTGTTGTGAACGTCGACCTTGTCGGCCGGCAGGCCCGACGCCGCCAGCGCGGCCGCGAACGCCCCTTCGCCGTTCTGGGTGGGACCCCACACCTCGCAACGGTCCGGCGTGTAGCGCGCGGTCGCGTTCATCGGCTCCATGCAGGCGTGGTTCTGGAACGGATAGGCGTAGACCGCCTCGATCTTTTTCGCCGCGCCGGCGAGCGCGCCCTTGGCGTCGCCCGCCTGGTTGCCGACAAAGGCCTGCTGCGCGTCCAGCCCCGCCTTCAGCTCTTCCGCAATGCCGGCGCTGGACACCTTGGCGTTTTCGCCCTCGTCCCAGACGATCTGCAGCGCATCGAGCGCGGTCTTGGCCTGCCACCAGGTGTCCGCGATCACCGCAACCGCGGTATCGCCGACCTGCACGACCTTCTTCACGCCCCTCATGCTGCTCACCTGGGCGGTGTCGAAGCTCTTCACCTTGCCGCCGAACACCGGGCAATCCTTGATCGCCGCATTCAGCATCCCGGGCAGCTTGAGGTCCGAGCCGTACATCATCGTTCCGTTCACCTTCTTCGCGGTGTCCAGGCGCTTCAGCGGCTTGCCGGCGACCTTCCAGGTCTTCGGATCCTTCAGCGGCACGTCCTTCGGCTGATCGAGCCGGGCGGCGGCTTCCGCCACCTTGCCGTAGGTCGTGGACCGCTTGGAGGCCTTGTGCGTGATGACGCTGTTGGACGCCGTGCACTCGGAGGCGGGAACCTTCCACTCGTTGGCGGCGGCCTGCACCAGCATCATTCGCGCCGCCGCGCCGCCCTTGCGCACGTACTCGTGCGACTGCCGGATGCCGCGGCTGCCGCCGGTGGAGAACTCTCCCCAGGCGCGCTTGCGCGCGACGCTCTGGCCGGGCGTCGGATACTCGATCACCACCCGGTTCCAGTTGCACTCGAGCTCCTCGGCGACGAGCTGCGCGAGGCCGGTGATCGTGCCCTGGCCCATCTCGGCGCGCACCACGCGGATGACGGTGGTGTTGTCCGGGCGGATCACCACCCAGACGGTGATTTCAGGCGAGCCGTCGGCCGCGCGCACCACGGCGGGACCGAAGGGAGGGAGGCGAAGTCCCAGTGCGAGGCCGCCGCCGACGGCGGCGCTGCTGATGAGGAAAGAACGGCGGGTGAATTTCGGCATGGCTGTCATGGTTGTCTCCCTCACGCGGCCTTGGCGGCGGCGTGGATCGCTGCGCGCACCTGCTGGAACGTGCCGCAGCGGCAGATATTGGTGATGCTGGCGTCGATGTCGGCGTCGGTGGGCTTCGGCTTCGCCTTGAGGAGCGCCGCCACCGCCATGATCATGCCGGACTGGCAATAGCCGCATTGCGGCACGTCGTGATCGATCCACGCCTTTTGCACCTTGTGCAGGACCTTGCCCGAGGCAAGGCCTTCGATCGTGGTGATCTTGGCGTCGCCCACGGCGCTCACGGGCATCTGGCAGGAGCGCATCGGAAGGCCGTTCACGTGCACGGTGCAGGCGCCGCACTGCGCGACCCCGCAGCCGTACTTGGTGCCGGTGAGGCCGACCTGCTCGCGGATCACCCAGAGCAAGGGCGTGGTCGGATCGACATCGACCTCGTGAGATTTGCCGTTGATTGTCAGACGTGCCATTTGTGTTGACTCCCCCGTAATGGACATGTGGCCAAGAGCTTTCATCAGCGCCAGCCACGCGCGCTGTTGCGTCGGGAAGTATGAACCAAAGAAGTCCGTTTGCCACTACCCACCGCTCATACCGCAGCGCAACACGCGCGCAGGGAGGAGCATGACGGCTTTCAGGGCAAGCCGCCGCCCGAGGCTGATCGGACAGATTTTCCTATTCCTTTTTCATGCTCGCGGCATAGGTCTTGCTCATTGAACCATTACCCACTGATTCCGGGACTTGACGGTATTGGGGGAGCAAGAACGGCGAATATCCGTCGCTGATGGCGCTCGCCCAACGCCGACAGCGAGATACGCCGACGGAAAAATCCGGGGGGGTTGGCTTCACCGGGCGTTGGCTGGACCCACCAGAGTGGTCTTCATGAGAAATAGCGGCAAAATTACCGGCTCCCTCGGCTTCACGCTGATCGAAGTCCTCATTGCCGTTGCGATCGCCGGCGTGCTGGGGAGCCTTTCGATCTCGAAATATGAGGACTATCGCGAGCGAGTGCGGGTGAACCGGGCCGTGACGGAAACCGGCGCCCTGTCGGTGATCATCGCGCAGTACATCCTGGACAACCGCTCACCCCCGGATACGCTCGCCCAAGTCGGCGCCGGCGGCAAGTTGGATCCCTGGGGACGGCCCTACAAGTACTTCAATTTGATCTCCAAAAAAGGCAACGGCTACGCGAGAAAAGACAAGAAGCTCAACCCATTGAACACGGATTTCGATGTGTATAGCGTGGGAAAGGACGGCAGCTCTCAATCGTCATTGATGGCGAAAACGAGCCGCGACGATGTCATTCGCGCTCGCGACGGTCGCTTCATCGGGTTGGCCAGGGACTTCGATCCATGATCCAATTCACGCAGCGCCTTGTCACCGGCCGGGTTGCGCGCCGGGTGTTCCTTCTGTTCGTGTTATCGGCGTTCATCCCGCTTGCGCTCGTGGCAGTGCTGTCCCTTGCGCAGGTCCGCCAAGTGCTTCTTCAGCAGGCGGAACAGCGTCTCGCAGCGACGAGCAAGACATATGGCATGGCCATCTATGAACGCCTCCTTCTGGCCTCGGAAGCGGCGTCGGGCGCTATGGTATTCAAGGATCGATCCTGGCGCGCTCCTTCGTCCCTCGGTCGATACTTCCGCTCGCTTGGCATGGTCGATGCGGAAAACAAGACGACGGACCTGCTGGGCCAGGCAACCCTGCCGCCCCTGGCCGACGACCTGCGCCGCAGACTGGCGTCGGGCAAACACGCGGTCGCCTTCACGCAGGAGGAGCCGGTCGCCCGCGTGTTCCTGCTCATACCGGATTTCAACATCGCCGCCGGCACAGTGCTTTTCGGCGAGCTCCTGCCTGAATTTCTCTGGGGATCTCCGGACGTGCTCCCCGCTGCGACGGATTTTTGCGTCATCGACGATGGGACGCGGATCATCCTGTTCTGTACGGAGCCCATCCCTGACGAGGCCTTGAAAGCGGCCGACTCGCCGTCCACGCAATCGGCGCTGCGCTCCTTCAGCTGGACCCAGGATCAGGAAACGCGTCGCGCGGTCGCATGGGGGCAGTTCCTGCGCGCCGAATTCGGCATCGGGGACTGGATCGTCGTTGCAAGCCAGCCTGAACGCCATCAGCTCAGTCGCATCGGCGAGTTCCGGCAGCTTTTCGTTCCGGTGGTGTTGCTCGCGCTGCTGCTGGTAACCTGGCTCAGCGTGCGGCAGATTCGCAGCACCCTCGTCCCGGTCGAAGCGTTGGCGGCCGGCGCGCGCCGGGTTGCGCACAACGACTTTTCAACGCAAGTGCTTGTCAGGCGCGACGACGAATTCGGAGAGCTCGCAACTGCCTTCAACCATATGTCGGCGAGACTGGGGCGCCAGTTCTCGACCCTCACGGCGCTCGCCGAGATCGATCAGCTGATCCTTTCGAGCCCGGACGCCGAACAGATCATTCGCACGGTCCTCGAGCGCATCGGCGACTTGGTGCCCGCCGACTCCTTGAGCATTACGCTGCTGGATCACGACAATCCGAACCTGGCGCGCACCTATGCGTGCGAAGGGCGCACACGCGGGGATGTCTCCAATTCCCGGCAAGAGGTGTCGGCGGGCGAACGCAGCGTCCTCCAGGCGTCGCCACAGGGCTTCTGGATCCCTTTGAGGGAGGCCGACTCGGGATATCTTCTGCTTCCGCGGAACCAGGGCATGGCCACCGCCTACGTTCAGCCCATTATCTGGCGCGACGTCGTTTGTGGCGTCCTTGCACTCGGCTTTCGCCTGGCGCCGGACATCGGCGACGAGGACCAGAAGCAAATCCGCGACTTTGCCGACAGAGTGGCCGTGGCCATATCGTCTGCATGGCGCGACGAGCAGCTGTATCTGCAGGCGCACTTCGATTCGTTGACCGGCCTTCCCAACCGCTTGCTCCTCAGGGATCGGCTTACTCAGGAGATCGCAAGGTGCCAGCGGGAAGCCGGTTCATTCGCCCTCCTTTTCATAGATCTCGACCACTTCAAGAACGTCAACGACACTCTGGGGCATACCTCCGGTGACGCGGTGCTCAGGGAGGCGGCCCGGCGCATTTCGCTCTGTCTTCGGGAGAGCGATACCGTTTCAAGGCTCGGCGGCGACGAATTCAACGTGATCCTGACCCAGATTCAGCGCCCGGAGGATGCGGGGCGGATCGCCGAACACATCGTCAAGTCGCTGTCGGAATCATTCGTCGTCAATGGTCAAAACTCCTTTCTCAGCGCGAGCATCGGCATCGCGCTCTACCCGGAAGACGGAAAATCCGCCGAGGCGCTGATCAAGAATGCCGATACCGCCATGTATCGGGCCAAGTCGGGCGGGCGGGCCCAAGCCGTGTACTTCGAAGAGAACATGAACGCAATGGCTGTTGCGCGGGTTACGCTCGACCGGGAACTTCGCCGTGCCATCGATCGAGGCGAACTCAAATTGTTCTACCAGCCGCTCGTTGATCTTCGCACCGGCCGCAATTGCGGCGCTGAAGCGCTGTTGCGCTGGGACCACCCCGAGCTGGGCTCGGTCCCTCCCGTCCAGTTCATCCCGGTCGCGGAAGAGTCCGGCTACATCGAGCACCTAGGGCGCTGGGTGCTGCAGGAAGCCTGTCGCCAGATGAAACAGTGGCAGACCGACGGCATTGCGCCGGACCGGCTTGCGGTCAACGTTTCAGCACGACAGTTTCGCAAGCCCGGCCTCGTGGACCTCATCGCGGAATGCACGCATGCGGCGGGAATTGCGCCATCGTGTCTCGAAATGGAAATCACCGAAACAGTCCTGATCGATCGTGGACCCGAAGTCGAACGAATGCTGCAAGAACTTGCGGCAATGGGGGTCAGCATTTCGCTGGACGATTTCGGCACGGGGTTCTCTTCGATGGCCTATCTCAAGCGCTTTCCCGTGCACAGCGTCAAGATCGACCGCGTTTTCATCGAGGGTCTGGGCCGTGACGCCGACTCCGAGGCCATTGTTGCCGCGATCATCGCCATGGCTCATGCCCTCGGCAAGACCGTCATCGCCGAGGGCATCGAAACGGACGAACAATGGCTGCTTCTGCACAAGCTGAAATGTGATCGTGGGCAGGGGTTCAAGTTCTCCCGTCCTTTGCCGGCTGCCCAATTCGCTCAATTCGTGGTGGCCGATCGTCCACTGACGTCGGCGGGCGCCTGATAGGGGCCCGGTGCCGGTTGTTGTGCACCGACGCGACGACGATAGTCGTTGCCAGACCGCACGCGGGCGAGCTCTTGAGTGTTGTGCGTGTCGTCGGGAATCACGTGGGTCTCTGTCACGGTTTGGAGGTTCATGGTGGTCTCCTTGGCGTTCGTCGGAAAGCACCATTTCGCACCCCCGCCGTTGCCCGCGCATGACGGCGGCGGGCCGTCCGATTACATTTGAAACATTGCACGTGCCGGGTCGAGTACCATGGTCCGGGTGCGGCCCACAGCGCCGCAGCGAAGTCTTCTTACGGTGATGTATGCGCGTCGTCAGGATATTCACAAAGGACTCGGGGGACTCGGCGATCGAGGTCCGCGAAGTGCCGATGAGCAAGGCCGAGCGGCCCATGTCGGAGACCTTCAAGTGCAGCTCGATATTCTTTCGCGAGACGCCCGAAGGCCACGTCGAGGATCTGCACAGGGCGCCGCGGCGCCAACTCGTCTTCCTCACTTCGGGCATCCTTGAGCTCGAGGCGAGCGACGGCCGCCGCTTCATCTGCCGGCCGGGCGACCTGATCTTCGCCGAGGACATGCAGGGCAAGGGCCACATCACGCGCTCGCTTCGCGACGTGCGCGGCTTCGTTCACGTGACCGTGCCCGAGGATTTCGACGTCAGCCGCTGGCCGCTCGTGGGCGCCTGAGTGAAGCGCTCTTGCCCGCGCTTTCCTAATCCCTGTCCTTGCGCGGAACGAGCGCGATGACGCGCAGGGCCGAGCCGGTGCCGCCGCGGACCCGCAAGGGCGGAACGACCACCACGAACTCGTAGGCTTTCGCCTGCGCCAGTTCCTCGAGATTCAGGTTCTCGATGATGTAGATCCCGGAGTCTGCGATCAGGCGCATGTGCACGGGGAAGACCTGAAAGTTCGGCTTGCCCGGGTTTATGATGGGCGGCCGCATCTCGAAAGTCAGTGTGTCGTTGCCGACGACGCGCGCCCCATGTTTGATCAGGTAATTCGCGCCATCGACGCTGGGCCCGGGTGAAGCGTTCGGGTCCGCGTAGACGCCGGGATTGGACTTGAAGAGCGGGCCATAGCCCGTGCGGATGAACACGGTGTCGCCTTTCTGCAGCTTCACCCGCTGGCGCTTCGCCGCCCGCTCGAGATGCGCGGCCGTAATCTCGAAAGTCGCCGGAAGCGGACTCGAATCTCCCTGGATCATGCCCGCCACGTCGAGCAGGATTCCGCGGTTGACGAGCAGATCCGCGGGGAACTGGTCGATCGCCAGCTGGGCGCCGACGCCGCTTGCGCCGATCCCGTCCGGATCGCTGGTCGCCGCCGCCGCGTCCACCCCGCCGAAGAGCTTTCCGTCCCGGCCGATGTGGCCGATCGCGTCGATGCTGGGCGCGCCGTGCTGGCCGCTGAAGTGCATGACCTCGGAAGTGAACGATAACTGTCCGCCGTCGCCGAAGCTGCCGCGGGTGTTGGCGTGCGTCGCGGCGAGCGCGAACGTGTACGGCGGGTTGACCCCGGCGATGGGAGACTGCGAATCCCAGGTGTGGGAAAGATCGATGACCCGGGCCTTCTTGACCGTATGCAGGAATTCCTCGATGTCCGAGGAGTTCTCCGCGAGCGGTGATGCGAATGGGGCGAGGGAGAAAATGGCGCCCATCACCATGGCAAAGCGGCGGGACGTCAGGGAACGGGCGAGTGTGGACGGCGATCCGGGCATGACTCCTCCTTGTTGGAACGTGTGGGGGGCTGCTCGGCATGGGATTCTGGGCCCGCATCCGAACCGCCGGTTGAAGCGCGCTATATCATAGCGTTGAAACGGGGCGGGGCGTTACCGCCGGCTTGAACCTACCATTCATTCTCGAGAAACCAAAGGAGGAGACCATGACCCACCACATCGTTCGTTTGCTTTTCGTCTGCGCGCTGGCGGCGCCGTTCGCCGCAAAGGCCGCCGAGCCCGATCCCAAGATCCTCGGCTACACGCTGCCCGAGAACATCGCCTGGAAGGACAACGCCGCGCGAACCAACCAGAGCGCCATCCTCTACGGCGACCCGACCAAGCCCGGGCCCTATGCGGTGCTGATCAAGTGGAAGGCGGGCAACATGAGCCGGCCGCACTATCACGAGCGCGACCGCTTTTTCGTGGTGGTATCGGGCACCTGGTGGGTGGGTACGGGGCCGAAGTTCGATCCCGCGAGCACCAAGGCGATGCCGGCGGGCAGCTACGTCGTGCACTACGCGAACGGCATCCACTTCGACGGCGCGAAGGAGGGCGACGCCATCATCGCGCTGCACGGCACGGGGCCGGTGAGCACCATACCGGCCGAGCAGAAATAGCACGGGCATGAGGAGCGCATTTCTCCTTTGCGCGGATCACTCCACGATGGTCGGGTCGACCGCCGTATCGTTGGCCGGGTTGTTGTCGCTTTTCAAGCGCGAGCTCGCGCGGCGCGGACCTCTTCGGCACCGGCGCGAGCGCGAGCGTTGACGCGCTGCCAAGGCCGAGAGCAGACTGGGGAAGCGGGTGTTGTCCCGCCCGCACAAACAAGGGGAAACCATGCATACCGATCTGAAAGCTCTGATCCTGCCGATGTTGCTGCTTCTGGCGCCGCAAGCCGAGGCGCTCGACCTCAATCGAGTGCTCCACGGCAACTACGCTTTTGCCTACTCCCGGGTCTGCTCGCAATCCCCGAACGGCTTCAGTCCGCAGGGGGTGGCGGTGGCTCCGGCTACCGAATTGACCTCGGCGATCGAGATGGTCCAGACCTACAACGGTGACGGCACGAGCAGTGCCATGGGTCATGCTTTGAATATCATCAACAACGCGACCAATCAGAACGAGCTCGACTTCACCTGCACCGGAACCTATCAAGTGAACGCCGATGGCAGCTTCTCGGAGGACTTGAACTGTTCCGGTACCGTCGTCGCAGGCCCCATCGCCGGCCAGACCTTCACGCAACCCGGCATTCGCCGCACCGGCCACATCGGGATCTTTGCCCAGACGCTGGTCATCAGCAATACGAGGTCGAATCTTGAATCCATCACTTTCTCCGGGACCCCCATCCCGCTTGCGCGCATTTGCGGTCGCAGCGGCACCGCGGTGAGGGTCCGATAAGCCGCTTGCGCAAGCTTTTCTCCGCCGCCGCGCTGGTGTCGGCAGGAGGAGCCCTCGCCGCCGAGGCGGTGCTGGTGCACGACATCGCGCCGCCTCATCCACGCTACACGCAGCTCACGCAGATGGCGGCGGAGGTGGCGAAGCACACGCAAGGGACGCTCACGATCGCCATCAATCCCGGCGGCAAGGTGCTCTATCCGGGCCAGGCGTCGCTCGACGCGGTTCGGAACAAGACAGTACCCCTCACTTTCGTTAACAGCGCCTTTCTTCAGTCCATCGATCCGGACCTGGGCTTTCTCAACCTGCCGTTCACCATCACCGATCAGTTGATGGCGAAACCCGGCGTGGCGGAGGGCGTCCTGGGTCTCGTGCGCAGCTACGTGGAGCCGCGCGGGCTGAAAGTGTTCGCCGTCATGCGCGGCGCGGACACCATCGTCATTTTCAAGAACCGGCAGGTGCGAACACCCGACGACATGAAGGGCCTGCGGATCCGCGTGGCGGGGCCGGGCGTATACCAGGACATCGTCAGGAGCCTGGGCGCTGCACCCGTCGTCTTCCCGGCGATCGAGATGGGCGCGGCGCTCGCGCGTGGGGCGATGGACGGCATCATCACCTCGCCCGGCGGCTGGGGGAAAAACGTGCAGGACGCGCCGAGCGCGAGCCTCGTTCCCGGGCTGCTGTTCTATACCTACTTCCTGATTGCCGACAAAGCGTGGTTCGATGCGCTTCCGGCGACCGAGCAGAAAGCGCTCGCCGAGTCCGCGCGCGCGAGCGTGACCGAGAAGTGGAGCGAAATGCAGGCGGACGACGCGCGCCTCGTCGCCGAACTGGTTGCGCGGGGGGCTATGTATACAGTCGTGCCTGGAGATGCGGTTGTGGCGTGGAGGGAGAGAACCGGGGGCGTGACGCGCGATTTTGCAGCTGCGCATCCGGAGGTGATGCGGAGGTTTAGGGCGATTGTAGGGGTGAAGTAATCCTTCGGTGTTAGATGGTAGCGGTTGGTTGCGGAAGGCCGTCCCAAATTTTTCCGTCGAGTATGCGACCCGACGCCTTCTTTCCGACCTTCACCAATATGACGGGCCGACCGCGTGCGTCTGTCAGAGTAACGCGCTGCGCCCTTGACTCCGTCGCTCTTGCTTCCGGACTCCAGTGGCCCCATTGTTTGAAATGGAATGGTACGTTGGCCCGTGCGCATTGGTCGCGAAGATCTCGAGCCCATTGTGGATTCATCGGACGAGCCTTCGTCCCGCTCTCTCCGCCCGCGATGACCCAATTCAATCGTCGTCCAAGTGCCTTCGGGAGGAGAAAACGCTGAAGATCGAGTGACCCAAGTAACGGTTCCGCCGATACGAACAGCACCGCCGCTGATTGCTGCAGTAGCGCCGGAAGTCTGACCTCTGCCCAGTGCTGATTTTCAGTTGTCGTGCCTAGCCAAACGTTAGACGGCCATTGATCGCGCCACGGCGCAACGGAACCTATCCGATGCGGCCGTTTGGTTAAGAGAAGCCAATCAAGCCAAGGGGTTTGAGCGATAAGCTCCCAAAGGCGCAAGCGCCAAGGCTCCAGCTCCATGCGATCCTCAAATACGTCAGCCATAGAAGCACAAAACACCCGTCGACGGGTTCGCTCTCGTTGAGCTTCGTGGTTCCAGCGAAGCGGCTCCTTCCAATGTGAGTCTGAAAAGAACCGGCGAGGCATATTCTTTCCCCACAATTCAAGACCCAAGCGTCTGGCCCAAGTGTCTGCATAGCAATTCTTACAGCCAGGCGAAACGCGAACACAGCCCCACCATGGATTGAAGGTGTGATGAGTCCATTCAATCGATGAATTTCTGCCCATTGCGGCACTTCCTCTCAAAGGAATCTAACATGGATGGAGACAGGGTCGATTGGGCATTCTCGGAATCGATCACCTTTCGTTACGAGACTCTTCAGATATCAAGTTCAGATCGGTCCAATAGGACCGCCGATGATATCTCTAGCGATCTTTAAACCCGCTTTTTCTCCGGCAGGATTTCCGACTGCAAAGCAGAGCAAGAACATCGGTGAATTGGTGGAGTTGCGTAGGACCAGGGGCGGCTCCAACACTGCGGAAAATTCTGTCTTAAATCGATCGATAGTGTATCTCGCGATATCTGCGGATCGTGCGATTCTCCGTGTTACTTCTGCTTCGTCTTCAAACAAGGTACGCGGAGTGAACGTTGAATAGAACGTTTTCCAACTTTCGGTCCCGAAGAAACGAGTCAACCGCTTCGACCACGCAGGACCTGGCATTCTGTCTTTCTGAAGTAGGCGATTGATGCCGATTCCTAAGGGTACCAATACCCACATATCTAGCGCCTTTGTGCGCGCAATAACTCTGATCGTGTTCCATTCCACATCCATACCATAGGGATCCAGAAAAACCACACCTCGTTGACGATGCCAGTCCTGATCTCTACACCATCTCTGCAATAATTCATTCGCATCTCCTTCGCGAATCGTGCATCGGCCTAAGAGATCTTGGTGATTGGACCTAATTGCATTTCTCAATGACTGTGCATATTTGGGCTTGCGTTCAATAAAGAGGTACTTATCGAACTTGTTCGGCAATTCAAGGGCGAGCATCGCACTGCCTTTGCGTGCTTCTTGCTCTCGCTGCTTGATATCTATAAAAAGTCCCTGTAACGGGACAGCCTTCTTTTGTCGCGCTGCTCGAAATCCTGACCCGGCAAAAGCGTCGATATAAACAGTACGGTAATAGCTAGCTTTGGGGTTACGTGCAAAAATTAGCGTATACGCTCTCAGATATTTTCCGAGCACATTCTGCTTGATGTCAGTCCAAGGACCACCGAATCTTTGGTTGGGCATCACCACCCCCATTATCTGTATAAAAATACAGTATTACTGATCCGAGGTCTAGTGCGATTGTCACCCGCCCGCAGACCAAGTCGGCGATCGCGGACGGAGTTTCCTTTTGGGCACGTGGGTGAGCCGGATGCCGATGAGGGCCTGCGGCAATTCGGAAGAGGTGCGAGCCCCTGCCCGAGGCCCACATCAATCCGCCGGCACCCCGCTCGCCTTGATCGGGCCGGCCCATTTTTCGATTTCGCTCGGGATGTACTTCGCCAGGTATTCGGGGCTCCTGCGCTCCGGTGCCGGGATGGTTACGCCTACGGTTTCCAGGCGCGCGCGCACGGACGCCTTATCCACCGTGTCGCTTGCCGCTTTGGCGAGGCGGCGGACGATCGCTTCGGGCGTCCCTTTCGGATAGACGAAGGCGGCCCAGGAGCTGCAGTCGAAATCGGCGAGGCCCTGCTCGTGCGCGGTCGGGAGGTTCGCGAGCCCCGGCGCGCGGCTCAAGCTCAGCGTCGCGACCGCCTTCACCCTGTTCCCCTGGATCAGCGGGAGCGCCGTCGAGATCTGTTCGCAGATGTAATCCAGACGCCCGGCCATCAGATCCTGCATGGCCGGCCCGGCGCCGCGGTACGGAACGTGCGTGATGCGCGTGCCCATGGTCGAGTCGAGCAGGATAGCGCACACGTGCGTCCCCGAGCCGGCTCCGGCCGACCCGTACTGCATCTTCTCCTGGTTCGCTTTTGCATAGGCGATGAATTCGGCGAGCGTATTCGGCGGAAGGTCCTTGCGCGTGACGAGCACCCTCGCCGAGTCCGCGACCAGGGCGACGGGCGCGAAGTCGGTCACCGAGTCGTAGAGCGGCTTCTTGTACAGGGTCGGGATCTGCGCGAGGGTGGCGGTGCCGGCGAGCAGGAACACATAGCCGTCGGGCGCGGCCTTCGCCGCGCGGCTCGCGCCCGTCATGCCGCCCGCACCTCCGGCGTTCTCCACGATCACCTGCTGGCCCAGGGTCTCGCTCAAGCCCGACGCCAGGATGCGTCCGATCGTGTCGACCGGACCTCCGGCGGCGTACGGCACGACCATGGTGAGCGCCCGCCGCGCCGGCCAGTCCTGCGCGAGGGCGGGCGCGCTCGATGCGATCAGCGCGAATACGGCACTCAACACCGGTTTGGACATGGGCATCCTCCCTTGCGCATCGTTCCGGATTGTAGCGCCCGGAGGGAAGAGGGGCGGCTCGAGCAGCAGCGCTGGTGGAACGAGCTGCAGCGCGCCACGATCTCGCCCGCGAACGCCGCGCGCTACATGCGCGCGGC
>Ga0180082_1000006_pt1 | contig 33729 bp, 41 predicted proteins | sample EasRiv660_16_10D_FD_121780 | JGI IMG/M metagenome (GOLD analysis project Ga0180082, IMG submission 121780) | Soil microbial communities from meander-bound floodplain in the East River, Colorado, USA - East River metaG ERMLT660_16_10D | ecosystem: Environmental > Terrestrial > Soil > Floodplain ...
AACAGACACGACCGTTAGCTTGCAGTCTGTGCTCCCAATCGATAAGTTGGTCATCAAGTGAAGCGAAACTATTTGCCAGCGTGCGAGGTGTAAAAGCCCGGCCACGCTGGTTAACGGCTGGTAAGGAATGACAAAGTTTGAAAGGGAAGTAAGCAAGATGTTCTGAATTGCTCAACTTGATTTTCGGAAACCGCTTGGCTGCGACTTCCACGGAAACAAAATTCATGCTAGCCGCTTCTGCCACAAATCGTTCGTGAGCAAGGGCAGGATTGGCAATTAGGTCATCAATGTATGGCATGGAAGATCGCCTTTATTTTTGGTTTTGTTTCCAGTGGAAACTAGGGTTAGTCAATGATCTTAATCCATCCGTCAATCTGACGAATGCGAGTGCGTGTTCCTTGTTGAGTATTAGCTGACCACTGAGTCTTATAAAATTGGCCAGCTTGCCCACCTACGCAACGGAACGTCACGTCGGCTGCTACCTCCGTGATATCGGTGATGTTCATATCAAACTCTGCACCTTCCGTTATCGTGGGATACCACGTCACAGTAGGTGTCCCAATGATTACTTCGTTCTCTTGAAGAAGAGGGCTAAACGGCATGGTGAAGAATGTCGATTCACCCGGTTGCTTCACCAAGGTATTTTCAGCTTGGACTTTAGATTCAACCATAGCTTTATGGGGTAAGACTTTCCATTTTTCTTCACGAGAAACAACAATCCATAGATCACCTGTCGTGGCTTCAATATCAGTAGCGGAAAAAGTTACGCCACCGATTACCAGACCTGCTGTTGCGTTGAAATGTCTTTCGAAGAAAAACCCAGCCGAGAACTCAGCACCGCCGCTAATCAGAGAAACCGTACTGGCGAAGTCACCACTATCGAAAGCTGAAGCTGAGGCAAAATCAACTCCACCACCAGTAAAAGAACCGGTGAATGTAAAGAGGACGTTAGTGTAATTAACAGCGGCAGCAAATTGCGTACCAGATTGATTTAAGGTAGCAGTGGATGTGTATACTGGTGCAACAAAGAATCCAGTAGCGGCGAAGTCTGCTCCAGCAGTCACGGCGGGAAGGGTAAGGACATGCAATTTAATGCTGGCCGCTGTGGCGGCGAAGTCTGGTCCGGCAGTGGTGAGAACGCTAGTGGAAGTGTATTGCGGTGCTACGAAAGCCACGCTAGCGGAGAAGTCTGTGCTACCTGTGGTCAGAGCAGCAGTTGCCGTGTAGGTTGGGGTGATCGTGTTTCCAGTGGAAACTAATTCAACGTTTCCAGTGGTTGCTGTCAACGTGCCTGCGAAGATTGGGTCAGCAGAGGCTGCTGTGGCTAAGAAGTCATGATCTGGGATTGTGAAGACTGCTGTTATATTGAAGTCATGCTCGAATTGTGAAGTAGCAGAGAAGTCAGCATTAGGAGAACCAAAGCTGCCCATCGCATTGAAAACATCTGCTCTGTGAGTAAAGTACCAGTACGTTCTTTCTTGCAGAAGCAGTTCTTCGTTTCCATCGCGAGAGATTTTGTAGTAGTCTTTTGCTTGACGGAATGTAAGTGGTACGTTCCAAGTGCGAACGTCGTTGATCATGCCTCGGTAGAAATTGAAATTGCCTGCCTGCTTCATCTTACTAGCAAAAGTGAAGTTATTGATAACCTGAGTGTTTCCACTGGAAACACTGGCTGCTAGTTCTCCGTTGATAAGAAGATACATGTCTGTTGCAGTTTTAATCCGCATGACATGAAATAAGGTATCTGGAGTGTAGGCAGCACCGCACTTCGTTTCTACTCCAGTCCAATTGTAAGCCCAGATTTTATTTCCAGTGGCGTCTGTATTTGCGATGACGATTCCCCAGTAACCGGCATTCTCTACATCACCAGCTACCATCTGTCCCGTAAATACTGGAACTTCAGGAGCAATTCCTGTCGGGCGAATCCAGGCTGAAACTGTACTAATCCCGGTTGTTGGCTGAATAAAATTGGTGCTGTGAACATCAACACGAATGTCTGTATCAGTACCTTTTAACTCATAGCCAGTTTTGTTGCCTTGTTCAGTTATCCATCCAGAACCTGAAGTCAGGACATCAATCACAGTCGCATGAAATTTATTGAGGACGCTACGAAATACTACACTGCCGCGAGTCTTATCAGACCCTAACCACCATCCCGTTAAACAAGTGTTTAACGGGTGTTTCGGATTGATTCGGTACGTCAGCTTGTGGCTACGCTGACGTGATTTAGCCAGCAGCGCAGGCATTATGTTGGGCCTTCGAGAATGCGACGGTAGTAAGGCGTGACAGTGATCTTGTGGTTAGCAGCAGTGCTAGTCAGAGCTTGCCCTGATTTATTAACAACAGCCGGTGAGATAAACTCGCATGCAGGTTGATAGCAATGCCGTTGCCGTTGCACGCCAGTTCCTAATGAGTTAGCAAGAGTTAAAGCACCAACAAAATTAAGCTGGGCTTTGATTTCATCTGGACTAGAAAGTGAAACATCTGTACCAGATAAGCCACCAGGGTTCCCGGTACCCGCAGTAGCAGAAACGCTCTCGCTAAAATACAATTCAATTTCCTTACCGTTAGTAGCAGCAGCGGCAACTGCTGACTCAATCAGCACATCCAGAAATTCTGGACGACCTTTAGTGGCGTGAATGAGAGAAGCGCTCTTAACACCCTGTCTGCCAGCATCACTGCCTAGTGAAGTAAGCGTCAGAGCATGCGTACCACCAGACGCTTCCCAGGTAAAGGGAGTTCCGGCTTCTACATCAGAAAAATCAGGAAAGGCCATTGTGTATGTCCTTGTTTAATTATGGTACGTCACGGTCGAAACCCCAGTAGGTTAACCGTTTTTCGATTCTTGGTCTCTCGTTTGCCAGCAGGGAGTTATAACGAGCGTCGATCTTATTTCGCAGGGCAACGAGTGTCTCGCCAGGATTCGTATCCATTTGCTCGACATGTTCGTAAATCTCCCCATTGGTAATTTGATCCATCTCCTGCTGGGTAATTAATCCAGGTCCAATGCCAACCGTCATTATGCTTTTGCCACCAATCCCGGTGTTCAAAAGTAAAGTTCGCAAGTTTATACCTGCCCTGTTTAGTGTGGCAGCAGGAACGGGAAGATGAAAGATTACTTCAAAAGAGTTCCCGTCAGCAGCGCCTGCACGGACATGGTAGCTTGACATAAAAATCACCTGTGAATCTGTGAAGTTTCCAGTGGAAACTAGGTGCCGGAATTGACCACAAAGAAATGAACTCTAACGTTTCCATTCCATGCTACTGGGCCAGTGTTTTTGAAAGAAACCCAGAATCCACCAGTATAAACCAATACTTCCTCAATGGTATACTTAAAGGAAGCATTTTCGGTTCCTCGTGTAATACTAGCAAACACACGGCTGTTAGCATTTATCAACGAATTGGTAATATCAACATTGTAAACAGCACCGACGATTCCAGTTAAGTTTGGTGTCGTGATAGTGCCACTTTCAGCATGCAAGGTAGCTGTCGCCACTACCGTATTAAGTGTTACCGCAGTAGCTGATGATGGATAACCACGATTACCGTTTGCGATATTTCCTTGCGTGTAAACAATTGGAGTTCCGTTTACCAATTCATAAACATTGCAGTTCTGGATAACGTCGTGGATGCCAAACGCAGATGCCACAATGCCATTAGCACCTGATGCCAATCGACAAACAGTACAATTGCGCACCGTGGTAAGCGACAAACGAATTCCGTGCCCAGCCGTCAAGTTCAATCCATCAATATGCACATTATTGAGGTCGCATTGCTGACTTGTAAAGTCAATGCAAGCTTGGCCAGCAGCAGCAAGAGGCCAATGCATAAAGATATCACTGATCTTGTTGTGAATACCACCTACAATGATTCGACCTGCGGCGTAGATAAAAATGCCAGATATCGTACACCAATTTGACAATAGCTCAATGGATGGCCCTGTTTGCGAGATGCTTTTGAAAGCACAGTTCTCCACTACCGTTAACTGAGCACTAGCAAGAATCTTGAGTGTACTGTTCGCCCCCGGAGTGTTGTTGAATAGGCAATTCGTGATTCTTGGCCCAACGTTTCCGACAGGCGTTGCGCCAATAATCACACTCGTAGTTCCAGTGGAATTAAATTGACAGCGATCTAGCCGAACTAAACCAACCGTGCTGTCAATGAAGAGGTATGTACTTGATGAACTATTTTCGAAATACAGAGCGTGACCATGTAGCAATCCAGCGGCTGTTAAAGTGATTCCAACGTATTGAGACGCTTCCAGGAAAAGGTTGTAAGCCCACATGAACGCCACGCCAACCACGCCACCATGCAATTCGATTACCGGCCTACTCGTACCTGCATCACCGCAACTATTCCAATGGCAATTCCCATCTACGGTCACTACAACACAAGAGCCAACACGAAGTGCGCTCCCTTTGATCCACTGGATAATAGTATCCCTGATACTAAAGTAAGATGCTTCGTCAATGTTGATAGCGGCTTGAATTGCAAAATTACGAGCTTGACTTGTTCCTATCCAGTCTGCAATTGAAAGACCTTCGATTCCCCCACCAGAAGTTTGAACGAAATCGGTAGCACCCACTGCTCGCTTCCAAGAAAACATGTAGGTGAGCGAGTTCTTTGGCCTGATAACAGCATGCGTAGCATCTGTAAGTCCAACCGCACCAGGCAACGCCTTGTTCCCCATGTAGGATTTCAGCCAAATAGGAAACTTGCTTCGGATTGTTACCTCAGAAGCCATTGCGTAGACATTGCCAGGAGGAAACCAGACAACGCCACCAGTTGCCTCAATCGAACTGACAGCTCGTTGAATAGCAGGAGAATCATCGGCGTTGCCGTCACCGGTAGCGCCGAAGTCCATGATGTTCACAAACGTCTGTCTCGGAATCTTTACGACTTCACTGGGCATGTTGTTATGGCGGTAAGAGGTAGTTGACAGTAGTTCTGTTGCCTGCTGATGTTGCGTCCACAGTTACTCGATCAGTCACTCCGTCCAGTCCTTTGAATGTTTCTGTCGGACTGCCAGCACCAGATACCTTTCCAGCGATAATTGCTCCGATGATCATCATGGCTTGCTGAAGAGTCTTGCCATCAATCGATATTTGATCAACGAAGCCATCCGTGATGACAGTAGACCCAGTCCAAGCAAACTCGATGGTAGCCCAAGGAGTTTCTGTATACAGCGGTGTTACGGAAGTATACAGATCAAGATTGTAGTCTCCTTTTACTAACGCTGGAATAGTAAAGTATCTCCATCCAGTGTTCACTCCACCAGAAAACTGAATGTTAGTGGGAGTGAGTTTTCCATTGCCATAGTTTCCACTGGAAACTGAACCAATCGTTGTTGTGGTCGTTCCACCAGTTAAAATCAATTGCCTGCTATTACTCCACAAAATAGCAGAGTTAACAACTGAACTGGGATCGTAGAACGTGATTCGATTGGTAGCCATCTAGAAATTCTGGTAAGAGTTTCAGTAAAGTTTCCAGTGGAAACAAAACCAAGTCAGCAACTAAAATCACGCTTCCGTAATCTCTGAAGATATGCAAGCTCTTCAGAGAAACGTTGGTGATCGCAAGGCTCTAAAGGAGGATTGGTTTTTGCCAACTCCCCCTCTAGTTTAGCCAAGCGGTTGTCAACCATTTCCAGAGTATAGGAACTGCTAGACTGAGCTTCGACAACAGGATCAGCCAAGTGCAGTTTAAGGAGTTCAATTAACTTGACACGACGCTCTTCGGTAGCTTCTAATGTTGGCAAATGCGAAACATCGGATTGCGGAAGAGCGTAATGACAATCAATACTACCTTGAGTTTCCGGTTTGTGATTTTCTGAATTCATGATTGCTAGATTATTGGACTGGCAGTATTACTGAACCGGCACTGTCACGGTCATCGCTGAGCAGGAGATAGTCCCGCCCGCCACGATGGACTTATTATCAAACACCATGTCTGGTGTATCTCCCGCATTTCCAGCGGTGCCTTGGAAGATCGTAGTTCCAGCACCACTCTTGACACGGAAATGCCCAGCGTCACCAGATGCATCAGCATTCGTATCGCTGGTAATCGTGTTAGCAGTTGCGGTGCCGCTAGAAGATGTTCCAAAAGCAGTTGCCGCAAATAGAAGCGTACCTAGGAGTGTGCCGGTATCTGCGTCAGCCACATTCGCCGGTGGAGCACCAGTGCGGATCGCACAACTACCGGCACCGCCTACGTCGATAAGATCGACGATGGCGTTGCACGCCGCATCTCGTGATGCCGTAGAGATTTTGAAGTTACTCGCCATAACCGGTTACGCTCCTTTTTCCTGAAGTTCACCTTGTTCGGTTTTTACGGGAGGAGCAGAGAGCGCTTCCCGCAAGGCCGGCTTGTTGATAGCCTTGTCAATCTCTTCCGGAGTCGCCCGCGCAAAGTTCTTCATGCGGGTGATCCGTTCGTGACGACGCCCGATTTCAGTTTCGATGGAGTTTCGGATTTCTTGAGAGTGATGGATTTCTTGGCCAAGCGCACTCGCAATTGCGTGCAGTTGTTCTAAGCTCATTTCATGGAGCTTCTCAACATTTTCCGGAGCTACGAGCTTTTCGGATAATGCCAGGACAGTTTCCACTCTTTCTGTGGTAGCTGGAGCTGGGGTTTTTGCCATAAGGAAATCTCCAAAATAAAAAGTTTCCAGTGGAAACTACAGGCTAATCACTCTGGCTACGACTTCCCGCTGGCGGTTGGAGGCGGGTCTCTTCACTCGTTGTGGTACCAGGATTAGCAGGACGACCACCAAGATTGCCGTTAGCGGAGCCTTCGTTCTGCCCACCAACGCCTTCCCATACTTGCAAATCCTCGTTCTCTTTGCGGGATTGTATGGTACTGGATTTGAGACTATCAGGGTCTCGGCCAAGTTCGCGAGCCGAAGTACGCGGATCGCTGACCTTACTATCGAAGAGGAACCTGACTTCTTCTAGAAGCTGTCTCGGTTCCTTCAAGATGTTTTCATCAAAGACAACTGAAATCAGATGTTTCTCAGGTGTCTTGATTAGTTTAGAGACGCTAGGATGCCTAAAGAAATCGTAGAAGAGTAGCTTAATCTGACGGCGAGCCTGCTGGATATGAGCGATAAGTTTCTTGATACCAAGAAAGCCACCGCCATAATTCTGCCCGTCTCCTGTCATGAGTGCTCGAACGATTCCCACCCAATTGAAGATGCGATTTTCTGGAGAAACGAATTTCTCATCATCGAACATTTCCTTAGGCGGAAACACAAATTCGATTTTTGTAGTATGATTCACTGCGGCCCGCATGGCCTTAGCCACTACTGTAAACTTCTTCAGTAGCTCGCCAGCGTCCTTCTTCGTCAACCAATTCTTGCGAGTACCAGCGATGGGACCAGTGTCTACTGACTCACCTTGTTTGATAAGCATGATGAAATGCTTCATCATAAAGGCCGCACTGAATTCCCCCTCCACTAACATCTGGCGTTGAGCTAAGCTTAAGAAGATTTTCTGCATCGATGGATTAGCAAGGCCATGATAACGGCGATTCTTGGTGCGGACAATCCAGTAGTCGCCATCTTCATTACGTAACTGGACCTGCGTGGCCCCTGCTAGCACAGCCTCAATCCACTTGATACCAAAACCTTTTTTAATCAGGTCTTCAGTGATCTTGGCATCCGGAATCTTCGGCCTGACATTCCTGCCATTCTGGAAAGCGTTTTGGATTTCAGCAATGACCGCCTTCGGGATATCCACTAAGAGTACATCACGCCCTAAAGAATTGTCCCAGTCGATTTCTGCTGGGTTAAGCGTGCAGATATCCGAGATTCCAGGTAAGCCGTAACGACTTGGCTGCACAGAGCTTGGGTCAGTATCTTCCCCTACCCGCCCTTGGCTGTCAGTGCTCCCATCTACCTTCCAGTAAAGCACCATGTTATCTGTGATGAACCAATCCTTAACAACGTCCATCACTAACTTATCTAAATCCATATCCAGGTGCAGAAAATCTAACTGCTCCTGGAATGACATTAAATCTGTTTGCTCTTGCTTCTCATTGGAATAGGTGAGTGGTGGGTGATCACGTAAAGCTAATCCAGCCATCGTGAATTCGATTTTTACATCGATCAAGTCGGCTAGAAGATCATCTTTTTCATAATAAAACTGCGAACGAACCACTTGGCCACGACGATCCTTCGGGATTTCGCGGTTCATTAAAACCGAGAGACTGCCCGCTTCCGAGTTTCCAGTGGAAACTTGTTCGCGAATAGACTCAGGATTTGCCATTGCCGGAGCTACGACAAAGGCCAAGTCGCCAAGTAGAGCGTCTAATTCCTTGGCCTCTTCCTTAGTGAGACTGGAAATTTCATCTTCCAGTTCTTTATTAAGGTTAGTGATGCGGTTAACGTGTCCGTTAACCTTAGGCTTTGGTTTCCGAGAAGCCACTTCATTGGCTAAAGAAACACCATTACCGTTAGCACGAGCTTTTCGCACCACGAGAAGCCTCCAACGGCAGAGCAAGGAAGGAGATTAACGGAACCTAGATCGGTTCCATTTCGACAGCCACATCTTCATTATCGTCCGAACTGTCAGACGTTATCCCTTCCTTCATCATCCAGCGATAAAGCAAGCAGCCAAAGTAGCCGTAAACCAAAGTGTAGGCTGAATCTTTCTTTTCTTTGCTTTCGAATTTGTACATCCCAAAGCTGTCAATCTTCGGTGTCCCGTCACGGTTATGAGCGTAATCGACAAGGATAAGCTGGTCTACCGCTAAATCCATCTCAGCCTTGATTTTATCTTGCTCACTTAAATGAGCATGCTGGTTCAACCATTCCCTTTTACCAGCCACGTCCCACATTGCCTCGTTCTTTTGCCAGCCATCCCAGGTACCGGAAAGAGCTACATTTTGATTTTCAATCGCCCCCCTAAATTCAGTATGTAATTTATTCACAATAACACTATCACTTGCCATCTTGCCCCACATCAACTTTACATAGTAATCCGAGCGATCAAACATAACTAACTTCGGGTTACCAAGGACACCAGATGGATCAGTAACAGTCACGATTGGCGTGGCCTCGGTTTGATTGTTATCAATAAGCTGCTTGTCATTACGAAGTTTATCTTTCACGAACAAACCACCGCCACCAGGATCACCAACTACTAAAGCGAAGTTGAAAATCCGATCATACTTATGAATTAGACCAGACATTTGGATATCACTGATCTTATTATAGCGAGTCGTCAGGCAATGGATTGGTAGATAATCCGGAGCACGCATGCGCCATACACTCAAGGCAAAGTCGTCACCACTTCTAGCCGAATTATCTCCACCGCCCGCCGCTGTATCAAATGCAGCAATGTAGATATCATCAGGGTGCGTCCGATGCAATGTCAGAATTGCCGAACTCAATCGACATTGCGATACTGCCTTGGAGTTATACCATGTTGCAGAATCTTCTTCCCAAATTCCATCAATTTCGGTTCTAACGAAACCTTTAGGTAGAGTTGTCTGCATATGGTAAATGATATCCTCATTCAAGAGGAAGTCCCACTGCTCAGTAGCCGGGACATGTCTCCAATTACAAGTGAAGTGTCCGTAGTTATGATTTCCACGGGCAATATGCCGATCTACTCTTCGCACCATCTTATAAGCTGGATGGTGCTTGAACTTAGGAGTAGAAGCTAAATGTACGTGATTCCTGCGAACATCACAATTCTTGAAGTTATTTGTTTTCGTTACGCGGCCAATGATCGTAGTGTTGAGAGCTTGAAAGTTTCCATACGTCACCCATTCATCCAGGAAAGCGTCGTTCCAGCGTTCAGAACGCAGTCGTTCAGCATCATGCATAAAGTTCGGCGGTAAGACTCGAATCTCTGAGCCACCCCGAAACAAGGCTGTCCATGCTTCGTTACCATGCAAGAGTCTCGGCTTCCCACCAGCATGAGAAACTGTCGAGCGAAAAATGGGGCTAGTATTGTACCAGCGATCCAGGTTGGCGAAGATTAGCTTACCTTGGGCGAAGGTCTTCGAAAGAATACCGCACGTGCGTTCAGTCATTAACACACAACGCATGGCAGCTACTAGAGCATACGTCCAAGACTTTCCAGTGGAAAATCCAGAATCGTCATTAGTGTAATAGCTTGTCCACATCCACAGAATGCGGAGTTCTTCATGCGGAGGAAGGCGAACACGAAAGATAACCTTGGCTGCTAAGATCGGATTGAAGAGCATGTCTTCAACCATCATAGCAGTTAGCTTTCGATCAACTTTCCATCTGTTCTGGCTCGCCATACTGTTCCTCGTTGTCTCGCTCTAAATCAGATTCTTGCAGTAATGGGGAATCTGGCGGTAGAGCGTATTCCTGCCGTGGCCGAAAACCAAACCATTCCGCCATTTCCAAAGCATTCATATTCTCTGGTGGAATTTCGATCTTGGAAATAGCTTCTTCGATTTCAATAGTGTTGTAGCCAAGCTTCTTCAACAGTAAATTCAAATCCAGCGGGAAGGGGAGAATTGGTGCTAACGCAATCGCGGCTGGACTCAGAATACGAGATATCCCACGGCACCTTGTTTTGCCAAGTTCTTCGATGTAAGCTTGATACATAGAGTTAATGGCCTTCTCGTCATCCATTAAATCCTGAGCTTCTTTTTCTGGCAGTAGTTCGTGCCAGTTTTTCAGCATCACCGCTGACTGTTGTCGCTCACGGTAAGTTTCAAACTGCAACTGCCCCTTGGTTTCTATCATCTTCTTGTTGAGGTAATTAAGGCAGATTTCCTCCAAGATGATCATATGACAGACATGAAAGGAAGCTGGTGAGCGGTAATGCCCCTTGTAATCTTCCCAGCGTTGCTTGTAGTAATCCCTTTCTTCCAAGGAAAGTTCTGGGGGAGGTACGCCGGGGGACGTAATCGTCACTTCCCGTGCAGCGCCATTTCCGGAGTTTCCACTGGAAACTGGATATTTTCCAGCCTCGATGGATTGACGTTTTTCACGGACGATCTTGGCAATAATGTCTGGCCGATTACCTAGACAAGTTTTGCAAGCCATTTTCCCTTGGTCGTATTCATACAACATGCGATTCTGATCGCACAGTGGACATGGTGTAAATTCTTTACACTCGATAGCTTGGCACATGACCGGACGTTCTAGTACCGCCACCTTTTGACAACTCTTGCAAACACCCTTATATTGACAAGGGTTCTGCTGTCCCTCTTGACTCATACGGCACCTTCCACTTTCGCGAATGCCATTGCTGAATTGCATAGATGCCAATGTTCAGGGCATCAGCAGTGTTGTGATCTTTCTGCTTAAGCTTCCGCTGTACATCAAGATACCGAAGAACTCCATTCGCTTTAATTAAGGAAACTTTCTTAGAATCGCCAACTTCCAAATTACCCAGTAAAGCGCTTTGCCAAACTTTCGGTTGCACCGTGCGTGCATAAATCTGGAATGATTCAAAGTAACCCAGTAAGCCATAGCAAGCGGCAAAGAGTTTCAAGATTCCAGCTAAGAAAGATTTGTTCTTATTATACAATGCTAACGCTGGCTCTTCGGCAACAACGACATTTATGTTATGCGTAGAGATAATCGGTTTAAGCTGCTGTATAAGCGAACGTAAGCGAGTTTGATTGTCTAGCTCAGGATCAGTAGACAATGTGTCAAACTGCAAAATATTGAAACCAAAGCATGGCTTAGGTGCAATGCGAAATACTGCGAATCCAGTAGCCGCGAGAGCGATATCAAGACTCAACAGATTCAGGTTGACTGGAGTCTTGTTTACTGGAATCTTGCAGTTCAGAGATTCGCTCATAGAATTCTTGTCGGCGAGATTGTACTAAATCGTTGATGCGAGTAAAGATAGCATCCCATTTGTCTCGCTGTTCGCTAGGATTGTTCCAGGAATACTCCAAGGAAATCCGCTTTCGCAGATTCCTGCCAAGCTTAATGCGTAGGTCCACGTCTTTGATAAGCTTCTCAATGGCATCCTTCCATCCAGTTTTATCGCCCAAGCTGATCAGGATGCCATCTTCATAGCTTTTAAGTATAGAGTAAGGCCCGTAATCTGTAGCGATTACCGGAATACCAAATGCCCCTAGCTCTAAGATTTTCAGTGATGATTTACTCAGATTAAACTGATCTTCTGTAAGTGGACAAATTGCAATGTCTGGATCAATCTCCCGAAGCGCAGCTAGATACTTATGAAATGGCACTGGATCAACGTAGTAGATCAGATGTTGATATTCTGGTTTGACCACAAATTTTGGCTTTGTATTTCCAGCTAAGGTGATTGCTTCCAAGAACTGATTTGGACAGTAACCGAAGAACACAAAGACCACCGCTAAGCCGTATTTGTTTCCAATGGAAACTACCACATCTACGATATCCTGTAAGTCTTCATCGTGCGTATTACTACCAGTCCACAAGATGCGGATTGGGTTCTTCGCTGACTCCGGAAATTCATGAAGCATCGGCTTTGTAGGGTGGATAAATTCAATGCGCGGCTGTGATCTTGTTTTTGATTCCGTGATTTTTGCTTTATAACCAAGAACCTGCTGATTAATCTGTCTAGAACATTCCAATGCTAACCCAATGTCCTGCATATCAATTAAATTCGGTCCAACCATTGCTGCTTCTGGTTTATTACAAACCTCAACAAGCTGCTCTGTAGAACAAATAATAATGTCCGCTAGCTTCATTCCCACCCTAGCTCGCTCTAAAGCTTCGGCGGTGTGACGAGACTGGTTATGATTCCAATCAGGAATATTAAACAAGTCATCATCAAATTCGTAAACAATCACCTTGCCCGCCGCACTCAAGTTCTGAGCAATCGCAAGTACGTAATCCAGTGGCACACGATGAATAACAAAGCAATCAAACCACGCCATTGAGTTGTAGTTAGCGAACTCTGTACTTTCGGAAAAGAAAGAATCATTGCTCTGTTGGTAAGCATGTGGCTTGCGTGATCGGTACCATCCACAAGCCGTGATATCCGGAACCACCCAAAGCATGCGACTTTTTTCCAGTGGAACATCATAAAGCTGAATCGCCACGTCCCGGCAAAACTCCATGCCATTAATAATGAAATCTGGTTCGTAACGTAGCTTCTGTGCTACTTCCGGTGACAAAGCTATGCATTTTCCAGATGCTTCAAGTTGAGACTGAATGCATTGCTTGGCAACTTCACGAATGAATTTGAAATTGGAGATATGAAGAACGTATTCGATTCCTTCGAATACTATTTCGACATAATCCGAACGACCACGTGGAGCTTCAACCACCTTGGCCCCCAATACCAACCGCATAGCGTAGCTCGGAACTTGCTGAATCAGACTCACGCGAGACCATTCAGGCTCTATATAGGCACCAGGGAATGTATCTTGTGAAATTGCTTGGGTCTTGATTTTAATGGGACCAGACATGATGAACTCCAGGTAAATAGTAAATAAGAGTTTAAGCAGCAACCTGACTACGTAGTAACTCTAGCTCCTGTCTTTCTGCAATCGTTCGCATCTTCTGTGCTTCGGTAATCTCCCGCTGAAACTGACCCCAATCCAGCCACTCTGGTTTCAAGAACTCCTTATGTACTCCTTCTTCCAGTTCTTCAACATGCAGTGGCATAGATAGCTTGGCTAAATTATCCACGATTTCCTGCAACATCTTGTCACCCTTCTCTTGAGAATGCACATCACAGTTTGGACGTTTATTTTTCTTCCAGTCTAGCCCCTTATTAAATCGTGCTCGCAAAACAAGCACTCCTGTCATATAACGAGAGTCTTCTTCAGTAATGATGCCACCAAACTCTTTGATTGCCTGCTGAAAGAACTGATTGCTTAAATCAATTTTCGCCCGATAAGCAGTATCTGCTTCATGAAAACTCAATGCTAAGGCAAAGGCGGGAAGAGGATGGTTGGCAGATACTGGATTAACAGCTATTTGCTGTCTGCGTTCCAGGGCTTCCTTTAAGGTGGGAACGGTGATCCAGTTATGACTCGCAGCATATTCAATCGCTCTTTGGAGATATGGCCGATCTGTAGGTAATGCAAAATTGTGTTCCAGGGTCGCACGTGTCGGATCGAATGTAAGTACAGCCTTCTGGTTTCCTGCTTCCGAGTTTCCACTGGAAACTTTCTGTATCCCCGGTAGCACGGCAGGCGTGGTGGCATTCGTGTTTTGTTCCTTCTTGTCCAAGAAATCCAGGTCCATATACTCCCCCCTTACCTATCAAAGAAAGTGTCTGAAGCATAATCCTCTACGCCATGTTCTTCATAAGTGCTCTGGCCAATCTTTAGCCGAGCGACATCAATCATCTGTTCTACCCCTTCTATCATTTGCCAACGATGCATGAAGAGATTAAACTTACGGGTAATCTTGTAAGCGGAATTCTTAAACTCCACTAAATCATGCGATAAGAGAACCGCCATGTTCCGTTGAACCCACCTCACCCCGCAACCTAACTGTTGTGCTAAGTCTTGGAGCCTGATAGACTGTTGCTGCTGTAGTAACCAGATAATCTGCAAAAAGTGGTCGCATTCACGAATTCTCGCATCCGGAGAGCTTCGTCCGTTACGAACCTGCTGGGTTATGGCCTTTTCGATAATGTCAAACTCATCAATGTCCCCTAGTTTTTGCAAGACTTTCCTGCGACCACTGTTTTTGGCATGCTGCTTAAGATTGCATGCAGTGGAAGAGTAGACCACATCTAAGAACTTCGCAATCTTTTCCACGTGCTCTGGTTCCACCTTGACGCCAGTGTAGTTGTTCACAAAGCTGCCACTCAGGATGGCGTAAGCCGTAGCTAAACGAGCTAGGTTGTTACGAAAATCTTGCGGATTCACTAACGGCACATCGTCCGCATTGCCATAAACCCCAGACATTTCTACTGCCAAATCTAAGCATCGTGTTGTCGTTTCCTTGCTCCAGAAAACTTCATCATGGCTCCGTGTCCAAGCCCAGTAGATTAAACTGCGCATGGCCTCTGGCTTCAGCTTCATCGGTACATCCGTAGCCACGCCGTTATGCTGATTATAGAAACGAGGGTCTTCCTTTCCAGTGGAAAAAACAGCCACATCCAAGCGGCGAATAAACATAGGATGAAAGCAATCGATTAGCGCCTGACACCCATACGGGAAGTCTGATATCTTCTTATTGAACTTTGGATTCATCAGGAAGAGTGCCCGCGTCTCCGTTTTATAGCCGCCGGATGCAACTTGACTAACGTCAAGCCATCCTTCGTCCATTGCTTTCCCCATTTTCTTAATCTCTTCGGGGTCTGCTTCCTGCGTTTCATCCACTCCAATAATCTTGCCAGAAGACATGACATAGCGGCCAACCTGGACATACCATTCCACTCCTTTCTGTTTAATAGCATATAGTAATCCAGTTCTTGTGCCACTCAACATCGAAAAGATGTCACCGACTTCAACCCACTCAGCAAATTTAGAGTAGGTTTTCGTCTTACCGGTCCCGGTGTCACCAATGATGCAGGCATTAATCCAGCCACGTAAGATCGCACCGTTAAATGTAAAATAGCGGGGAGATAGGTACGTTAATAACACAGTCAGCATAATCTCACGAGCTTGGTGGATATGCGTGACTCCGTTTGCCAGTTCATCTAGAATTTGCGTGACCCTCTCGAAAGATTGGATGAGTCTTAAATGCCCGATTGATTTCTCATTGACCTCGAAATTCTTCCAATCTTCGGCAATCGGTTCTAAGTGTTCTACAAATAGGCAAGCTTGCCTAGTATTCGGGTGACTCCGGACGTAGCCAGTTGCGATATAATCTTGTGGGGTGATGTCCTGATTCTTTTCAGGTTGTAAAACATAAACGGGAACTTCAATCAATTCCTGAGAGTTCACCATCCTGCCATCTTTATCCTCATGCACCGTCATGCGCTTGATTTGCTGGTGAGCAAAATACTCTTCGCACACTACCTTCTCGACTTCTTCAATCTTGCATGGCTTGTTCTTGATACAAGCTACGCGACTCAGACACTCATTGATATGCCGACGATTCGCCATGCAAGATTCAATAAACGATTCGTCTCCGTAAGGGATCGTAATCAAGTCTGTCGCACAGCAGGTTTCCTCTTTCATGGCTGGACAGTCAATAACCTTGATCACCCGTGTCGCATGATACAGTCGTGTAGTGCGACCGCTAATGGTGAGTGGTACACGAACACGCTGGTCGATAAACTGCCTGTCTTTAATACAGGCAATAAGATTATCCACTTCGATGCAAGGAGCAACTAATTCCTGATTGTTGACACCGCCCTGCTCTAAGACTGGTGTCTCTTCAATAACGGTAAGTAGCGACTCCCAAGTTCCGTTATCTTTTATGAAGAAATCAGTGATATCTTTGTCTTCTTTGGTACCTTGAACTGGAAGGTGGACAATCTTTACGCTCTTGATCTTTCCACTGGAAACTGCGGGGAGAAGCCGCTCCGTTGCAATCGTATTAGCCCACATCTTACCAGGAGAGTCAGCATCAAATAAGAAGATCGCTTCCGCCCCAAACAGCAACTCTGTCCAGTCTGGTTCCCAAGTATTACAACCAGCGGTATTCGTAATTGCTAACCATCCACCCAAGAGCTTCTGTTTCTTCAACTCCTGGTTCAGTAGCATGCAATCAAACTCGCCCTCAGTAATGATGATCTTCTTTGGTTTCTTGTTGATTAACCATTGTAAAGGAAATATTCGTGGCGGAGAACCGAATCCTTTGGTGTTAATCATCTTTGCCCCTGATGGAGCATCAGCCGAATAAACCCGAATATTCCGTAGCTCACCTTCCTTGTTGAAAATCGGAATCGTAAACTTTCCTTGAATCGTGTCCCCTTGTTTATTACGGTACTTCTGCTTATGATTCCAACCAATATGGAATTCTTCAATCGTATCGTCTGTCAACCCTCGCTGAAAACGCAGGTACTTATAATGCTCTGGCTTGAGGGCCAATTGATACTGCTTAACCAACTCTCGGTCCATTGCTGGCGTCCGCTGATCTACCGCCTCTGCTCGACGGATTTGCGGAGCATAGTTCTTCGGTGTCGGTGTCATGGTGTTTGACAAGACACCAGGTCTCGGACGCTCGTCACCAATGTTGATACCAGCCAATCCAGCCAAAGCAATCAGAGCATCCTGAAAAGCAGCCTTTGGCTCGCGACCATTTAAGAGACACCAGAAATCAAATATCGAACCAGCCTTACCACAAGCGAAGCACTTAAAGCCCCCAGTATGAATATTAAGAGAAAGGTTAGGCTTACCAGTATCGTTGTGAATAGGGCAAAGCACATGCTCTGTCCAGCCATCAGCCTTGACCTTGGGGAGTTTGTGTTTGATGTAGCCTTCATAGAAAACTACTACATCCAGCTTTTGGATAATCTCAGCCTTCAAAGCTGCCAAGTCGGCGGCTGTCCGCCTGCCCTTTGGCTTATTTTGGTCTTCAGGCATTTGTTATCTTCATGCCGCCAGCAGTCTGCGTAATTCATCACTCAAGCTGGTACGACGGCGATTAGAGATTGTATTCTTGATAGCAGATTGAACTGTCTCGTACTCCCCCACTAGCACCGCCAATGATTTTCCACGTGTCAAGCCAGTGTAAAGCAAATTTCTGGTTAGCAACCTCGTGTGACACCGATGCACGGGAAATAAAGCAATCGGAAATTCTGATCCTTGACTCTTGTGAACCGTCTGAGCAAAAGCCATTTGCAATCGTTGTAGCATTTCGCCCTTGAATTGTACGATGCCATCCAAGTTAGGACCGGTATTAGGCCCAAAATCTACTGTCACGTGCCAGCCATTATTCCCGTGAACGATTTCTTTGACAAAGCCAGTGTCACCATTTACCAGATACAGCTTCTTATCGTTCTTCAAATTAATAAGCTTGTCACCGACTCGATAAGGACCGGATGCATTCTTCTGAGCAGGGTTCAAGGCATCGCGAAGAACTTTATTAAGGTTCTTCCTGCCCACCACCCCTTCCTTGCCGGGTGTCATGACTTGAATATCATGAATAGGATGTACCTTACGTTTAGTAGGCAAATCCTCGGTAATCCATTTCACCAAAGCTTTGACAGTCGCTTCCTGACTATCTTTCTGCACAAAGAAAAAGTCTTCAAAAATGTTTCCAATGGAATCTTGCTTAGAAATTTGCTGTCCACGCAGAATGAGATTGGCGTTATAAGTTATGCCGCTATTAACGCCAGTCCGCAACACAACATCAAGTTCAACTTTCGGTATAGCATCCACTTCCATCAAATCGCGAGCAATGTTCCCTGGTCCAACGGAAGGAAGCTGATACTGGTCACCACACAAGATAACTCGTGTACGTCCAGGCTGAATTGCCTCAATGAAATCACGCATGAGTTCGCAATCTGCCATCGAAAATTCATCCATGACGACTACATCATACGGCAAAAAGCAAAATCGATTGTATGAAAACCCACCAGTGCCACCATCATACCGCAAACCAGTATGCACAGTCGCACACTCGACTCGCTCAACAAAACTCTTACCGGCATTGACAACTTCATTAGCCCGCTTGGCTGCCTTGCCAGTTGGCGAGACAATAAGAACCCGCAATCCAGCCTGGATAAAAGATTCGACTACCATCTTCAAAGTCGTCGTCTTACCAGTCCCTGGTGGACCAGTAATGATGGATAGCGCCCGCGTGCAGGCATTCACAACCGCCTCTGGCTGCTTGTGCAATAAGGTGGCGGTAAGGGAAGGAATCTCTTTCACCTTGCTACGGTGTAGCCTAGCCAAGAAAAAAGCTAGCTCCTTTTCGGCTACGTACATTTCAGGGGTGTAAAGCTGGAGTGAAGTGTTCATTTTTTGGTTTTCTTGACTCGTGAGTTTCCAGTGGAAACTTTTTTCAGGTTGCGAATTTGGCCCATTTCCCGCTTGGCCGCACCGGAAAAATAACCAACACAGTCCTTTTCGAACATTGCACGGTGCTTTTCGAAAGCAGCATGCATTCTTTCTTTGTGATGCTCAACCGTTTGGCCGGTCACTTCTAACATACGCTCGAAGTTTTCCTGAGCGGCACGCACATCGTCAGGATTCCTCGTCCTCATCATCGGTGTCCCAATCTCCCCCTCGCTGAGAACCCTGTACAGTTCCATGCTCTGCCTCCCTTTCACGTTGGATATTAGGTTCGTTGAGATATTCCGTGAGCGTATCAAAGAACTCTGGATATCTGGTTGTCCAGTCTTCGCCATCCTCCCATTGTGTAATCAGCCAGTCAATGTACCTGAAACTAAGTTCATTCAGGACACGCCCTTTATGTTTACCAAATGGAACTGTTGCATCACCAAACTTCGTCGGCATTGGATACCTCGTTCATTCCATTATGGAGGTTGTGATGTTCTTCGATAGTGACAAGCTGCAAGTTAAGCAACCCGTTGTGCAGTCTGTTGCGGTTTTTGTGATGCACTAAGTATCCTTTCGGAATTTTGCCGTGTGCCGCAATCCAAACCAGTTTATGAACCCTGATTTTGCGGCGACGATAAACAACTAATTTCTCCCAATGTCTCGGATAACTGACACAGCAACGAAAAATCGTTACAGAATAATACTCATACCCTTTCCTTCCAGACAAATGTCTTTTAACCTCCTTCCATTTCTTTTTACGCTTATGGTATGAATAGACTCTGCCAGTATTAAAGTTAACCTTCAAGGTTCCCTCTTCCAAGCGTTTATACACAACATCGAGAGTTCCAGGCAGGACTTCTGGCCACGGTTTCATGGTATGTTTCCAATGGAAACTTTCTAGATGCCACCTCCGTTCCAACCCCACAGCAATGCAGGAAAAATTATCCTGCTCCAGCTTTCCAGGCTTGAAGTAGCTGCCTCTTGCTGTAGTTGTAGGTAATCGAGCCATCGCACATCTGCCAATTCATCTTCAAGAAGCTCGATAGACTCTACTTCGCTTGTTATTAAATCCAGGCAGTACACAACTCCAAAATGTATCAAGCCTACGTCGTCCGTATCGTCGTTAACATATCCAACCTGCCGAATGCGACCATGCTTGCCGTGCTCGGACCATTTAATAGATACTTCCTCGTTGAATTCACGGATCATCGCCATTCGGATAATGTCTAGAAACGTTAATCCTGGCTTGTTGTCTATCTCTTCCTTAATGTGACCGCCAATGCCAATCGAAATGCGGTTGTGCAGTCTCTGCTCACTACCTTTTACAGTCCGGCGATAAGTAAGGAGTTGTCGGTTGTGTCTTAAGCAAACATAAGGGATGATCTGCTTCAATTCGAACCGCTGCTCTACCGTATCCCTTGCCACCCACTCCACTTGGTCAATAGAATGGTAGCGATAGTAGGAATTAGGGACGAAGCCATTGAAATAATGGCTAGCCAGTAACCTGCTCTTGGCCACAACCATGATGTTTTTGTCTAGCTTATTTCCACTGGAAATTTCCGGATTTGTACTAGAATTCGACACTGACATCAGAACCCCCTTTAGGAAAGAACGAGGCCGTTTGACTCCGAATATGCCTTCCAGTCTGTTTCGTTTGTTAATAACTCACCTTTTTTGATCATGGCTTCTAGGACAGGCTCGATGGACTGCTGTCCAATCTCACATAAGATCGCCACTTCGCGGATTAGCTCGCTCGCTGGTAGATGAGTGTGCCCACCTTCTTCGCAGGATTCATTGAGTTGGTATAAAATCGCTGCTTTGATACGACCAGGGTCTGTTTTCGGAACTCCCAATAGGTCGGCAATCTTAGCTACTGTCTTAAAACCAAAGCCTTTGATTTCCGTAAGGCTAAAACAATCCTTGCGAATTTTCTCTTCCGCATTGTGTCCATATTGATTAATGACCTTCTCAACCTGATTCGGTAACATTCCGATCGCGTACAACCTCTCTTTGAGTTGCAGATTACTGCGCTCTGCCTTCGCCCACTCATTGACTGCTAGAGCAATATTCTGCGAAACCCCTGCTACTAAAGTCAAGGAAGCTGGATCAGTACATAAGACGTGCATTGTCTTATCGCCGAATTTATTAACCAGTCTGCTGGCTAACTGCGGCCCAATATGCTTACACTCTCGCACGAGAAGTTCTTTCAAACCGTGCTGAGAGTTAACGAAGCATTCATAAGACTTGAAAACAAACTGCCAGCCACCGAACTTTAAGTTCTCTTCCCATTCTCCGGTTAGTAGATACTCAGCCCCCACGTTAGCTTTTGGGATAACCCCCACACACGTCACTCCCCCGATTTCACAAACCGTAAACCCACCGTCATTTCGAAACTTGACTCGCTGGAGAGGTCCACGATGCTGGGTTTGTGTGGTATCAAACTGCCGACCCTTGATTTTTACTATCATTGATTTTACTATAGTTGCTTTTCCCGAACTCATCAAGTTGGGGGGGTGCGCAGTTGAATCTTCGTTGATGCCAGTTGAGGCAGACTTGGACATAAGGATCGCTCTCTTGAAAGTTTTTAAGATATCGATACACTGCTTGATGGATTCCTTTCTTAGCAGTACGTTCTTTCTTCTCCTCTTCCGCTACCATATTAGTGTTCCGCCACACTAAATAGTAATATGCCCACATCCCATCAGGCAGCCGAAAGTGAATGAACGATTCGGCATCGAAAACTAAATGATTTCCTTTCGCTGGACCATCTTTGCATTGAATCAAGTACATGGATATCCCCATTACTACTTCATGTCATTTGCGAAAACTTCATCCAGGCGAAAAGCTTTCCGGAGTTTCCGTAATCCTTCTGTTTTTTTGTCCGAGACCCAAGTTGAACTCTTCTTAAGGTCTTTGGCGATCTTTTCAGAAGTCATTTCCATGAAGAAATAACGGTATATCACCATCTGTTCTTCCGGGAAGGGGGAGAGAAACTTTAGTATCTTGTCTCTCAGCCACTCGCGATGGATGTTCTCGGAAGGCGTGCGTGGTGAATTTGGATTACGCCGCTGCAAGCATTCCTCGAAAACTGTGTATTCGTTTCCAGTGGAAACTTGTTCTTCCCCGTAACCTTCGCTGCCATGACTCTCACTAAATACGGCTGCAAAGATTAATGGGTCAGGCAGTAAATCCCGTAAGGGCATCCCAAAGAATCCGCCGATCATGAAATCGCCGTAGTGTTCTTTCAGATCAAACGGAGAAGGCTTACGGCCTAAGCGATGCCACAACTCTTCAATTAAAGGCTTAATCTCGCGACGTACCTGAGCCGTGCGGCGAGGAAAGTCCTGTAAATTGCGTATGCCATCGTAGATACGACCACGAACAATCGTCGTCGCATACGTCGCAAACGCGGTGTTGTCGTCTAAAGTGAAGTCGTCGATGGCTTTTAATAAGCCAAAGGCGGCATCATTGTGTACGTCCCCTGGTTCAACCAGTGGGCGGTACGGAAGTCGGCGGATTATCCAATCCGCGGAATCCCTGGCAATATAGTCATAATGAAAATAGAGCGCATGTCGAAGATCAATATCCTGGGTTGATTCGTATTGAGACCAGACTTCGAATTCATCGAGCGTTCCAATCTTCTTGACAGTCTGGCTAATACTAACGCAACCGCTTAATTGAACTCCGCACTGGCTCTGGCCGTCGTAACCAGATAGTGCGTGCATAAGTTCCTTCTCAAATGCTGACTCTTACCCCCTAAAAATCCTTCCGAATATTTAATTCCATTTTTCCCACTGTTTATGTGCTTCTTCTGCTACCTATTAGTTTCCAGTGGAAAGTCAGAAGCAAGAGTCGTGAAGTTCGGAAACAAGAAATGGCGAGAGCTGTAAAACGGAAAGTGGTAAGGGTGAAAAAAGAAAAGCAGGAGGAAGAGAGTAAGCGGGTGAGCCAAACTCTCTCCCTCCGCCTTACACCGAAAGGCTACGCGGTGACAGCCTGCTTTTCGGCGGCAGGAGCATTGGCCGCTTCCGGTTGGCCTGCGGCTTCAGCCTTGGCCTTCTCGGCAGCTTCCTTATCCTTGCGAGCCTTCTCGCGGGCAGCATTGTCGCGTGCCTTCTTCTCAAGATGCTCCGCATGTGCCTTAGTGATATCAGCCATGAAGGCTTCGACATCAGGCACCGGGAAGGAGACAGCATCCTTATCGTCACTGGAACGAATGTGCTTCTCCGGCAACCCAGCTTTCTTGCCCTCGGCCAAGGCAGAGACGACGGACTCTTTGACCTTGGCGAGCGCACTAGGCAGAGTTGGCATCTCGCGTTTCGGATTCGGCTTTCCGTTCTCCAGGAACGCAGGCGGAATCGATTTTAATTCCGTCTCGATCGCAGTCACGGACTTCCGAATGTACATCTTCCTAGCAGTCGCTTCCTTCTCGGCGACTTTTTGGGCCTCGGCTTCCTTTTCCAGCTTTTCCTCCCACGGCTGGAGTTCGGCAGCCAGAGAAGTGCCCTGCTGCTTCAGGAAAAACTTCGCGGCATCGACGCGAGTCTCCCACTTAACCTTTTCCGGACCTTTTGCCTTCGTGGCCTGCTCTTCGAAGTGCGGGAGATATTTCTCCTTCACTACGTTGGCCCGAATGGACTGATCAAGCTTCTGCGTGCCAGTCGCAGCAGTTGCTTCGCCGTTTCCAGTGGAAACTGTCGTGTCGCCTTCCTGCTTGAACTTCTCAGGATAGGTCTTGATCAAATGCGCACGGAACTTCTCCGGCGTCATGTCCGCACCAAGCGCCGCCAACTGCTTCTGCTCTTCCGCAGGTAACCGCAACGCTTCAATCTCGCGTCCGTTCGACCAGGAGAGTTTGCTTTGGGCAATCAAATCCTGGACAGACGAATCAAGATCAGTCATTCGCACATAGTTGCTGATGGTCGCCTTCGGCCATCCAGTCATCCGGTGCAAATCGGTCTGCGTCAGTTCCTTGTCGTCATCCAACAACATACGGAACGTGCGAGCCGTCTCCATGTTGGTCATGCCTTTACGTAGTAAATTCTCGACCAACTGATCGACCTTCCCGCGAATCGGACTCTCGTCCTCTTTCGCGATTACAGGAACGTGCGTCACCCATCGCTCATCCCCAGTCGTTTCGGCTAGGCGAGTAAGTGCTTTCACCCGCCCGAAACCGTATTTGAGTTCATACGGCTTGTCGTGCTCGGTCTGACGAATCTTGGGAGTTCGTCGAACACCGATGGGTTGCAATAACCCATTCGCTTCCTCAATCGACGCCGCGAGTTGCTCAATCTCTTCCGCCGTATGGCGTGACTCTTCGCGGGAGTTCAGTTCATCGTCGATGTAGACCTCATCACGAACGTTCATGTACACCATCTGTCCTGCATCTGCTGTGGCAGCCATAGTAGAATCTCCTAGACTTTCAAAAGTGAGACTTTCAGTAAAAAACACACAAAACTCAGCCACTTCTCAAACCCAAGTTTCCAGTGGAAACTTTTTGGACGACTCCATCAAAACGCTGGTTCGTCCGTTGACCCCGATGTGTCGCCTCCTTCCCCCCCATCCTGCATACCAACCTCGGAGTCACTGTCGAATACGGCAGCGTTGATATACAGTTCTTGTAGATACCGTCCCTTGCTAACCTTTGAATCACCATCACTGGGACTTGGATCGGAAAGTGCTTTAGCTTCCGCAAAGCACTGGCGAAACAAATCCTTCATTTCCTCTGGATCAGTTCCGTACTCCAACAATTTCGGCCCGTCCGCAAAACGTAAGACATACCAAGTCTGCGTATTCTCAGTATGTTTCTCTGTAAACAGCCACTTCACTCTCCCCCAAAACGGTAGCTTAGACATGCGCTGGGCAATGCAACTAGAAACCAGTCGTTGGCCAGTCCGGAAAGAAGTCTTGGAAAACGAGGCAATCATTAATCCCGTTCGCAAGCTCCCATCATCGTTTAGGCCATAACCCAAGATATTCAGGTGCTCGGTAACTGGCGGTGCGGCACCTTTCACTGGTGCTTTCCAGGTTCCTTTAGGTGGCCATAGCCCTTCTCGCACCCGCTGAATCATAGGGTCCAGTTCTTTCCAGTGGAACATCGTCTGCCCCTGTTGCCGCTCTTCTTTATTCGGCCAAAGGCAGTATTCACTGGGCAGCCGCATGATCGGCACAAACGGCAGGTAATGCACAGCCGCCACATCACTTTCCGCAACACCTTTCCGCAGCAACCAAGGCGCTTTCCCTTTGATACTAATAACCTCGCGGTTTAAGTTATCAAAAAGCACGCCACCTTCCCACCCGCCAATCCGCTCGCCTGCCAACTCTTTAGTCGTCGGCTGACCAATAGAGATTCGGGAAATCTGAATCTCCCCGACGCCAACATTCTCTTGCGTAGCATCCTCGATAGTCTGCATGTCCTTATCCCAGCTATCGGGAAGGTCAAGGCCGTCTGCCTCGTACTTTGACTTAACGATAGCAGTTGCCGCAGTATTAGTCACAGCAGTAGATGCGGTGGCGATGGCAGTTGTCGCAGGTGGATCAACTGTCTTTTCCGTAGAAACTGTCTTTTCAGTGGAAACTGGCGAGATGCGATCCACGTCCTCTTTAATCTCGTTTTGTTCTTCAGTTGCTGCTACTTTTTTAGCCATTTGTGAACTCCTGTTTCCAGTGGAAAGTTTTTTGAAAATATGTTTCTCACATACTTTCCTTATCGACCGGAAACTTGGCTTTCTCCATTTAGGCTTGTTGAGGTTGTTCAAGGCAGCTTAATCGCAATCAAACTAGCACGGCCTTCATTATACCATATTGATTCCTGCTTGTCAAGGGGTTTAGAAAAATATTTCAAAAATATTTTTTATGATATCGTAGACACTCTAATCTAAAATATCACCAAGTTCGGATTGCACATCTTCTGGAGGAAGAGCTTTCGCAAGTTCTTTGCTCTCCTGTTCTTCTTTTTCAGCTAACACTTCCCCGATATCAGGTATCCCACTTTCTTCCATTGCCACAACGTGTTCCAGTTGTGCCTCAACCCAAGTTTGTGGATTGAAAACTTCCTCTTGAGCTGGCTCGTCAAAGATAGGGTTCCCAATAGCAGGGTCAATCCGTACAGGAGGAGGCGGAAAGGGATGGGAGATTTGGGCTGCGGCTGAGTCGGAGTTTCCAGTGGAAACTTCTTCGTCTGCTAAGTCCCCTGGATATCCTTTCGGCTTCACAACTTTAGCTGGTCCCACGCTCTTCTCTAAAGAAGATAAGACATCCATATCAATGAGGCAGGAGTAATCATCTTCATGGAAAGCTGTGGCAGGAATGGCAAGATAAAGCTGTCCGTTGATGCACTGCCACTCTCCTTTGCGGAGAATGCTGGCAGTCGCAGTATCTCGATCGATTCTGGCATTGTGCTTGGTCGCCCTATGTCGCTTGTTCAAAGAAGCCACAAGCCGAATGACCGGTATCTTACTCATACCGACATTAACACACTGCTCAACAATGTCCTCGGCCTTCCAGCCGATCTTCCACTTCTGCCAGACAATGTAGAAATTGTCTAAAGAAAGTTCCATAGTGTCAGCGAACTCTTTACGCTGCTCGCATTTCTTTCCTTGGCGTTGCGTATAGAGAATCGCATAGATATCACACAGCGAGATAGCCGCTAAGCGAATCCCGTTGCACTTTTGCCGAATCGAGTCTAACGGGATGCCGTTCTTATACCACGCGAGAATACGGGTAATAGCAAGGTCGCTAACCTCATCTTTGCGGAAACGCAGATGAACTTGTTTAGGTTTCAAATGCGCTACGCGCATGTTTTTATGGTAGTCAGGACGAAAGTATTTCGGATTGGAAGGTTTCATATTATAATAAATTTGGTTTTGAGAAGCTTGAGAATCTTTTCGGCTTCACCCGGTAAAGTGGAGTTCAAAAGCTTCTCTAGTTCGTCTCGTTTTCCGATAAACGAAAGTTCGGTTAAGTTGTCAATTAACTTCCCCCACGGAGTTACTTGACGACCAGGGAATTGTGGTTCGCTTGCTAATTGTTCTCGGCTCATAATAAAAACTTCCTTGTTTCTCCGTTAACAGAATGAACTTTGAGGCTATGTATGACATTTCCATACACACTGAAAGGTAAGGAAAGGTGAGTTGTCTGTACGCAGACTTTAGAAACCAATGTCAAAGGGATACTCCAGCCGATCCCGTAACTGCTGCTGCGGAAGCCGTAAGGTAGGTTCGTTCCGGTTGGTAGCTGATTCCCCTTCCCGTACCCCAAACGTTTTGAGGAGTTTTCGCCACTCCGAATCATACTGGTGTTCAATACTTTCAATGGCCGATTTGCCAACAAGCTTGCCAGTACGGATTGCGGAAGTACATAGAGACAGTTTAGAGTGTGAGCTAATCCCTCCCGCAATCTTATTAAATCTGGACATGATTTCACGGAGCACTGGTGTTGCCAAAACCAATAGTAAATACGACAATGGTTCTTTTTCTGCCAGTGCAAGTCCTTTAGCCAGCGATTCTGGTAGATGATGCCATGCTTGGTCAAGCCCACCGACTTCACTTCGAAAAAAATCTTCCGATCCTGCTTCCATCTGAGGTCCGGACATACCTTTACCCTCGCGTCTGTGCAGTAACGAACAGCCCCAGTGGCTACGCTGGTCGCCTCTTCAAAGAAATCGCCACACCAATTCCGTGCGGAAGCACGGGTAATTAAGGTTTCCAGTGGAAACAAAGTTGATTGAATTTCAGTTGTTTTCTGTCTGGGAAGTAACATATTTAGTCAGGAAGTTCCACTGGCTTAATTAGTTCCAGTACAAAAATGTTTAATTCGCGGTAGCTTTCGTACTTAAGCTGTTCGGTTTCGTGGATTTTCTGTGTGATATGATCCAAGTCACACCCTTCCGTAGCGTATTGATAGAACGGAATGACCGCTTCGCACCGCTTAATTGCCAAATAAGCAGGATGCCGGAGCATTTGCTGAGCGATAAAGCGGTCGCACTGGATGCAGACAATCGCAGAGACGAGTGGCAGGTAATCAATGCGACCAACTGATTCCGTAGAACCTTCAGTAATATCAGTGGCACCGCAGCGTTCGCATTGCATTGGATTACTTTGTTAATTTAGCATGACCTGATGGTTGATACTTCACTGTAGTAGTTTCAACTACCCAGCGGTCACTATAGCTTCCATCACACCACATTTTCTTAGAAATTTTATCCGGCAGTGTTGGTGATTCGATATCTTCAGCAAGTACAGAAGCATAATTGCTAATTGAATCAGCAATATTATCGCATTTCGATCCAAAGCACCACTCATGAACGCGATCTATAGCACCAATGACTATCAAGATTGCCAGTAATGCCAACTCAATCAACGGTAGCCACCAGATATCAAACCAGAACCATAGCATGACAAATCTCCTGTGCTAACTATCGTATATACTAACTATCGTATGGCGAAGTAGGACGGGAAGTGTTACTAGTAGCGATGCCAGTTAGCACTGGTGGAATGGACGGAGCGGGAAGGGTGGAAGTAGCTGTGGTAAGTTGTGATGTAAGTTCCAGTGGTTGTTGGCTAACGGGAACCTCTTCCACCTCATGCAGAATGATTTCAGGATGGGTTTTTAACAACCACTCTCTAGTTGTAGTGGTTTTGGCACCAAGACGCAATGCCTGAAGTCGTTTGTTCGGAGTTAAATCGAAGTGGGCAGATGGTGTCCCTAGCTTTTGGACCCAGGCCCGTTTCAGTCCCAGCTTCTCACCAAAGGCCAGTAACTCGGCTTCCGAGTCGGCCCACATATGGCACCACTTACCGCCAGTTTTCCTGGCAACAGCACGAGCGGCATGGGCGGTAGCTTCAATCGGCCACGAGAAAACCTCGTCCACATAAACAGCCATGTTACTTCTCCGGTATAAGAGCCTTAGTTTCCACTGGAAACTTTTTTGGACGTTCCTTAATTAACCCTCTTCGCCACATAACTTCCGGCAATTCCTTTTTATCACCAAGAAAGTAATCTGGTTGCGGAGTATAGGTTAATGCATTATGAAACATATGGCCTTTCTCGTCATCAGTCCATGATATAGTACGGCAATGCTGACCAGGATTGTATGATTCACCACCATTTTGAGACCAATGTCCATCGTAAGCCCATTCAGGAAAACGGTCGATGGCAATAAAGAAACCGTCTTTACCACGCAACTCCCAAGTATAATGTGTGATAGTTACTCCATGAGATTTTAGGATTTCTTGTACACTTTGTTCCTTACCACGTTCAAAGCCATGTCTGTAAACACCAAGTAAACATCCCAACCCACAAATAAAACCAAAGAGATGAGTGAGCGTAAAGCGGGGAGCTGGGATATACCAGCCGCATAACAGGAATGCGACAGAAGAAATACAAGGTAGCATCATAGTTTATTCACCCGTTCTGGTCTACAATAAACATGGTTCGTTCCTCGCCTGACGGCGTTTCCCAATCTTTAGTTTGGTAATTAATCTTTCGATCACTCAGGAAACCAGTCATCTGAAGGAAATCAATGGCTCTGTTAACATTTTCGTGATGCAAAGGTATTTCGAAATCACGCCCAGTTTGCACGGCTGCAACGAAAGTAGAAAACTCATATCCTAACACGAAAATCACTCTCGAATCAGAAATGTCCTTGAAATCTTCGTTCTCAATTCCAAAAGGAATTTCCATTTCGTTGTCATAATCATCGCCAGCCACGTTAGTCATCCCCTCCCATCCCTATCTCATCGCTGATATCAACATCCAGACTGGGCGGTAAGATAAAGATTTGGTCTACGTTGGTCAGCGGCATCGGCTGTGTTTGAATTTCTCCATTGCTAGTCTGTAGGTAGGCTGCGTCTCCAGTTTGTAGGAAATGCAGTAGCCGATACTCCGCCGAAGGTTCGAAGAAGTATTCGTGGGCTTCGTACTTCGTCTTCCAGAAATCCAAGAACTCGTGTTCCGGACGTGGTTCGAGGGTCACTAGCCAATCCATAAGGATGTGGCCGCGAGCCTGATAAAATGGCGTGCGGTCACCCTGGTAGAGCGTGGAGATTAACTGCTCCGCTCCTTGTGGTTTGCAGAAACAGAGGTAGTGGTGGAGTGGCATGGATGTTATTTTTTGAAGTGACCGTGCTCTTCAGCATACTCGATTGCTTGGTCCATCCAGGTTTTATCTTTCTTTTCGTTTAAGTTTCCAGTGGAAACTTCTGGCGTCCCATCAACTTCAAATTTCTGTTTTCTGTTTATCTCGGTATTTACTAACCAGAGTAAACAGTACGCCCCTAAATCCCTGACTGTATCTTCGACTGACTCACGGACTTGCGAAGTTCCGTTCTTCAGTAAAGTCTCTAGCCTATCAATCTTATCGGACATACGGGTTCTGATCGCTGCATCTGCTGGTAACTCAGGGGCAAGACGTGGTGAAAGAAAGACTGTGCTTCCGTAATCTGCGTTTTTGCAGAGAAGTAAATCAATCCACTCAAGCCCCACGTTAGCAATCTTACATTGATCCACCGTAACTGGTGGCAAGTCATTGTGGAAGCGAACACCCAAGGCTCGCAAGACACGTAATAATTGATGACTCCGTGTCTCATCTACATCCAGCTTAATCACGATTTCCTTGTAGGTCATTACTCTCCCCCTTGTTTGGCTAGTTGTTTGCGTTCAATCACTTTATTCGCAATCCACTCCCGCATGATATCCTCAATTTTTTCACACCAAGCCGCATACACTTCTTGATCACGAAGAATCTCCTCGTCTATCCGTAACAACGTGGCGGGAAGGAGAGAGTAATCTGCTTCCTCTAACCAGCCGGACAGCCGACGTGGTGAGCGGCAAACATGGGCTTTGAAGAACGATTCCGGGTGGATGTAGTATAGGTAGATATCTTCATTGTCGGCAGGGCTGTCGGTAAGCTGGTCTAAAGCATCCCAGGTTTTCGTTTCCCTGTTCTGCACAACCCTCAAAAGCATCGGTGCTCGACGAAGAGACAAGGAAACACCAGCAGCGGGACCGTCTAGGAATTTAGCCATGTTACTTAATCACCTTTTCGATATCTTTGAAGTCCACAAAGAGATTATCTACAAGTCGGTGAATAATCTCAATCTCTTCACAGTCAATCTCATCCTTAGCTGGTTCCAGATCGCCCTTAGCTTTTAAGGACTTCGTGGCGACTGCACGCAAACGATTACAGAAGACAGAATTCAGATAAGCACGAATGTTGTGGTCGGTCATTTGTAAGTTTAATCACCAGAAAGAGTTTGTAAGATTGTAAAGCAAAACATCTTAGTCACAATCCGGCATTCCTTATTCAGAAGGTCTGCTGGGATTTCAATATTGAAACCGTGTCTACTCTTAAGCCGCATAATGGCTTTACGTTCTATCTCAGAGCAGACTTCTTCTAGGATGATTTCTTTATTGTTTTTATCAACCATGCCTTACTCCAAATCCGGAACAAAAAGTTTCCAGTGGAAACTACAAGTCTTTTAGAAGTTCCTGAACAGCAAGCCGAGTAACCACCAAACACTCTTTGCGACGCTCGTTATCTGATGGACTGTATATTCCGTTACGAGCAAGCCGAGCCATTGCTTTAAGTTCCACAAGAGTTGCGAACTCATTCAAAACAATGTCTTCGTTGCTTAAGTGGTCGTTGCCAGCCATTTATTCCTCCTTACTGTATTTTTCCGGCTATTCGCCGAACGGATCAATCGTCGCCACGTGTTCGTTTAGTCTCCCAACATCCAATTCCTGCACCTCAGTCTCCAACATCCCTAAGCACGGCTCGCGATGCTTACACCAATACTCACAGTGCTCCCCTTCATTCCGATAGAACCGGCCATCCCGAATCATCCCCGCTAAACGCAGTATATCCGCTGACCTAGCCTGCAAGAAAGCCCACGGACGATCCGTCACAATATGTCCCGGCCCAGCTTGCTCCCCCTTCTTATAGCCATGTATCCACTTATCGTTGATCACCTGCTTCTTGCGCATGCGACCGGTGTCAGGGTTCATCTCCTTCCCGCCGGCAGGATCATCCACGTACTTGGTGTACTGGTCCTTCTGCCTAGGCATATAATCCCGCATCCAGATCAGCACGGTCTTTTGTGGGATCAGCATTGGCCACTTCGAAGTTCCAATCAAGCTCTGACAAACCGAACAGGGGCCAGCATAAACTAGCTCGCCCTCGTCACTATATTTCGGACGGCACTCGGAACATGAAGGGACACCTTTATGAACTGCAAAGCCATACAGCGTGAGTTGGAGGTCCAGCTTGGCAGCAGTCGGCCCAGGTCGAAAATCGTTAATACGGAACTTAATATCTCGAAGGGCGAATACTCCGTCGTCATAATATCCAGCTTGGTCAATCGTTCCTGTAAAGTAGAATGTGCGGGAGAATTCATCTTTAAGTTCCAGTACAAAAGACTGTTCGAGAATCGTAGCATGGAAAGTCTGGTTGTCCTTGTGCCGCTGGTACCCCAGGAGCATTGTACAATACTCTGGACAGACGGCCTGTGCTTGGGCGCGGAGAGTCGGATACTTAGCGGAAAGGCGGGGTGGAATTTTCGAGTCGCGGCAAGCGGTGTCGAACTCACGGAGGAATAGTTGCATGATGTCTACGTATGTAATCGCAAAATTCCGCGACTCGTGCATATGTTGAATCACGCGGTGCCCTGCCGTCCCCATGACAGCCGCAAAGAAGGTATCCTCTTCCTCGTGGCCAATCACCCAGCGATAAAGGAACATCATCGGACACTTGCGATAATCTTGGAGCATGGACTGGCGGAAGTATAGGTTACCACAGAGGTCAGCGATAGCCGGGGAGTAGTTCAGAACGTTGCCACCGTAAGTGGGTTCGTTGGTGAGAGCTTTCAGTTCAGCGAGGGCGATGAGCCGGTCAGCCGACTTGGCATCCTCTTCGGAAAGTAGGCGAGTAGTGGTATGCTGCGAGCCATCCGGTTTCGCAACGTCGCCCAGCGAATCAAAGCCATCAGGGTCAGCAGAATTATAGTCGGCGAAAGGCATATTAGTTTCCACTGGAAATTCTGTTTATCTATTATCTGTCAGGTCGAACTGGTATGACGATGTACCCCTTTGAACAAACTTCCTCAGCCCGCTTTCTGTCCGTGTAAATCATCAAGGGGTAGGTGTGTGTGTTCAGGCGGCCAATGGTATCGATGACACCGGAGTCGGTACGGCAGACGACGTACCAACAACCATTTGAATCAGGTGCGAAGTAGAGAGGTGGATTCATTTTGGAAAGAACTTCTTTCTAGCGGCTTGGCGAGTTTTCCTGGTAATCCTGAAGTTACCACGCACTTTCTTTTTTACCGACTTGTCGATTTTCCTCGCTGGTCGATCAATCCGGCTAATGAGTTCCTGCTGTTCACGTTGGGAAATCACTACGTTGTAATAAGACCAGCTAAGGATCGCAAATCGCCGCATGGCATCACACATAGCCTGCTGCTCTTTCTTTGGCCGCTTAAGTCTGTCTTTATCGTAGACTAAAGCTGTATAAAAAAGCGGGTCTTGCTCTTTAATAGCCTCAAAAGCCTCAGCGAGTAGTACCTTCTCCACGGTGACAGGAAGGGTGGGGAGCATTTTAGCCGCAGTTTGTTTAGAGTCTGGTTTGCGGAGTTTGGGAGGTTTATGTTTCATGGGAATTCCTCATCAATGATTGTTTCCAGTGGAACTTTCTGTCCCGCAAATTCGTGTGTACAATCTCCTTGGAAGTGAAGGATTCCTTCCGTTAATATAAAATGGCAACGCGGTGTTTCCACGACATTTTTATTCTCGTCAAACGTTTTGTGTGGATAGGCGAGCGTTTTGTGTGGATAGGCGAGCGTTTTGTGTGGATAGGCGAGCGTTTTGTGTGGATAGGCGAGTAAC
>Ga0180082_1000009_pt1 | contig 30201 bp, 30 predicted proteins | sample EasRiv660_16_10D_FD_121780 | JGI IMG/M metagenome (GOLD analysis project Ga0180082, IMG submission 121780) | Soil microbial communities from meander-bound floodplain in the East River, Colorado, USA - East River metaG ERMLT660_16_10D | ecosystem: Environmental > Terrestrial > Soil > Floodplain ...
CCCCAACCTTACCTTCCCCACGGTAAAGCTTGTTCGGCATGTTCACAACTACGCCGATGTACGGGGAGATATTCCTGTAGCCATGCACGATACCGGGTGGGATAATTAGGACAGCCGGGCGGGAAGCACCAAGGATAAAAACCTCGTGAGTTTCCAGTGGAAACTCTGCCTCTTCTTCCCATAAATGAACTTCGAAATCTCCTGGTCCGATGAAAGCAAAACAATCAGTTTGCTCCATATGGGAGTGCGGACCACGTTGTTGGTTCGGTAATGTAAAGCTGTAGTACATCATTGCGGGAACGAATCGTTCCTGCATATCAGAACGCCAAAGTTCAATTGTTGCCCCTCTGGCATCCCGGTGAATTTCTAAGTCGAGTAGCTGGATACCTGGAAGCTTGGAAGTGGGACGTGGGATAGTGTCATTCATGGAATGATTCCTTTGATAGTAGGGAAGGCTGCGTACAATCTATCCCACAAATCTAAATGCAAGTAATGTCCAGTGTCCCACATATATGCGGAGATGCTTTCTGCTGGTTGAGAGACCCCCAACCCTAACCGCTTCAGTTGAGAGGTGAGGGTATTTCCTCTGTGTTCAAACTCATAACAATCCATCTTACTACGCATCTTCTTACGCGGGAACTTGAACTGTAGGGCATGTTCATGTCTTACACAAAAACAGTTAGTCCGCAGGTGATAGCTATATTCGCTAGACACCTGCGGACCAACGGCTCCTGTATTGGAGTTTGCTAACAGGGTTAAAAACGGTTCAAGAAAGTTTGCGGTAAGGGGGAAGGTATCATCGGAAACCCAAAACACTGCGTCCCAATGATAGACATGATAGCTGAACCCTTCAATCCTGTCGTTGATTAAATCTTGAAAGGCTCCCATGTCCATGCCGAGGTTGTGACGGTAGGCGAACCAATCGCAGTTTCCACTGGAAACTTGATAGTAGTCTTGGTCAATGACGTTGTCATAGTTGTTGATGACAAGGAGCTTAGCTCCGTTGTGGTCTGCGTTCCGCCAACACTCCATCCAAGCCTGAAGATTCTTCAGGCGGTTGTATACCATCACCACGACGAGTGGATTACTGAATGACAAAACCAAACTCCGCCCAGCCCAGGATAAACAGCAAGGCCATGATGATTAACTTCTTCAGCAATTCCAGCCAATGCTCTTTCTTCTGATGGGACAGAACCAGGACCAGCAGCAAAGCGACGATGTACAGTATCCAGAACCAAAGTCCTTTACTCATTTATGCAATCTCCGATAATGGTAGATCACCCCAGCCACGCTGACCAACATAGTCATGCATGTGTTCGACTCTGATTTCAGGATGATAGAAGATATTGAAACCTGCCTCGTTGCAATCAGCAGCAAAGAAGGCATCATGATGGGCAGCTAGCAGGCGTTCATCATAGCGGAAAGGTAGTAACTCCAATACTTCCCGCTTAATGAGTGTGCAACCTAGCGTAACTCTGCCAACCTGTGTGACTTCGGTCTCTTTATGGAAACCAGGGTAGCAGTTGGAGTGGACGACATGGACATTAGGTTCCTCGATTGCCATTAGCATGTCTGGAATGGTGGCTGCATTAATTAGCACATCGGATTCCAGAGAAAGAAAGTGTGTGAACTTCCTGCTACCTAAGAACAAATCCCGTCCGTGATTCATCGAAGCAGTGATACGCTTGTGAATCGAATCGGGATAATTGTAATGCGTTTCGTCAAGCTTGAGATGGACGAAATGCACACCAGGAGCACGGTAGTATGGCTCTGGATTACCAGTGGAGTTGGCAACTACGATGAAGTGGGCACCTGGAGCGTACCGAAGAACGGCGGTGACCAATTGCTTAGCAGCGTAGCGTTTACAGATATGCGTAGGGGTGCAGATGAACAGGTTTTCGTACATCGGAATTCATGAGGGCGTGAGTGCAGGATTTAGTTTCCAGTGGAAACTTAGTTGACTTGTTTACCAGTTTCGGTCTTGACCTTAGCTGAGGTGAGTGGTGTTACTACGCTTCCCATGACAGTCAATGGTCCCACGGTCTTCATGATGCGGAGCACTAGATTTAAGAACGCCAGAAGGGCGGCTATCCAAGCGTTGACATGCGGGATAGTATCCAGGAATTCCATTTCCAAGATACCGGTCAGGAACATGATGAGTAAACCAATGACATTTACCCATACCGTAACAGAAGTCCACCACGGTTTCGGAGTAACGACAACCGGGGTTTCGGGAGTTAGTGTACCTTCCATCGTTCATCACTCCTTGAAAAATAGTTAACGAGTAGCAATGCTTACTGCCGAAATCACGATTCCGATAACTGCAACCAAGAGACCAAGCCCACCAACCATATAAACCCACATGGAGTTCTTGCCTTCACCCTTGCCAGCGCCAGTAGCTTGGGTGCGTGCTAGTTGTTCCACCAGCAAGGATAGTTTTTCTATCTGTGGATCAACTACTGCTTGCTTACCTTTCCCCTCAGATTGGGTGCGTGCTAGTTGTTCCACCAGCAAGGATAGTTTTTCTATCTGTGGATCAACTATTGTCTGCTTACCCTTCCCTTCAGAAGAAGATAGCTCTAAGGCTGAAATCCTTTTATTGATATCTTGGTACTGAGATGAGCTTCTTGTCTCCGCAGCGGCAGCCGTGGTAGCTACTTGGTTCCGCAGGGCTTCCGCCGTTGCTGCCTGCGATGCTGCCAGAGTTCCAATTGCCGTCAACTGCGTAGCTGCTGTCTTAGCTACTTCTTCGCGGTCTACTTGGCGAATAGAATCGAGCCGGCTAGCTTCCGCCTTTGCTAGTTCTCTGGAATGCGATTCGCGGATTCCACTAATCTCTTGTGTGTGTTTTGAATTAAGCTCACTAACTTCTTTTAAGTGAGCTAGCTTGGCATCTGTTAATTGCCTCTCACTCTCACGAAGATCATCTTGACGTTTGACAGACGCCTCGTTCAGCGCTGTAACATTTACAGTTGGATCAACAACTGCACCACCTCTGTAATCAACACCAAGTCCAGGCTGGGTAGATTTATCACTAGGTGATGGCATAGTAGCTAGCCTCCATGATGCCAATCAACAGCCAGTAATCCGTCGTGTTCTGATTCTAAGTGTTCTGATTCTAAAAGTGAGGGGGTAAGGCGGGGCAGAAACCTTACCCCCTCTGGCACCGAGCCAAGCACACCTCTATCCGCTTCGTTTGACTTCTTCGACGAATGCCTGAATGGTTTCGGCTCGCAGTTTAGTGGCGGTGGCGTGCATCACGGACTCCACAATCGCTGGGCCGTTATACCTTCGCCACGAACCTTGGCCGTAAGCATCCTGCAAAGCTGGTCGCACGTGTCGCATGACGTGGAAGCGAGCGAGAGGTCCGCTGCGCTGAGCAACACGCAGGTAGTGAGCGCTTTCGTTTCCACTGGAAACTGTGGCACCTACTCGACTGGCCATGCACCCTTTGATCATGCCTGCTAAGGCGTCGATGATCACTCCCCAGATCGCAGGGTCGATGGCTTGGTTGCCGCCGAGTTGTTCGGAGTATTCAGCGGCAAAAGTATTCTGAAGTTCTTGGAGTTGGTTGCCGGCATCCAATTCCAGATTCATCAAAGCTTCGGTCGTCTGGTCGGGAGTCACTTCTTCGTTTGGCATACAAGAATTCCTGTTATTAAGGTTAGAAAAGTTTAGGAAAAAGATAGGGTGGCTCGCCAAAACCACCCTCTCTTATCGCGCCAGGCAAACGGGTTCAGAAAGTCAGGATGTTCCAGGCATCAATGGAACTAGTACCCAACCACCACGTTTGCTTTGCCACTTCCTCGCACAATGACTTGTTGATTAGCACGAACTGCTGCTCGGTAGTCTGTTCTGATCGCTGCTCTTTCTCGAACTGCTCGTATCGGTGCAGTCACGACAGCACCTATTCTGTGCTTGTTGCGTACTTGCTGAACCACAACTTGCTGCGGTGCTACATAAGCATACCTTTGCTTCTGTACAACCACCTGTGGTGCGGCATAGGAATAACGAATCTGCTGCCTAACTGGAGCGGCGGACACATAGCTCTGGACGTACTGTTGCGGCTGAAAGTAAGTTTGCACTGGAGCTTGTACGGCAACTTGCTGTTGATACACCAGCGGTTGTGGCACGTAGCTCACAAGCTGTTGCGCCGGTTGTATGTAGTAGTTCACATCCGGTGCAACCGGTACAGCAGCCACCCCTCCGCCGTAGCAATGGCCGGAAGTGAAGGCAGCGACAGGATGACAGGCGGTCGCGGTGGTTGGAGTGAGGGCAAGTGTGAATATAAGCAGTAGTGCCAAAAGCAGCCGCACTAGGAATTTTCGTTTGGTTTTCATAAAAGTTTCCAGTGGAAATTCGGGTTCGCGGAAATTAGAAGTGGGGGTTTGTTGCTTACTCCCCCAAAGAGCAGCACTCTTTGTTTTTTTGAAGTTTCAAAAGTGCTTGAAAGACAACTTGCGCCTCTATTTCTTTTTATTTCCAGTTCTCTTTCCCATATACTTCTTGCTCCAGTTCTTAGCAACCTTGGGCCGCTTCGAATTCTTGGAGCTTTTGTATGGCATAGTAATCACCAGAAATAATTTTCCAACTCAACGTCTACTCTCTTCGGCCTAGGGAGTAGGCGGAGCAGCCGGCGTATGGGCCGCGACGGCAGTGGCCAATCCATCTGTGCCGGCACGCAGTTTGTCCACCACGGCTTGAACCTTGGTTGGATCGTTCTTGGCCGCCTCAATCTCGTCAGCAAGGCGAGTGAATACCAGCTTTGCAGATTCGATCACGTCCGTGTTGCGAGCAACTTCGGATTCCAATTGACTCAAGTCCAACATAACTTGTCTCCTTGTTTCCTGATCGTACTGTTTCATTGCCTTGAGGCGAGTGAGCACCTCATCCAATTTGTCCCCAACCTCACTGTTGTGACCGTCGTGGTAGTAATGATGGTGTTCATGTATTACCTTGACAGTCCCGGAATGCTCAAATTTCATTCTAACCTTCCAGTCTGTTTCCAGTGGAAACTAATTGACCGGCGAGTTCATTGACCTTGTTAATAATTGTGCTCTGGTTCGGTTGGTTGGGCCGGAATCCCTCCATTAGCTGGATTAGCTCCGTCTGGAGCTGGTGGCGGTGGTGCTGCGGCAGGGCCAGTTTGACTCCCTCCTGCTCTTCCTGCCGCAAACGTTGCGCTATGATGGATGAAGTCGTTAATTTCTTGCTGGGTGAGCTTCCCATCTTTCGGCATCTTTCCAACCAGAGTTACAATACCAACTCGGTCCCAATTAATATTATCGGCCAAGCGATCACGATTCCACAGGATGACCGGCTCTCTCGTATCGGGCCACGTGCCACGCGGATCATCAGCCGAATGGCAGCTAGAGCAGTGCGTCTTCACCATCGCAGCAATCTTTGGTGACACGCCGGGAGTTACCGGTCCAGCACTACCCTCCCCCCCTTCCCGCATAGCCTGTACAATATCCTGCATGGCCGCTAAAAACTCTTGGCGAGTCAGGTAGGCCGATTCATTGCGAGGATCAGTTGCTGTGTTGGCCATCATCTGCTGTTGTTGCATCTGCTGTTGCCGAGCAATTTGCTGACCAACGTCCCCTTGTAATGTAGGGTTCGCCGAGTAGGCAGGCACAGTTCCGTAAGCAGCGTTCCAGCTTGCGTAGTACGGTTGCACTGGTACAGCAACGTATTGCTGAACTTGCGGAGTGTAGATAAAGCGGTCGCGGTAAACAACCTGCTGCTGTATTAAAGGAGAGCAGTTTGAATAGCAACCACGGACAGAGGCTCGATAACCGCCTGCCTGAAGGACGTTTCCGCCGGTAAGGGTAGAAAAAACCATGAAGCAGGTAAGTAAGAAACCAAGAAACTTTCTCATTTGTGTTCTCCAGTTTCCAGTGGAAACTTTCTGGATTGGCTTACAGTTTGATTAGTAAGACCACTGACTGGAAACGTTCTTCCCAAAGTTCTCGCGGGATGGGAGTCGGTGGGTTTCCAAACAACCCCATCAAACGTACACTGGTAGATTTTTGTACCGCTTCTTGAAACTGCTCTAGTGTCACGCCTAGTTCGATGCAACACTGAGCCGCATTAAGCTGGTTGTAATCATACCACTGAATGAACTCGCGAAAAGCATTTCCATTAGCAGTCGCATCCAATCTGTTGCACTGGGCAACAGCAAGACAGAAAGACTGGCTGTCACGTAAGAGGTGCGCACCGTATTCAGTGTCGTACAGACGTTTAAGTAAACGAATTGTTTCCTGGTCGTAAGCCTTGGGATCAATTCTTTTTCCTAAATGCTGCCTTGCTGTATTAACAGGGATGTTCATGCCCCTGTCGTGGCACCACATACATGATTTGCCATTGAAGACAACTGGTTCATGAGAGTTTCTGGTATCACGCACGATTTTAGGATCGGCTTCAGGGACTAGGACACCCTCTGCGTTGGTGATGTAGTACCCTTGTAACCGATTAGGAAGCTGATGAATTCCTTCATGAGCATCAGGCTTGTAAGTAACATCTCCTTTCTGCTTCGCCTGCGGCTGATTAAAGAATTCAGGGTGACCGGGGTCTAAGAGATTTTCGATGGGGTCTTTGATCGTATATTTCGTGCTTGTCTTGCCAGACTTAGCATCTTTAGTTTCGGTGACAAAGTCTTTGTTGCTTTTGAAGTCGTCAGAGATGTGCAAGTAATCCAAAATACCAGAATAGCGATTGAGCCGGCGACTGCGGTTGGCTACGAAACTGGCCTCACCATTCACGGCTGCACGGTAATCTCTCTCTAGGAGTTTTACATCGGATATGTTGAATCGATAGAACGTATGAATCTCGGCATCCGTTTTCGGTACTGCTTTGAATGAAGAGTAAAGCAGGACACTATAATTCGGTTCCTCAAAAGCGTTTGCTAAGAACCAGTCAGTCCTAATTAACGGCTTATGACTTCCGCACAGCTTAGCTACCTCTTCGTCAGCAATGTGGCGGAAGTAAGGTTCTGGTGCTACGAACCACTCCCAGGTTTCCCGACGAATCTTATAGTCATCCAGGTAAAAACGAACTATACGACCATCGGTATTTGGCACGGTTTCCAGTGGAACAATTTCCCCATACTGACTGAGTGAATTCAAACCAAAAGAAGCAATGCGATTAATCAGTTGCCAGCGGGTGATTGCCTGCTTGTTTGTCTTCGCAATAAAACTGTTCTTCTCATCAGGAACTAAACCAATCTCCCGACCACTCTGATCAACCACAAAATCTACAAAGTCAAGTTCCTCTTTCCGATTCGGTACAAAGGAACCTGTCATGTACCTTACGAAAAGTCTGCGATCTGGCGGAACACGCAGGATGTCTTCTTTGATTGCCGCAAATTCCCCATGCGGGCTTGGCAGGAATCTCGCGTCCATTGTTTGGCGAGCTTCCTGGATTTTCTGGTTCACTCTTTCTGTAACTTCTTGTTTCTCGATATCCTTGATAGCCTTCGTCAAGGCTTCTAAGGAAGGCTGGGCTTTCGCTTGCGATTGCAGTAGTGTAATGAACACTACCAAACCGCCGATGATGCGGAGTGGCATGGCGGGAAGGGGTTAAGGATTATATGGACGCAGGATTTCAGATTGCCAGAAATGCCTGAGCAGTTTCCAGTGGAAACTCAGGCTCTATGAATTTACGGTAAAGTTGTAATCCTTACCGTTGATACGTAACGAGACTCGCTCTAGGCGAATGTCTGTCGGTGGAGTGGGGATTGGCGGAATCCCCGGTGTTGGTGTTGGCGTTGGCGTTGGTACTGGAGTTGGTACCGGTGGAATAGGGGCTGGACCGGGTGGAGTTTCACTGACTCGCGTTTCGTACCGTGCTCGGTATCGTGGAATGTCGTCGTCGTCCAATGGATGCGTGACAGCTTGAGCGTAATACGGAGCCATCAAAGCATTCGGACGGCGGGAATGTGGCAGACCATCGCCGTGGCCTAATTCATGCCGGCCGACATTGGGATAAAGAATTCCTCGGACTTGCGGGGTAAGCTGTAGTACATAGTTGTCGCCCACATCAAACCGCATCTGGCAAGCCGATCTGCCATCCACGGGGAGTTCGCAATCAGCAAGGACCGACGAAGGTCCATCAATTCTGGCTCCTGTAATGTTGAGTCCATACTGCTGGACGGGTGAGTTACTGCGAACGCGGTCAATCCGACCATACTTGCACCAGGAGACTTCAAAGATTTCTTTATTGGCAGACTCGAACTCAGTTTTGGGGATACGCAGCACATCAGCTAACTGCGGATCAACCCAGTAAGCAACCTCGATATTCCCCTTGCTGTTCCGTGGAGCGTTCCACTTCCAGAGACTGGTAGCAGCGGAAGCCAACATCTGCTCACGGACGCCACAACGGGGAGCCATCATTACACTGGCCGTCTTTGGGCCGACAATCCCGTCTTGCGTGAGTCCCACATGCTCTTGGAACCGCATGATGGCGGCCAAGGTTTGTTCCGGTGTTAACTCTTCCGCTCGAATGGTTTGATTATTTTCATCACGAGCGTAACCAAACCAACTGAGATGCGACTTAACGAATTCCTCTTTAAGAGGGGCATCCAACCAGCCACTAGGCATCGGAATCAAGACATGATCTTCTGGCATGGGTAGTTTCCACTGGAAATTAGGAGGCGAGTAAAGAGGAACTCCGCTATCTATGTTATCGGTTTTTCTTCGGTTTTGTGTACTTTCCATAACGGGAAGGCACGTGGACATTGTTCATTAGCTCTTAAGGCTTTCGAGCGGACGTAGCACCCACAGATAACGCATGCCTCAACTTCAGGATCATAGTCAGAACAGTGCAGACATGTCGTCAGGCGGGAAACATAAACTTCGAGAGGCACCTTGCTCTTCCCGCCAAGTAAATAGTTTCCAGTGGAAACTAGAAAACGCAGTAACATTCTCATTTCCTGCCAATCCATGTTACATACAATGAAGTATCTATTCCAATCTTGACAGTCCTTTCTGAACTAGAGAGATTTGATATTCGCAAACTCAAATCTAATGGCAAGCTAGTTGGTGGAGTAATCAAGGTATGGCAGAAACAAAACGTAGTTGCATGGCTAAGGTCATCCAGAGGGATTCTGACATTTGCGTTTTGAATGACCGCACCGGCTGACGTTCCATTCAATCCCTGCTTTAAGCCAACATTATAAACGTCATACTGGCCAGTCGCTACTGATTGATCAGCAGTAAGGTGTCCGACAGCCATTACAATCAGATAGCCATGTTTATGAATCGTGATCTTCCCTCCTGCTGATTGTGTTTCATGTCTTGTGATATACGATGTGCTGTTGATAGAGTTCAAGGCTCCTGAATAGTAGATGGTATGAAGACCACCACCTACACTATGCTGCTCATTCGCTCCACCCCATCTGATGTTTGCAAAAACAATATGGATGTATGGAATTGCAAAATAGCGATCGGCAATACTATCCAGTATCGCCATACCAAAGGTACCAAGTGGCAGTCCTGTTCCATATCCCGAAAGATCGTAAATATCATTTGTTGTGCCTGGATTCTGGATATCTTGCTGTGTACCACCATATTGCAGAATGCTAGATTGCGCTTTAGGCGGCGCAGTAGGTGGGTCGCTAGCAAAATCACCAACTGTAAGAAATTTCAGCCATCCTGCTTTTGTTTGGCATTCGATAATGATGTAGTGATCTGCTTTATCATCCCATACTGCCATGCCCTTGGCTCCGCTCATGGCGTGCAGAAATAAACCGCGATCATCGTAAACGGTAGTGTTGGAACCTGGGTCTTTCCCATCCCACCAATCTCCATTGCTGCCAAGCAGATTTGCTGTGGCAGAACCATTTAGTTGCATATCTTGAGTAAGTGTAAACTCGATGAAACGAGCCTTACGTTCCATGAAAAGAATTTCATAAACCCCGCTATCGTCCATCGACAACGCCCAGCCCCTGTACCCAATTTTACCACGGAAGCTGCCTGGGTTTCTCGTGAAATCTTCTACTAGGATAAGCGATTCCTCTTCTGCTACCCAATTGGCCCCATCATAGATTACCAGCCTTGCTCCAGCGGGTTGGCCATATACCAATTCCTCATAAAGCTCAAACCGGACTGGTGCTGTACCACCTGACTTGCCTTGCGGTAACACTCGATACTTATCTTCAATCCAATCATAAGCCGCAACACCCTTGAAACCAGATGCCTTTCCATTGGAAATTCCAGTCTCGTCATAAATGTTATCTAGTGTGGTACCTGGGTCATTACCATTCCAGTACCTCACTACTGAAGCAGGAGCGCTATTAGCCTGAAACTCTGCCAAGGTTTCAAACTGAATGAACAACGCCTGCGGTTCCAGATAAACGACATTCAGGTACTCTTCGTCATCTACCGGTGTTGCCCAACCCTGGAAACCAGACTTCCCGCGAAACATTCCTGGTTCTTCAGTGAAGTCCTTAACGGTAACGATCTCAGCAGTGAGTTCGTAATCGTCACTGGTTGGATCGTAAGTGATAACTTTCGCATTAGCCGTCATCCCTGGTTCCAGGTTTTCGGTTAACTGAAAACGCACAAGCGGTTTAGCAGCTTCTGGTTTGACTTCTGGATTAGGGGCATGCAGAGAAATTGGAATCCGTCCCCATCCTGGTCCGGTAAATGGCTTCCAAGCCGTGCCGACGATCTTATACTCATCAGTCTTCCAGCTTGGATGGATACCGGTGACTCCACGTCCAGTCACCGTATCAAAAACGACAGGTTTCCCTGTTACGATACTTCCCGTCAAGTCCGTACCATCCACATAGCAGTTAACCCAGACCATCCCTGTATGGACAGCGGCTCCTGAAAAAGCAAAAGGAGTTACGCCTCCTTGGGTAAGATTAAAATATTCAGTATTACTAATAGGAGTTACATTCACCATGAAGTTTGTCTTCTTCAGGATGCTTGTAATATATTTTCTCCTATCAGCATCAGTTTCTAAATCCGGATATGTATCCAACATAAATGGTGGATTTGCCAATCTTCGGAATGCTTCAGCATTGGAAGTTGCCATAATTAAAAAAGTTTCCAGTGGAAACTAAAATAGTAAACTAATCAGGATTTGGTACAGCCCCGCCTTTATGTACTACAACAAGCAATTCACCGTCACGTAAGTTTTGATCAGACGGAAATTGTGTTCCTATCACTTCTACGGCTGCCGCGTTTCGTTCCCCACCAAAAGCGTGGGCACGGTCTAATCTGTCAAAGTTATTCTCCATGCGACGAGCGACAGGCTTAGCTTGATTTTCTTTGTTGTAGTGCTCCAGAATCCTTTTCCCCTCTGCCCGTAAACGATCCTGCACCTGTTCCTCTTCGCCTCTAATTGCTCGCTTACGTAATGGAGTATGGAAAACTGGCACTCGTTCGTCTTGCCTTATATTGGTGAAGTTAATAGTTTCCGTAGTACCCCTCGTAGAATCGAACGTGACATTCACATTATCGATGATCCCGCTTGGCATAAAGCCAGCGTTGGTTTTCAATGTCATGTGTCCAGCAACAGTGATAAACTGATGTGCTAGTGCCCGCTCAGCAATGTCTCTAGCAATATCATCAGCAAAGACGTTGTTAGTAAAACCAGCTTCTTGCAAGCTGGCAGTCAGCATCTTGACTTCTACGCCATCAATAAAGCACTTGCGTAACCCTGGCACGCTGCGGATAATTTCCCTGACACGCGGTGCGTTGCCGTGTTCACCATAAGTGTAAGAGTATTGGTTAGTATCTACTCCAATCCGGCAGTAGACTTGATCCGGTTTCCACTGGAAATTAACTGTAGGGATTCCGCCTGGAGGGGTAACCTTAGTGGCACTTCCACCTACCCGCAATTCCGAAAAGCAGACTGTCGCCTCAAAAACACGGAAGGAATCGATAACGACGCCACCAATTCCACTGGTTGGACTGACAATATAATCATCAATCTCTAAACTAGCCCCATCCAGAACCCAAGTACGCTTGCCACTAGCAAATAAATCTTCATCTCGCAACCCTTTGATATCAAACTTACGGGTCGTGGCTTTCACCGCAAACTGCCGAGTGGTATCACTGGGCAGGTGGGCACTGATTGGGAAGCGGGAGTTGCTGGCAATTCCATCCAGAAACCAAGAGTCCCAGTCAAAGAGAGAGTATCCTATGGCACCATTTGCCTCTACTCTCACTCTAAGAAAATTCCCAATTACAAAACCAGGAGGTGGCAAGATAGGGCCAGGATAGAGAAGTTCCTCAAACTGATTGTAATTCTCTGACGTGATCTCCAATAAGTACGTATCAAAGTCTACCCGGTAAGTCTTGTAAGCAATGTTGTCGATGTAATCCTTGATCGTCATTTCTCGTCGCCGCTTGCCATTGTACTTGTTGAAATCATGATAAGCCACCGGTAGGTCTTGAACCTTATGAATAAGCGTAACTATATTGCTTTGTAGGAAAATTGAAAGCTGGAATCCTATATCGTTGACTAGCTCCAGTGTCCACTTTTGATTCCAACTGGGATAGCAAGGGTGAAACCATTCAGTGCTATTCCTGCCACCAATAATTTTTACGCGGCGACCCTGCTCGTTGATCTCACCACCCAAGGCAGATTCGACATGGCCACGAAAAGTGCAGAGATTCAAATTACCAGCTAAGAGTTGTCTCTCAAAGAACGAAGAGACCTCACCACGCATGTCTACGTGGACATGCAAATCCCCCCAGCATGTGAATTGGAGAGACAGCTTACTGCAAATCTGTTCCAGGCATTCAATAACCCGCGTACCACCATTGAAGTCCAAGTTCTCAGGATAGCCTGTTCTTAGACGACGTTGTGCCGCAGGGGAATAGGAAGTTGTGAAGCGATACGTCTTAGCAAAGTAAGTTAAGAGTGTCATTCCGGAAAACAGCGGAACGCCTTCGTCGCTCCAAGGTTCTTCCAGTTCCTGAATCTCCTGATCCTTATGGAAATCTTCGATATCCTGTAGATCGAGCACATAGGTAGCGATTTGGCTTTCCCATTTCTCCGCCAGGATGTGCCACCACGTTCCATCTTCATCCATCATGTTGTATTGAGCAAAGTGGTTTACGTCGTGCAACCTATCCCGCATATCGACAAGCTGGAGCGTGGTTGAGTTTCCAGTGGAAACACTGTTGCGAATTTCCCCCTTAATAGTGCGACCGTAGAAGACAGACTGGCCGATTTGAATCCAGAAAATCTGCCCTGGAGGGACCATGACTGTCCCTTTGAATTCAATAGAACCTCTAGCCGGCGAGGTGCCATGCAAGCGGCCAAACTGACATTTCTGTGGGCAGACTGCCCCTGGAAAAACCTGTGCTCGCGAACGTGTGCTCGTTGGCGTTTGCAAACCAACGAAATGTTGGTAGTAGTAGTCTGGCATTTGAGCTATCCAGTAATATTTAACGAGATAGGATAGATGTTGGTAAGGATAATCGGTGGACGTTCTTCATATCCAATCGGTATGGCAAAAGGCGAAAAATTATCAATTGCCATGCCGGTCACCCCTGCTACATTTGTAATGCGGAGTAGTCCATCCCTCGACTCGTAGCTAAATTCCCCCTCTTGCAAGACAACTCCTTCATGAGTAGCCGTGAACGTGGCTTCAATGGAAGACAGTAGGAATTTAACACTCCCCATATGAATCGGGATGACACGATAGCCACCACCAACACCAGCAGGTATCGTCTTGAAGTAGCCATTAATACCGTAGGCTACTGAATTGCGTTTACCAATAGTGATTAAATGCATACTGGCCTGTCAGTCTAGTGTGGCTAAAGCAGAGCCTATTTTGTGAGGCACGTCATTATTATCTACGACGGTTGTTTCCAAGAAATATAGCTTATCAGGGCTGATGACTACATTAGAGAGCACAGCATGCATCCGTTTATTAGCTGTAGCTTGCGTAGCTGAAGCGATGGCTACTTCATTTCCTTCTTGGAACAGATTCCAAGTTGCCGATTTGCTAAGAGTAAACAATTCGTTTTCTTGATGCAGCCAAGCCATTACTTCAATCCTGCTCGTGGCATGATCGTACACTGCTGCTGAGAAAACTTCGAAAACGGCCATACTACATTCCTTTAAGGTACGATGATTTCGCTGTTAGCCTGGAAACCAACAATCCGATCATTAGAAACCATGTCAGTAAACAAAGCACCTTCCGGAATTACGGAACCCGCTGGAGCCTCGACTAGCATGGTAGCTTGCACGTAAATCACATTTGCCGCTCGCACTTGCTGCCACTCACTGAAGTGTACTTCTCCTGTGGAGTCCACAATCTCTGAGCGGACACGTAGGTAAACAGTTGTCCCGATCACGTAACCATACAGGTGACCGGTAGAGCCATAGAGGAACCGATTGGCAAAGCCTTCATACGGGCCGTCAATAGTGGGTGCTGTCTCGACCTCATAGCGGCGGAAGCCGGGCGGTAAGGGTGGAGGAATAAACAGTTGGATGACACCCTGCCCTAAGTGAATCGCCGATGGGGTCTGCGGCGTAACGGGTGGGCCGATGACAATTGGTGGTTGAAAGATTGCCGAGCTTGTCAGCAACACCCCTGAGTGAGCTAGTGTTGCGACAGCACTTACGAAGAATTCCGCGTAAGCTGCCTTGGAAGAGAAAGTAACTCCTAAGTGAGCTACGTCTGCTGTGAAGGTTCTCTCGATTCCTATCTGACCCACATTAGCAGAGAAGTTCACTCCACCAACCACAAAGCCACCAGTAAAACTGCGTCCAGTCCCAGTAAACGAGTTAGCGCTAATCGTTATTGGTCCCAGGACAAGCTGAGCGCCACTCAATAGAATGCCAGCACCCCGCAAAGTGTTGCTGGCGAACGTAAATGGCTTGAACGTATTGGAACCAAACGTGAATTTCATTAGTGAGTTTCCAGTGGAAACTTTTTAGACTAGGTTTGGAATCGGCGGAGTGTTATAAAACTTGGTACAACTAAAGGCCACGTTGAAGGTATCCAGGTTCCAAACTTCCCGGCCACCCGGCATCTCCACCCCACCCGGTTCGAGGGTGTTGGCAAGTTCCACTGCGAGGGTAGCCCGTGCGTCCGCCACGCTGATGGATGATTCGATGTTGAAGTTATAGGAGATGGTCTGCCCGGAAGGGTTCATGAGTTCGATGAGCCTTCTATCGCAGAACGGCTCTTCGGTAATCACAGGATTCTGGTGGACCCGGCTAATTTCAATGCGGCGGTTCAGGAGGATAATAGAACCGATATCGTAGGCTAAGGAGATTTGGTAGAAGGCGTAATTGCGAACCACTACGTCTTCCACTCGACAATCCACCACCCTTACCGCCTGTACGAACGTACCATAGGTGAGCAGTCCATCGCTTTGGAAGGCTGTTTGCAGAGCAACAATCTCTCCCATGAGGTCGTTGTGGTTGGGAGCAACTAGCATACCTGATAAGCCGATGGTTGCAAATGAGCCACGCTTCGGAGCACGAGGATGTTCACGGATAGGGGTAACCACTCTCCCCCATTTCGGTGTCTTATCAAACGTATAGGCACCATACGTACAGAGGATGCCCAGGTTATCAATCTGATCTTCGAAGTAGTAAAGTTCGATGGCGTAGTCACCGACACCTGCCTTAGCAAACTCAAGGTCTTCAGGTTCATTGAAGCCACCGACGTAGCAGTCAATGTTACTACAGATAGTGGTTGCGTCGTGAATGTACGTGAAAGCGACTAGGTCATTCAGGGCGAAGCTGTTAATGAGGGTAGTGTAGAGGGCACGGATACCAGCGGAACTATTTCCTTCAAGGAATCCAGAAATGGTCATCTTGACCCGCTTGATCGCTGGGCCTTGTGGGTCTGGCCTAATGTATTCAAAGGTACGACCGAATACAGGGAAGCTCTCTCCGAGAGAAACCCCGCCGAGTGTCATGGTGATGGCCATACTGTATATCCTTGTCGGAGGACCGACACTTTCCTAGTTTCCACTGGAAACTTTTTATTCTGGTCCGATTGGTGGAAGGCCGCCACGACCACCCCAGCCTGGTATCGCCTGAACTTCCACCCAAATGGCTCGAATCTGAGTTATCAATTCATCCCGCATTTCGAAAATCTGCGTAGTGACAATCCCCTTGAAGGCATCCACTAACGGCTGGAAGTCTTGTGCCGTAATCGGAATGTTCACGTCGATGTTACGGGCGGCATCTACGGCAAGAAGTGGATTTATCGCCTTACCTCGTGGCCCACCCGTTAGGTCGGCACGAACACCTTCCGCTTCTTCTGCGTTACGTTCTCGTTGGCGAAAGAACTCTTCCCGGCCACCTGCTTGATTAAATAAACCTTTCAGTCCACGTTCGGCATCATCCAATTCCTTGTTCTGTGCTCCGATACCCAACTTAGCTAAGTCGGCATCAAAAGGTTTGGTCTCGTCGAATTCGAGTAACCGGTTTCCAAAGAATTGCTGGAACAAGCGATTGGTTTCTGCGGGGGCAGTAAACTGTTCAAAGGCAGTAAACTTGCGATCTGGATTTTTCTTTAGGAATTCCGCTTGTTGCAGGAAACGAATCTTCTCTTCATCGGAAAGCAACCCTAATGCCTTCTGTGCCTCCCTGGTTTGTTCACGGCGAGCCTTGGTAATTTCTAGTTCGATACTCAGCACTTCCTCTGCTAACCGTAACTCACCTTGACGGGCTGCTTCTAGACTATCGGCAATACCTTTTTGCAAGGCAGCTTGTCGGCCAAGAAATTCTTCTGGAGAGGTTTTGATACCTTTAACTGTTTGCCTTGCAGCTTCATTCCGCTGCACTTCCGCCAATCGTTTTGCGTTCTGCCTCGCCGCACCAATCTGAGCCTGGATATCGGCTGCCCCGAATAGCTTCTCTCCACCTCGTGCTTCAAAGTCTTTATCGAAGAATGGAGTTAGCTGGCGGTTGCGAAGCAGTCCCTGGAAGATTCCACTGGAAACATCGATGCCGCGTTTGAATTGATCTTCAAATTCCTTGATGCGAACGCTAGCTAGCGCAGACTTCACCTTCTCAATTGCTTCAGCGTTCCGGACTAGCTGCTTCTCGTATTGCTCCCATTGCTTGGGGTCAATTCGATTCTCCATTTGCGTGAGACCTTGTATACCACCCTTAATAGCACCTTCTAAGTCTCCTAGTTTACTTGTAAGGTCTTTGACTTCAATGATCGGCAAGTCGAAACGAACAAGCTGGCGCGTCCCTTCCAGGTCTTCAAACCGCTTAACCACCTCTTTGGATTTCTCAAGCTGATTCACCGCATCTAGCAATGACTCTTTATCGAACGGCAGCGGGATTTCTGTATTTACTAGATCGGCAATCTGATTCTTTAGCTCAGCAATTCGACCAGTCGTCTCTTCGATTTTCTGATTTACTTCATTCAAATCTTCCCTGGTTTTCCCTAGTTGTGCTAATCTTCGACTCTTGAGGGCTGGCCCTTCCTCTTGAGCACCAAGGCTTTTTTGTTTTACCGATAATGACTTCTCTTTGGCAAGGAGTCTTTCTTGTTCTTCTATAAGACCAACGTTTACATGCTGCGCTGTTCTTAAAGCCTGTTCTCTTAGCTTTTTATCTTCTGCGTTATCCTTAATTAGCTGTGCTCGCGAAGCTTTCCTGATAGCAAAGATTTGCTTATCAGTTTCTACATTTTGACCACCCTCGATTCCTAAACCAGTATCCCTAGCTGTAAGTCGAGCAATGCGTCCCTGAAGAGCTTTCCGTTGATCTGGTTTTGGTTTTCCGCCTTTTGCTTCCTGAGCATTCAGCCGTTCCAAAGCAGACAACTGCTCTTCTAAAGCATCTGCAAGCGATAGAGTAGCTTTACGTCTTCGTTCAACCGCATTAATGCGGTTCTGGTCTTTTTGTTGAAGCTCGTCTGCTTCTACGCTAGCTTTAATTTCTGCTTCTTGCAGTTCTCCGATCAGCAGGATTAACCCAACGATGGCACCAGCTATCCCCAAACTAGCTAGCCAAAGTGTTCTCATGCTAACAGCTAATGCATTCGTAGTTGCCGTTGCAGTAACTGTAGTTGCCTGCCATGCCGCTAAACTGCCAGTCGCCGCTTGTGTAGAAACTGTGACAAGGCCGAATCGTAAAACTAACGATTTTATAGCAGCAGATAAAGCTATCGCTCCAATTACGAGAATGCCAAATTGAATAAGCAAACCATCCATTTTATTCGCAAACCGCAGAACAGCATCTAATGCATTTATGAATGATTTTACTAAAGAACCAAGTCCGCCGCCACCTTCGCTCACGAGAGCCGTAAAGGTAGCAGAGAGTCTTCCTAACGCTGCCTCTAAGGTCTGTGAAGTATCGCCCGCTTCCGATAACGCTGAACCTTGATCACGTAAAGCACGGGCATTCGCAATCACAATTCCCGTCACGTCATTAAGAGCCGCACGGAGAATATTCACCTGCCTCGCCCCAGCCACAGTTACTGCTAACCTGTCACTATCAGCCCCGGTCACCCGCTCCATTGTAATTTGGAGTTGAGTTAAAAACTTAACAAAGTTTTTTGTTTCGCCAGAAGCGTTGCGTAGCGAGATACCAGTTCGCTCTAGCAGCTCTCCGGTAACTTCAGGGGCCGAAAGTCGAGAGGCGATGGTTTTAAGAGCGTTGCCAATTTCTGCTCCTGTTCGGTTTGTAACCGAAGCGACGATGGCAGTGGTCGCTGCCAATTCTTCCAAGGTACTATTTTGATCTGAAAAAACGGAACCGGCGCGGCTAATAGACTGGAGTAAATCATCAGTAGAGACCTTGTACTTATTGGAAAGGGTATTAACCGAATCCAGAGACGGCAGCAGTTGATCTGTCCGGAGTTTGAATTGTAGTTGAGCGGCGGAAAGAAGATTGGCAGCATCGACCACTTCCAACTCAGCAATACGGGAAGCCACGAGTGCTGCTTTCGTAGACTCAAGAGCCTGTATGCGAGTCTGTCCAGCCCGTAAGAAAACTGAGGCTGCCCGTTGAGCAGCGATAGCATCACCGCCATAAGTTTGGGAAAGTTCAATAATCCCCGTGGTAAGTTGTCGAGCTTCTTGGTAACGAGCTTGGAAGCTATCACCTAAATTCGCTCCGACGCGAGCTAGAAAAACTGTGTTCGCTTCTAAATCCTTAAACTGGCTAATAAGTTCAAACATCGCCCGACTAACACCAAAGATCACCGAAGTCGCTACAAACCAACGACCAACCTTAGCGGTAGCGTTGGCAAATGTATCTCCCATTGCCCGCATTGCTTGGTTCATAGAGAGGACAGAGACAGTTGCTTTCCCTGTCGCACTATCTACCTTGGCAATTTCGACAGCAAGATTACCTAAGAAGGGCGAACCGCTGACACGGCGGAGTTCTGTAATGGTTGTCGTGAACTCTTTATTTCCAATGGAAACTCTTTTGAGAGTTTGACTGTGCTGACGAAAACCATCTGCTAAAATCTCCTGCGTGCGACGAGCGGCAACCTGTTCATTGTTAGCAAGGTTAAGTTGGCGTTGATAATCACGATAAGCATGTGTGTTGGAAGATACTGTACGAGAAATCTGGCCATTCGCGGTATTGAGCTTCACCACTTCTTCTCGCCCATCAGCCATTGCCCGCGTAAATTCACGAACTTGTGTAGTCGCGGTAGCTGGCAAGCCTTGAACAACTTGTACACGCTTTTCTTTGATTTGCTGCTCTTGAAAACCAGCACCTTGTAACTGCGTAGCGATTTTCTGAGCATTAGCAGTGCGGCGAGAAAGTGTTTGCTGCCGTTCTAGCAGCAGCTTCTGTCGCTCAGCCGCTTGTTGGTTTGCTTTGAACGCTTGAGTGTTGGTATTAATTTTTTCCGAAAGCTTGCCAGTAATTTCACTGTAAGTCCGTACCTGGATAGAACCATCAGCTAGCGTTTTATGAAATTCTTGGACTTGAGCATTTGCTCGTGCAGGGTCGCCCTCTACAAGTTTCACTGGAACACTTTTGACAGCTTGTGGCGTAAAGCCTTCTGTGACTGCTTGTCGCTCACTCTCTTCTCGTTGAAGCTGCCTAGCCGCCAATGCATCTTGTGCCCTTTTAATCGCCTCTGTTCGCCGCCTCTCTTCTTTGAGTTGAATGTTCTCAGTTGTCTCGACAATCTTAGTAACCCTGTCTTGTTCTATGTCTCGTGTCACATCAACCTGCTCGCGAGTCACCGGTCCAACTCGTTCGCGAGTCTCAGTAACGATGTTCCGTTCCCCTTCATCAGTAGGGGTACGGACACGACGTACACGAGTCACCGGTCCACCACCTATTGGTGGAACTAAGCTGCCACCACCACCGCCACCAGGACCACCACCACCGCCACCTCCTCCTCCACCGCCGCCACTAGTTCCACCACCAACTGGACGACTACGTTGCCGAGCCGATTTCTGCACAGCCTGGATTTGTTCCAGCTTGGCAATAACCGGATCAGCCCCTTCCATTGCCACTTTGATAATAATCTGCTTTTTAGAAATAGCATCGACGAGACCGGAAATCTCTTGTAGCTTTTTCTCGATATCCAGCAATCCACTTCCTTCAGGAGCGGGAAGGGTGGAGCGAATCACTAAATTCGATTCGATGGTTTTCGATTTTGCCATTTCCAAAAATCCTAAAATAGTTTCCAGTGGAAACTAGGTGAGGCTGTACGCTGTGTACTTGGCTCGAATCTGAGCCGTAAAAGTACCAGAGGCTTCAATGATGTTAATATCCCTGGTGATTTCATCCGGCAACGTGCTAAGCTGCGGTCCATGAATGTTGCGAGCGGAAAATAAAGCTACACCCATTGTAGTCAAGTTGTGCAAGCGTGCCCACGTGATGTCAACTAATTGCGCAGCTTTGCCGCGTTCTTCGCCACCTTCGTAGGGAGCTGCGATAATGACCGAGCGCTGCACTACAGCACGGATTTCATAGCCATGCTTCTCGGCCAAATTGCATTTCTCATGCTCTTCATTTAAGACTGTATCGCCGAGCACGGCAATCGTTAATTCCATTGGCCGGGAGTTCTGCTGTAGATGAAACTCAATCCTGGCTAATGGAAAAGCGAGATTGATATCACCATAGCGATGGACCTGACCATCGAAGTTGAGATTCAGGATATCAAACATCGCTCGTTTGAATGTCTCTACGATATCAGGGTAGCTCACAGGAATCACGGCTGCACCTCCTTTGGCATGAGTGCCAATATCGCTTCAATTACCGCATCTTGTGCCCTGGTATCCGAGAAGTCCTTGACTAATTTAGTCAGTGCGTTGAAGAATGGCCGTTTGTTGATTGGATAGACGCCGACACCACGTGGCTTAATGAAGGTCTTGAAGACCTCTGGTTCTTCGAAGAAAGCGGCATAGGAAAGACTAGGGTCAGTTTCCGAAGGAGCGATGCTAGGATCAGACCAGACAGCAAAGCCACCATTAACGCTAGTACCTGTACCAGTAACGGTGAATGATCGTAGTAACGCATAAATTCTTTCGTAAGCCCTTGGTTCATAGACGCTGTAAATCAGGGACTCAATCAAGGCACCCACCTGCGATTCCAATACAGCTAGCTTTACTTCATCCTGAAACCTTTCGCGGAATGTGCTAGCCAATTTCTTTTTCAGAACCCCAATAAACCCCAGCATTGCTTTGAGGTTTTTTTTATCAAAGCGAATCCTGCCTTTCAGATTTCCACGTGACTTAGCCATATTTATGGCCTGAGCTTGCAGGGAATCACTTGAGCAATTTGCCCTATGTGCGTGCGAAAGATAGCGTACTCGCTGGAAGCCTTCAGGTCGCCACCAGTGACTGGTATCCATTCGATGCCACCTGTCACGATAACCCCGGTATCGAAATCGACGACGCTTAAATCCAAGTCTTCCGGAAAGTAGAAGATACAATCTCCAACCGTCAAGAAACCCCATGAGAGAGTTGCCATGTCCCGTGGTCCGACGAACTTCTGGATCGCTCGCGTCGGAATCTCAGCATCCTGCCACGAGTCGGCCCCGATATGTCCGTAAACGGGGTCTTCAACTGGGTTGGTTGGTATCTTGTAACGAATGAGCACATCTACCCCGTCCGCTGCCTTTAAGGCATTTCGGAAATCGAGCTTCATCAATCGTGCTTCTTGTGCTCGCAGAAACATAGGAAGCTCCAAAGTTTCCAGTGGAAACTATTTTTACCTGGATTTGGCTATTGGGCTTTTCGGACCTTTAAGGTCTGCCGATTTATCCTTATCCATGTTTCGCATCATCTCACCATGATAGTAGTTCTCGACTTCATTTTTCACGATGAAGAAAGCTACCATCTTGGCTTTATCTTCAGCCGACGCAGCATAAAATTCACAAGGCTGAAGTCCCCAGAAGTGAGCAGCATGTAGTTCGGTGTATTCCCAAGTAGTCGTTAAAGGTTTTGGACTATTCTTGGAGCGATACGCTTTATAGCTTTTCAGTTCTGGCGGCCTCAGCCGTTGATAAAAAAATCAAAACGATTCCTGTAACTGACTACCTCCTGTTGGATATTCTTCCATAGCCGATGCACATCCCCTAGCAAGCGTGCTCCCAGCCATTCATATTTTGCATCAATACTGTCTCCAGGAATCTCGAAGGGCAGGATCGCATCCAAGGTCAGTATCATGCGACGACGATTGGTGTTACGCTGGGCCTCTTGGAAGCGTGGGTCTTCCCAGTTGTAGACTGGGAACATTGGATCAACTTGGCCAGTAGTAGGATTCTTTCCTGGCTTTTGCGGTGGTAAAGGATCGCGACACTGATCCTCAATTTCTTTTTTCTTGGATTGAGGGAATTGTCGCAGCGGAAATTCAATAAGGTAGTTCTCAAAGGGCCGCTGCATATTGAAAACGCCGCCACTTAATGAAGCGGATAGTAAGTCGTCAAATCCAGAGATGACATGAGTCTTCAGGTTTACCTTTTCGGTAGAAATCAGATGTCGATAATTGTCTACCGAAGAACCATCAGCCATGTTGGAGTTGTGCTCCAGGATTTGATAGAAGAGGCTATCGGCTTCGCCACTACCCAAGCGATCAAGCCAATGAACTTTCTCTTCTATCTTCTCACCAGGAACTTTGAAGCCAGTGACAGTTTCTAAGAGAACTACCTGTCGGCTACCCACTGCTTTCTCTTTCCGCTCTCTGAATTCAGGGTCGCCGTTCGGTGGTTCTGGTGTGGCTTGATTCCATTCTGGAATCGGATGCTGGTTTTCGATATCATTCCACTCACGATAAGAGATACCACGGAGCGGTAAGGAAAGGACTCTCGAAGTTCCCTTGACCCTAATCTCGTGTTGGAACTGGAAGTTTTTCGCTGGCTCCCATTTTTCTGGTTTGTCAATTACTAGAAACTCAAATTCATGCTCTCCGTCAGCAGCTTGGAGAACGCGAGTTTCCAGTGGAAACTTAGGACGGGAAATTTGCTCTGATGCGGGTGTTGCAATTTCGGCAGTCGCCATAGTTACTCCAGGTGTGAAAATAGAAAAAGAGAGAGTAAGTAGTTTGGATACTTGCTTTATCGGCTACAAGAGAAGCTCTGCTTGGAAGACCGCTCTCCCTTCCATCACATCTGCCTCCTGTCCCGATAGCTCGAAACTTTGAGCGAACGCAAACGAGAGGGTAAAGATGTCGTTCTCTAGTGGAGCTACTCCGCTGTAGAGCCAGTCTACATTACGGAAGTACAGGCGAAGCTGCCTTCTAGGTTTGAAGAGAGCTATGGCATCGAACTCGGCAGTTTTCTTAAAATACAAATGACCAACAGTAAGTTGGATTTCATCGAAGGCGCTTGCCGGATGCACAATTTTTCTTCTTCCCCTTCCCGTTACTCCCCGCCGAACAAGCTGGGTGGCTACGTTAAGATTGCCGCTTTCCATAAAGCAGTAAGGCGTGACACCTGGAACAACAGCCGGGTCAATGACGGTTCCTGCGGAGTTAATCACTTCCCCAATCTTAGGATCAGCAGATGGTCGTTCTAGATATATCTCTACCTCTGCTTCTGCAAACGTCCAGACATGACGAGAGACTGGCATGGTAGTATCCTATACATAAAGAAATGGGGTAGGTAGTTCGTCTCTACCTACCCCATTAACCTTCCTAGACGGGCATCAAGAAGGGGGAATTCTTCAGTGGCCTATTGCAGCTAACTTGGGGAGCTAAAACTACAACTTGGCCGTACCCGTACCAGGAGGGGAACCAATTGTCGTGCCGACACCAGTTGCGGTGTTCGGGTTCGGTGGAACCGGTGCTGCCTTGCCTACCTGTGTCCCTTCGACGGTTCCGTCACCGCCCAGCGGATTCTCGTCGGGGTCTTCCACGTCTTGACCGGTAGAACCGGCTGGCAGAGAAGAGCCAAGTACGAGGTTCAGGTCGTCGGTCGTTTCCAATTCTCGTATGGTGAGAATGCTCATCCCACGAACATTAGACTCGACTTCCGGCGGAGTGTCTCCTTCATGCGTAAAAGAAAATGGAAGGGGATTGGATTCATTTCCGAGGGCATCCACGTCTGCCACTTCCCCTTCCACGCTTTCGCCAAAAGGAAAAACCAATTTGTGGCGAGTCGCCGAACGCGGCAAGTCCGCCGTCATTTCTCCTGAACCGCCGATGCTGTACCGAATTCGCCGAAGCTGGGAATTTGGGTTCCGAGAGATGGGGAACTTCAATTCCCCCAGCATCATTTTTCCGGTCGGGTCTTCTTCCATCTTTTGTCGCAAAGCTGCTCGCACGTTTTGCGGACTACGAGAGTAAGGACTCTTGCGAGCACCGGAGCCAGAACCAGAACCAGAACCAGAGCCAGAGGCTTTGGTTTCGCTTGTGGTTGTTGTATCGGCCATCTTTTTTCTCCACCTGTTGAGAGTGTAGTTTCCAGTGGAAACTATCTGGAAACTTAAAAGGTAATGGTTACTACGCCGGTTGCCCCGTTAGGGCGATGAGGTCACGGAACGTGCCCGTAAGGCCAGGATTCACGCTGTCGTTGGAATCATCAGGAATATCAAACGGCACGTTCAGGCGAACATCCGTAAAGTAAATGATTTCCGATGGTACCGAGCCACCATCAGGATAGAAGACACCCTTGAGGGTAACCGTTCGACCACGCAATCGTTCCAGACCGATTGTCGAACTGACGTAAAACTCGGAGAGGTCGATTGAGTTTTCCGGACGCTGTCGCACGTAATGATCAACCGGAACAAACTTACGTGCTATTGCCCTGTACTCATCGCCAGGGTTCGCTGTGAAACCCTGATCGTAGCAGATCAAGACATCACCAGCTTGTCCTGGTAACGCAATCACATCCACTGAGTCTCCAGGTTGCGTGTTAACGGTCGTCATGGCAGGATTGCCAACAGGAATGACGATCGTACCAATCTCAGCAGCCTGTCCAGGTGGTGCCAGAGTCGGCAGCGTTCCGGTACCGGCTCCAATGCTCCAGGTACTCGGCGCTGTATTGTTCAGTGGTACCTTAGCTCGTACCACGCCAATGTTACTGGCGGGAAGGTTGGGAAGCTCTCCGCAGGATTGCTCCGCTCGCCAAGCTTCGTCTCCCTCAGCATCAATGCCGATCGCGCCGACGTAGCGGGCACGAGCGAGATTGTAGTAGAGGTAAAACTCACCAGCTACGCGAGTCTTGGGATTAAACAACAAGCCTGGGAGGTGAATTCCGGTGGGAGTTCCTGCCGACATAATCAACCTCCTAAGTTAATGAACGTTCAGATTTCAGTCAGAATTTCCACTGGAAACTTTTTCAACCGCAGGCGAGAAAGCTTCCATCTGATCCTTGATTTTATCGAGAACTTTCTTCAAGCCATTCAAGCGGCCTAAAGTCAGTTTGACCGGTTGACGAATCAGAGTGTTGATTTGCTCAGTGCGGAAAGCCTGAATTTCTGGTTGGAGTGAAGTGCTTTTCTGCTCTGCTATTGGAGTAAAGCCGTTAGCCTTCAAATCCGTTTTCTCTAGTACGTCGCAATTCCCTAATACCTGATGCGACAGCCGACCGGAAATATCATCTAAGATATTTCGCAAGCTACTGAAGTTCAGGCAAACAGCTTCCCAGTCCCTTTGCTTCTGGTTTTCGTCTGCTTGCTTATCTGGGATTTGGTTAGATGCGACTGGCAGAGAACTCATTCACATACCTGTTGATTGAATCTAAGAGTGCTGTGATATCTGTTTCGCAAACAAACGCAAAGCCGCCACCTTCGATAAGCTGCAATGATTCTTCTAACTTCGCAATCAATGCGGAAGTCTGCTTGCGGCGACTTACCGACAAGACTGGACTGCGATAAGAAAAATCATCTGGCTGACCAGCAAGTATCCTTATTGCTGTTTTCAGGATGACGACGTATTGATCAGTAAGAGAAAGAGCTTCAGAGATTGTGTGAGCAGGACTTTCGGTGTAGCCTTGCTCTAAAATAGTTAACCGTAGCTGTGCATCCAGTGTCCCATCTTCGTAAATACGAATCACGCTGTCCATATCTTGAACAGCCGCTCGTAAGTAGTCTCGAAGATTACCGAAGGAAACTGGCATTTTTTTCCCGACGTTTTGTTTCCAGTGGAAACTTTACTGGAAGCGGTGGCTAGCCGCTTACAGTAACGGTGGCCTGAAAGTCTAAAAATCAACCACCAAGAAGCGATACGCCCAAAGCTGAGGATTGAAGAACTGAACAGCACGTCGCAGAACACTTTGACCGTAGTTCTGCTCGATGTTATCCGGTTGATCACGCCATTCGATCAGCCGATCAAACTCGGTCTTGGTGAAGAACCAGCCGATCGGTTGGTTGGTGAGAACATACATGCGGCCCACGCCCAGCCGTGCATTGAACTGGGATTGCCACGTATAACCCCAGGCACTGTTCAATAGAGCGCCGGTGTTGAAAATCTGTTCCCGTGTCCCTGTGGGCACGGTGTTCAAGGGATTAGAAAAACCACCAGGGCCAGCCCTAGAACCATCCCAGGTCGCCGCCGCTGAATCCCAGCCGGAAACCAAGTCCACGTAATCCCAAGAATCACGGGCATTCAGGGGAGACATGATCATGGTCTGGAGATTCATCGGGCCATCAGGACCAAACCCAAATCCCCACATCGCCACGTGATGCAGGATGGCTTTGAGACGTGCCAAGGTCAGCACGTTCGCTGCACCGTAGGTTGTGGTGTTGGTCAAGTCCAGATAATTGGTATCTGGAATGTTAGACTGATCGATGGATGGGTGAATGTTCATGATGGACCGCAACCCACTGGGGTAGATATTTGCGTCCATCGCGGCCATCGCCAAATCATCGATCTTGGCTTCCATGTCAAAGCGAAGCTGGCTATTCACCTGCTCCACTTCGTTAAGGAAACCCTGTTGAAGATCGAAAAGCGTGTACTCCACCTTGTCGGTGGACAACATGCGCATTTCGATATTCTGTGCCGATCGGCTGGTTCGCCATTGGTCTTGGCGAGCACCGCCATCCTGTCCAATCCAGCGAACCGCAAATGATTGACGCGGGGCAGCCGGCGTAATCATCATGGGGAGTTCGTCGGCAGACAAGTTGATCTGCTGAAACGCTCCGAGAGCAAACGGCAAAGCTCGAATGTCACTCGTGATTTCGAACGTGCGATACTGAGCCACTTCCCGCTGCAACTCTGAACTATGCTCACTCTGAGCAAGCAGGTTGGCATACTCGGCACGATCATCAGCGTTGGTGCGCCAATGATACCGGTTCTCATAAGCCATCGCGATTTCCTGACGGACACGATCGCGATTGTGAGGCAGCATCCAACGCAACTCAAGGCTATTGAAGTCCGCCTCAGCCGGCGTACCAGCAATACCTTGAATCAGATTCATCATGCTGCCGATTTCCTCGGCGTAATGACGAGACGGAGAGACAGTTAACTGCCTCTTCGAATTTTCGTACATCGTATCCAAGTGCCTGAGATAAGCTCGGTCTTGAGCTTTGCTCTGACGCCTTGGTCGGGTGACGGTTGACATGTTTAAGAACTCCTTGAAGACAACTGACTTGAAGACCAAAGGATACGTTCGAGTTTCCAGTGGAAACTAGAACTAAGGCATGATACTTCCATCCAGAATCCGAACGCGAATCCGCCGACGACCTGACACTTCCGGTGTCAAGTTGGCCGTCTCCAGGAGCATCTTCACCACGTCACCAGTTTGGGCGATCCGAATGCAGCCATTGAAAAGAGAAAGCTGGGTCTTGCGAGCCGCATTCGCTGCAATGCTGCCAGTACCACTGGTGCAAACCAAGTTACCGGGTACAGCAGCACCCAGTCCCTCGAATTCGATCAGACTGCCAGGCACCATCTTCCGCACACTAACTGCACTGCCAACCTTGATCGGCCAATCGCCAATCCCAGGGCCGACACCCAGCAGTTTGTTGAGTTGGGCAGTGGCCGACGTGTGACCTTCAGTATCAATGTCCTGCGTCGTAAAACCTTCCGCGTCTCCGGACGCTAAAATTGCTTTAGTGTCGTCAGTCGGGGAAGCTTGCAACCACGTGCCACGCGGGAGGGTTACACCAGCCGGAACAGGCAAATGTTCCGTAGTCATGTAACCCAAGTGATCCCACTTACCATGAATGGGTTTCACGTTTGGGGAGCCGATCATAGCAACATCCTCCGAAGTATGGAAAAGTTTATTCAGTAAGCGTGAGTGTTTGCGTGTTTGAGAATTGTAGAGCGGTAAGAAGAGAGAATCTACTCTCGCGGTGAAATGGCTTTCCGACCCATTAAATGGGGCGGTACTTTCTTGCTGCCCACTTCCTTACCGCTACCATTGCCGTTCTTGCCGCCAGCAGGGCCGCCGCCAGCCAAAGCACCGATACGCTTAACCGTGCTTCCAGCCTTGTTGTTTCCACTGGAAACTTTACGGCTGGCTGCTTCACCAGCACCAGCACCGGCACCGACCAACTCACCCTCTTCTTCCTTGACTTCCGCAGCCGGCGGAAACAGATGGGTTAGGTTGACGAACTCAAGATCCCAGGCCGTGCTGTCGTCCACTGGGATTGCTGACACGCGGTCGCGAACCGTGATGTCCTTGCCGTCCTTCTGGATCGGCTTGCCGTCGATTTCGTACACCACGTCCAGGTCGATTCCAGACTGGATGCACTTCTGGATACGTTCGTTGCGGACCTTCTCAGCCTGCTGTGTCTTTTCGAAGTCGGTTGTGAGTTCCTTCTTCGTGGTATCCACTGCCGTCGTCACCATCTGGTCGGCGACTTCTTTCGTCACCAGCTTGCCGTCTTTGATCAGCGCATCGACGTGAGCCTTCTTGGCTTCCTCGCTAGTCGTGCGAGATTGGATTTCCAGGATTTGAGTATTGGCAGTGGCAATTTCTGCCTGATACTTCGATCGCTCGGTATCAGTGCCAGCCTTCGCCAAATTGGCTGCCGCAGTTTGCAGCGAATCCAGTAACTGCGTAAGCGTTTTTTCCATTGCAGCAACTTCCTCTATGCTAAGACCTTGGGATGAAGAATCCGTTTCCGCAACTGTCCCATCTGGTCTGTAGCGTCCCTTTAATGGTATGCTAACCAAATGGAGATGAGCGTAACTACCGTTGTTTCCACTGGAACTTTCACGGGGGTAGGCAGTATGTAAATCCGTTACACCCGTTAAAGTTGGACTAGAACCACGAGAAAGAATGGCCTGACTTCCGTATCCTAAGAGACTGTGAGCGTGGCCATTCGTGGGAACGATAGCAAGATTGGAAAGAACGTAGTGTTTATGACCATCTTCGGCTGTATTTGTTTCGCCGATGATTTCTAAGTTAGCAATCTCTTCAATTACTTTATCGACGCTACTGTGTGCAACTTCCAACTCATAGTTAGAAATTTGCTGAAGTGGCATCGTGAAGATATTTCGAGACGCTAACTCTTCTGGATTAGCTCCAATGAAATTTAGAATATCCGCTTTCGTGTCCGCAGGGTCTTGCGTAAAGGCAACTCCCCAAAAATGAACGTTTCCGTTTAGCCCACCTAGAGCTACCGCTAGCGGACGCCCACGATAAGGTTTAACGGAACCAATTTCTACGCACTCCCGCATCGAGCGATCAGCATCGGGAAGGGGAATGAATTCATTCTCGTACCAAAAACAGGCATCGTTCCATTTATGCCCGCATTCCATCGAGACAGCCCACTTTTCCTTCCCGCTAGTATGCCGCTGAATAGCATCCTCTACTCCAGCGGCTCGCTTGAAAAGGCAACCTAATCCAAAGACAGGGAGTGGGTCTTTATTGTAGGCAACTTCTTTTTCTGTCCAGTC
>Ga0180082_1000010_pt1 | contig 28635 bp, 22 predicted proteins | sample EasRiv660_16_10D_FD_121780 | JGI IMG/M metagenome (GOLD analysis project Ga0180082, IMG submission 121780) | Soil microbial communities from meander-bound floodplain in the East River, Colorado, USA - East River metaG ERMLT660_16_10D | ecosystem: Environmental > Terrestrial > Soil > Floodplain ...
CCTGCGCACGCTTTACGCCCAGTAATTCCGATTAACGCTCGCACCCTACGTATTACCGCGGCTGCTGGCACGTAGTTAGCCGGTGCTTATTCTTCCGGTACCGTCAGTAGTCGGCGATATTCACGCCAACCGTTTCGCTCCGGACAAAAGAGCTTTACAACCCGAAGGCCTTCTTCACTCACGCGGAATGGCTGGATCAGGGTTGCCCCCATTGTCCAAAATTCCCCACTGCTGCCTCCCGTAGGAGTCTGGGCCGTGTCTCAGTCCCAGTGTGGCTGGTCGTTCTCTCAAACCAGCTACGGATCGTCGCCTTGGTAGGCCGTTACCCCACCAACTAGCTAATCCGGCATCGGCCACTCCTATAGTGTGGGGCCTTGCGGTCCCCCACTTTCATCCGTAGATCGTATGCGGTATTAGCCCCGATTTCTCGGGGTTGTCCCCCGCTACAGGAAATGTTCCGATGTATTGCTCACCCGTTCGCCACTCTACTCGGGGTTGCCCCCTTTCGCGTTCGACTTGCATGTGTAAGGCATGCCGCCAGCGTTCAATCTGAGCCAGGATCAAACTCTTCAATTCAAATTTGACCTGATCAATCGCGATGCGATTGCGCGAGCCCTGCGTTTTACCGCAGAGCCCACTAACTCACTCAAAGTCATTGCAAAGGTAATGAAAAAACCTTGCTAGACCTGGTGTGAGCTTGGGTTAATGCTTTGTGTGACACCAACGCGCTTGCGCGCGCCCGTAAAAACCGGTGTCACTGGCTTCACCCAGCGCCCACACCTATCGGCTGTTTAATTGTTAAAGAGCGCATCCCCCAAGGGGGATCTTGCTTCAATCCCCGGAGGGAATTGGTTGCGGGGATAGGATTTGAACCTATGACCTTCGGGTTATGAGCCCGACGAGCTGCCAGACTGCTCCACCCCGCGCCCGGTACAGAACCGGAATTATAGCGACTGGCGCGAGGTACTGTCAAACCATTTTGCGCCGCAACAATGCTTTTCATCATGTCCGTTCAGTCTCAACGGTCCGTGGTTGCCAGACCATGAGGCGTTTCTCGGCCAAACCCACTGCCCAATCGAGAAGCAGCGCGAATGCCGTCAGCAACACGATACCGGCGACGACCGTGTTCATATCGAAGAAGCCCTCTGCCTGGTGAATGAGATAGCCGACGCCTCTCGCCGAACCCAGATACTCGCCGACCACGGCGCCGACAAACGCAAGTCCCACCGAGTTGTGCAAGCTGGCGAACACCCAGCTCATCGCGCTCGGCACATAAACGTAGCGTAGCAACTGGCCCGGAGTCGCCCCGAGCATGCGCGCGTTGGCGAGTACCACGGGGCTCACTTCGCGCACTCCCTGGTAGACGTTGAAGAACACGATGAAGAACACGAGGGTCACGCCGAGCGCCACCTTGGAGGCAATGTCGAGGCCGAACCATACGAAGAAAATCGGCGCAAGGATCACGCGCGGCATGGCGTTGACCGCCTTGATGTACGGGTCGAATATCGCCGAGGCGGTCGGTGCCAACGCGAGCCACAGTCCGATAGCTACGCCGAACACGGTGCCGATGAAAAAGGCAAGCAGCGTCTCGACCAGCGTAACCCACAGGTGTTCATAGATTTCTCCCGAGGCGAACCACCGCCAGAGGCGCCCGAGCACCTGGATCGGCTCGCCGAAGAAGAACGCCGCCTGGTTGGCTTCGGCGAAGTAAATTGGCGGCAGCAAGGTCGGGCTCGTCAGCACGTGCCAAAGCACGAAGAACAGCGCCAGCACCAGCACCTGGTAGATCCGCAGGCGCAGCTTGCCGTTTCCGACCTTCGCAACCGGGCCCTTCCTATCCTCAGTGTTTTTGCTGCTGGGCATAGCCTTTCAACACTTCTTCCTTCATCGCGCGCCAGATCTTCGTATGAATTTCTATGAAGCGCGGCGTCAGGCGGATTTCTGCGACGTCTCGCGGCCGCTGCAGGTCGATTGCGTAATCGCCGATCGGGTGCGAGGCGGGCCCGGCCGAGAGCACCACGACCCTGTCCGAGAGCGAGATCGCTTCCTCGAGGTCGTGGGTGATGAAAACCACCGACTTCCGGTCGACGGACCACAGCTCGAGGAGCTCATTCTCCATCAGCTGGCGGGTCTGAACGTCAAGTGCCGAGAACGGTTCGTCCATGAGCAGGATCTGCGGGTTGAGAATGAGCATCTGCGCCAGCGCCACGCGCTTGCGCATGCCGCCCGAGAGCTGGTGGGGATAGCGCCCCCCGAAGCCGCTCAAACCCACGCGCTGGAGCCACTCGTTGCCCTGCTCCAGCGCCTCCGTGCGCGTGATTCCCCGGAACTCGAGGCCGGCGATCACGTTTTCGATGGTGTTTCTCCAGGGCATGAGCGCGTCGGATTGGAACATGTAGCCGGCGCGCGAATTGATGCCCGCAAGGGGATCGCCGAATATCTTCACATGGCCTGTGGAAGGCGCAAGAAGCCCCGCGGCGACATTGAGCAGCGTCGTCTTGCCGCAACCCGTGGGGCCGACCACCGAGACGAACTCGCCCTCGCCGACGATGAGCGTCGTGTCGCTCACTGCGGTATAGCGCTGCGATGGATCGTCGCGCGAGAGGAACGTGCAGCTGACGTTATCGAGAGAGAGGGCGGGAGACATGATGAATGCAGTCTATCGCGAGATGAGCGGCGCGCGCGTCCGCTCGATCTCGCGAAGCTAAACCGGCGTCGCCAATCTGGGCGACGTCCGGCTTTAGCGGTATTTCGCGTTCGCCTTTTTCACGAACTCGTTCGTATAGGTCAGCTCGAGTTTGATTTCCTTCGCCTTCACTTCGGGGTTGAAAGTCGGTATGACTTTGAGCGCGGTTCTCGCGCCGGCATCCGAGATGACTCCGTCCGGTGAGATGGCTTCCTTCACCTTGTTGAACGAGAACAGGTACAGCGCCTTGTCGGCGAGCAGATAAGACTCGGGAACCGTGCGCAGCACGTCCTGGGGGGATGCAGAGTGGATCCACCTGTCGGCGCGGACGATCGCGTTGGTGAGCGCCTGGACCGTGTTCGGATTCTTTCGAATGAAGTCGACCGGCGCATACAGGCAGCCCGCGGGCATGGGCCCCCCCAGGACTTGCTCGGTTCCTTTGAGCGTGCGGGTATCGGCGATGATCTTAACGTCCCCGTCCTGCTCGAGTTTGGTCATCACCGGATCCGTGTTGGAAACCGCGTCTATTTGACCGCTCTTGAGCGCGGTAATGGCGGTCGCCCCGAGGCCGACGCCTATGACGGAGATATCGGAAGGCTTGAGGCCGCCGGTGGAGATGAAGTGGTTGACGATCATGTGGGTGCTCGAGCCCGGCGCCGAGACACCGACCTTTAGGCCCTTCAGGTCCTTGGGCGACTTGTAGGTCTTCGCTTTGGCGGCCGCAATGCCTATCGCAATCTGCGGAGCGCGCCCTTGCTGCACGAAGCATTGGAGGTATTGACCCTTGGCCTGCATGTTCAGAGTGTGCTCGTAGGCCCCCGATACCACATCGGCGCTGCCGCCTATCACCGCGCGCAGTGCCTGCGAGCCTCCCGCAAAGTCGCTGATCTTCAGGTTCAGACCTTCCTCCTTGAAGTAGCCGAGTTGCTCGGCGATGGTGAGCGGCAGGTAGTACAGCGAGGCTTTGCCCCCGACGGCGATATGGACGTCTTTTTTCTCAAGCGCGCCTTGTGCGCCGACGAACGCAGGGCAAGCGGCGATCAGAACAACAAGCGTGAAATTCTTAATATTATACATTAATACACTCCTGTAACTATATAATTATAGTTATATTTTTATATTATCATTCAAACCTCATAGAGCGTGGAATGCTCACATGCGGGAGGGAGCCTGTCAACGCCTCTAGAACAAAGCGCCCTGCTGGGGCCCCGGACGAAGGAATTTCGTGGTGTCCAGACGGTTGCGTCCGCCCGCATTCAAGCCCAGCCGCTTGCACGCAAGCTCGAAGCGCTTGCTGAGCAGTTCCGCGAACTGCCCTTCCCCCTTCATGCGGCTGCCGAACTCAGGATCGTTGTCGCGTCCACCGCGCATGTCGCGGATGCGTGCCATGACGTGTTTCGCCTTGAGCGGATGGTGCCGCTCCAGCCAGCCTTTGAAAAGATCCTTCACCTCCCAGGGAAGTCGCAGCAGCGTGTAGCCGGCCATGCGGGCCCCGGCCTCGCTCACGGCCTCCAAGACCGCCTCCATGTCCTTGTCGTTCAGGAACGGGATGATGGGGGCGACCAGCGTGCCGCACGGCACGCCTACCGCGCTCAGGCGACGAATCGTCTCGACGCGCCGGTAGGGCGCCGCCGCACGCGGCTCCAGGGTGCGCGCGATCTCGCCGTCGAGGGAGCCGATCGAGATGAATACCTGAACCAGGCCTTCGCGCGCCATGGGTTCGAGCAGGTCGAGATCGCGTTCGATCAGCGAACCCTTGGTGACGATTCCGACCGGGTGACGAAACTCCCACAGGACTTCCAGAATGCCGCGGGTGATCCGGTGCTTACGCTCGACCGGCTGGTACGGGTCGGTATTTGCCCCGAGCGAAATCAGCTCACAACGGTAACCGGGACGGGAAAGCTCCTTGCGCAACAAGTCGGCTGCGTTTTCCTTCGCGAACAGGCGCGTCTCGAATTCCAGACCCGGGGAAAGCCCGAGGTAGGCGTGACTCGGACGCGCGTAACAGTAGATGCAGCCGTGTTCGCAACCCTGGTAGGGGTTGATGGACTGGGTGAAAGGGAGGTCCGGTGAGTCGTTGCGCGCGATGATGGAGCGCGCCGGCTGCAGCGTCACCACCGTCTCGGGTCGGGACTGGACCTCGGCTTCCGTCTCGCGGCTGCGCGCGAGCGTCTCGAAGCGCCCCTGCGGGTTGTCCGGGGTGCCGCGTCCCTTGATTCTTGCCTGCGGCCTGTCCATGTCGCTCCTTCCTTTGCTCTCCAGCGGCATCCCGCTTCTAGATGGCCTTGCGCTCTTTCAGGCCGGCTATCTCGCTCGCGCTGTAGCCATGGGCGGCGAGCACGGCTGCGGTGTGCTCGCCGAGCTCAGGGCCACTCCATTCGATCTCACCCGGCGTTGCCGAAAGCTTGGGAACGATTCCGGGAACCTTGAGCGGCGTGCCGTCCTTCAGCCGGACTTGCCGGATCATGTCGCGAGCCTGGTACTGCGCGTCACGCGCGATGTCGGCCATGCTGTAGATTTTGCCGTTCGGCACCTGGGCCCCGTTCAGCGTTCTCACGACGTCGGCGGCGTCGTATTTCGCGGTCCACCCGCCGATCACGGCATCGAGCTCCTCGCCCCGCGTGGCGCGCCCGGCGTTGTCGGCAAGCGAGGGGTCGTCCGCGAGATCCTCCCGCCCGATCACCTTCATCAGGCGCTTGAAGATGCTGTCGGCGTTCGCCCCGATCACGACGTGCTGAGCGTCGCGCGTCAGATAGGTGTTCGAAGGAACGATCCCGGTCAGGTTGCTCCCGGTGCGCTCGCGCACTTCGTCGAAAAGGTCGTACTCCGGCAACGCCCCTTCCATCATGTTGAATACCGCTTCGTACAGCGCCACATCGACCACTTGGCCCCTGCCGGAGCTGCGGCCGCCGTTCGCGTTGCGGTGGTGCAGAGCCATCATCACGCCGACCACCCCGTGCAACGAGGCGAGCGCGTCTCCAATCGACAGGTTCGGGCGCACCGGCGGCCGGTCGGGAAAGCCGGTCACATAACGCAATCCGCCCATCGATTCCGCGACCGCCCCGAATCCGGCCTGATCGCGGTACGGGCCGGTCTGCCCGAATCCGGAAAGCCGCAGCATGACCAGGCCGGGATTGTCCGCCGCGAGCTGTTCGTAGCCCAGTCCCCACTTCTCCAGCGTCCCGGGACGAAAGTTTTCGATGACGACGTCGGCGCCTTGCGCGATCCTGCGAACCACTCCCTGCCCTTCGGGAGTTCGCAGATTGACGGTCACGGATTTCTTGTTCCGGTTCTGCACGTACCACCAAAGAGACGTGCCTTGGTGCAGCTTTCTCCACTTGCGAAGGGGATCGCCCTCGGGCGGCTCGATCTTGATCACTTCGGCGCCGAACTCGGAGAAAAACTTCCCGGCAAAAGGTCCGGCGATCAACTGCCCCAACTCGATTACTTTCAACCCTTCTAGAGGCTTCGGCATCGGAGTCTTTCAAACCCACTCGAGCCGTCAGTCAGGTGTGACAGCCGTTCGATCACAGCAGCCTGCGCTCGACGAAAGCCTGCGCAAGAGTCCCGGTGTCGACGTACTCCAGTTCACCGCCCACCGGAACGCCGCGCGCGATCCGGGTAATGCGCAGATCCCGGCCCTTGAGCATTTCGCTGATGTAGTGGGCGGTCGCCTCGCCTTCATTGGTGAAATTGGTCGCGACGATCACTTCCCTGACCTCCCCGTCGGCCAGGCGCCGTTGCATGACGTCGAGCCCGATCTCACGGGGCCCGATGCCGTCGAGCGGCGAAAGACGCCCCATGAGCACGAAATAAAGGCCGTGATACGCCAGGGTCTGCTCCATCATGAGCAGATCCCCCGGCGTTTCGACCACGCAAAGCTGGGAGGAGTCGCGCCGTGGAGACCCGCACAACGCACACAGCTCGAGCTCCGTGAAGCTGTTGCATTTCGCGCAGCGCCGAATGCTCTGCAGCGCCCCGTTCAGCGACTGCGCGAGCTTCGCCGCCCCCGCCTTGTCGTACTGCAGCAGATGATAGGCAATGCGCTGCGCGGACTTGGGCCCGACTCCCGGGAGACAGCGCAGCGCCTCGATCAGTTCTTCAAGAGCGGTGGGCGACTTCATCTCGTTCGGTCAGAACGGCAGTTTCATCCCGGGAGGCAGACCGAGACCGCCGGTCAAAGCCGACATTTTTTCCTGGACCGCCGCCTCGACTTTGCGTGCGGCATCGTTCATCGCCGCGGCCACGAGGTCCTCGAGCATGTCCTTGTCGTCGGCCAGCAAGGACGAATCGATGTTGACCCGCTTGACATCGTGCCTGCAGGTCATCGTCACCTTGACCATGCCTGCGCCCGACTGCCCCTCCACCTCGACCGAGGCGAGCTCGTCCTGGAGCTTGCGCATGTTCTCCTGCATTTGCTGGGCTTGCTTCATCAATCCCGCTATTTGTGCCTTCATCGAAATGTCTCCGTCACTGTACGGGCTTGATCGAGGACTCGACGATGGTCGCGTCGAAATTTTCGACCAGGTCGCGCACGAATGCATCTTGGCTGACTGCGGCAACCGCCCGATCGCGAGCGGTGTTGCCGGTGGTTTCTCTTATCGTCAGGGTCAGGCGCACGGGCTTGCCGAAGCGTTCCTGCAACGCCCCGCGAAGCTTTTCCTGGAAGCTCTTTTCCGCGAGATGCTTCGCAGCCGGCGGCACGCAAAGCTCGAGCGCTTCGCCGTCGAAGCTTCCGAGCTCGCTTGCCTGAGCGAGCTGTTTCGCGATACCGCCGAGATTGAGCGAATTGGCGAGTTTGGGCCAATCGCCGTCGAACGTCTCCCGGGGAGCCGCCTGCAGATTTCCCGCCGGCGTTGCCGCTTCAGGGAGCCTGCCCCCTGCCGGGCCCCTCGGCTGCGATGATTTGCCGGCATCGCGCGTTCCCGGGGCAAAGGCGAGCATGCGCAGGAGCGCCATCGTGAAGCCGGCGAACTCGTCCGGAGCAAACGGAAGGTCCTGCCGGCCGTGAATCGCGATTTGATAGTAGAGCTGGACCTCCTCCGGACCGAGCGTCCGGCCGAGAGCGACCCATCGCTCGCGCAGCCCTCCCTCTGCGTCAACGGCGTCCGGCGCCACCTGAGCGAGAGCGACGCGATGCAAAAGAGCGCCAAGATCCGCAAGGGCGCCGTCAAACCCGACGCTGCGGGACCTCATGTCCTCGGCTACCGCCAGCACGGCGGCCGAGTCGCCGCGCGCGAGCCCTTCGAGGATCGAGTAAAGGAAGCTGTCATCGATCGTGCCGAGCATCGAGCGCACGGCCTGCTCCGTGACGTTTCCGGCGCTGTACGCGATCGCCTGATCCAGAAGCGACAAGGCGTCGCGCATGCTCCCGCGCGCGCATTCCGCCAGCAGCCTGAGCGCCCCGGCTTCGGCGGGAAGCTTCTCCTCCGCGAGTATGGCCTCGAGGTGAGCCGCGATCGCCCGCGAAGGCATCTGCTTCAAGTTGAATTGCAGGCAGCGGGAGAGCACCGTCACCGGGATTTTCTGGGGATCGGTCGTCGCAAGAATGAACTTGATGTGCTCGGGCGGCTCCTCGAGGGTCTTCAGCATTGCGTTGAACGCCGAGGTGGAGAGCATGTGGACTTCGTCGATGACGTATACCTTGAACCGCCCGCGGGCGGGCGCGTACACCGAGTTCTCCAGGAGCTGGCGCATCTCGTCCACTTTGGTGTTGGTCGCAGCATCGACTTCTATCAGGTCGACGAAGCGGCCCGCGTCGATCTCCACGCAGGCCGAACACTTCCCGCACGGACGGGAGCTGATTCCCGTCTCGCAGTTCAGGCATTTGGCGAGGATGCGGGCAAGGGTCGTCTTGCCCACGCCGCGGGTTCCGGAAAACAAGTACGCGTGATGCAGGCGCTTCTGATCCAGCGCGTTGCGCAGCGCCTTGACGACGTGCTCCTGCCCGACCAGCGACTCGAAGTTGCGCGGACGCCACTTGCGGGCGAGAACCTGGTACGACATGGGAGAATTTTAGCAGCCGCGGAGATCGAAGAGAAAGGATTCAGGATCGAGGACTTTAGGATTCAGAGGAGCCGCACGGCCGCGTCCGCGTTTCCACGATCCTTCATCCCAGATCCTGAATCCTGATGTGGGTGGCGAGCCTTACCCCCGGCACTTGCAGCGACCAGCTGTGGCTGCTTCCTTCCGGACCTGACCCGATTCACTAGACTGCAATGCGGGGAGGCCCGCCATATTCGTTTGCGGCTCGAAAGCCGCATTCCGGGAATTATAAGGCGTTTATTGCCGAACCCCTCGCAGGCAACCTCGGGAAGACGCTCGGACGCGGTCCCGGTCGGCCCGCGCCATTTCCGCGGCATCCGGATCGCGCTATGATGGCGAGGAAAAACTCGCACCCGCAGCGACGCTTTCACAGCGCGGGGCCGGTCAACACTGGAGGAGATCATGGTCCGATTCGCAAGCCGTAGCGGAGCCCTACTCCGCGCCCTGCCCGGAATCGCCGCAGGCATCCTGTCCGCCGCCTTCGCGGCCTTACCCCTCCCGGCCGCCGCGCAATCGGCCGACTCCTTTCCGACCCGACCGATAAAGATCCTCGTTCCCTACGCCCCGGGCGGAGCCACCGATATCATCGCCCGAATCGTCGCCGCGAAACTCACCGAGTCGCTGGGTCAGAGCGTCCTCGTGGAAAACCGCCCCGGCGCCTCGGGCAATCTCGCGCTCGAAGCCGTTGCGAAAGCGCCCGCCGACGGCTACACCCTGTTCGTCGGCAACGTCTCCACCAATACGATCAACGAAAACACCTTCGCGAATCAGCTGCAGATGAAGCCCTCTCGCGATCTCGTGGGTATCGCGAAACTGGTCGAAATTCCGCACATCATCGCGACTACGGCGGGATTTCCCGCGAACTCGGTCGCCGATCTGGTCGCGCTCGCGTAAAAAGATCCCGGCAAGATCAACTACGGGTCGGCGGGCCTGGGAAGCTATCCCCACCTCGACATGGAAAAACTGATGAAAGCGGCGGGTATTCAGATGACCCACATCCCCTATAAAGGCGGAGCGGGCCAGATGATTCCGGCCATCATCTCGGGGGAGGCGCCGGTGGCCTTTCTCAACCTGTCCTCCGCGTTGCCGCACGTACGCTCGGGGAGAATGAAGGCCATCGCCACCACCGCGCCGGCGCGCCTCGCCGAGCTTCCAAACGTGGCGACCATGGCGGAGCAGGGATTTCCCGGGATCGGCACCAATGCGTGGCAGGGAATGTTCGCGCCCGCGGCAACTCCGAAGCCGATCATCGACAAGATCTACCAGTCCGTCGCGGCGGTCCTGTCGAACCCGCAGATGAAGGAGCAACTGGCCAAGCAAATGCTCGACGTAACGCTCTCGCCCTCGCCGGCGCAGTTCCAGCAGCTGGTCGAGAAGGAAACGCACGCATGGGGAGACTTCCTGCGCGAGGCGAAGATCAAGATCGAGTAGGCACCGGGGTGCCTTCACTCTGAGCGGCAAGAGGCAGGTAGCGTTGGCAAAAAAGAGAACAACGAGCGGTCGCGCGTCGCAGCCGCGCTTCGATCTAGTTATAGAGAAGGACCTCGAAATTCCGATGCGCGACGGAGCGCGTCTGAAGGCCGACGTGTTCCGTCCGAAATCGACCGGGAGGTTTCCGGTCGTCATCAATCTGGGCTGTTACCAGAAGGACAAGCTGTGGATTCCGCCTCACGATCTGGAGGAGGCGCCGAACCCCCACATGAACTGGGAAGCGGTGAACCCGCTGTGGTGGGTGCCGCGCGGCTACGTCGCTCTTCGCGTCGACGGCCGCGGTTCCGGAAAATCCCCCGGCAGGACCGATCCCTGGTCGTCCTCCGAGTCGCGCGATTTCTTCGACGCCATCGAGTGGGCGGCAAGGCAGTCATGGAGCAACGGCCGGGTCGGGACGAACGGCATCTCCTACTATGCGATGACGCAATGGCTGGTCGCGAGCCTCAAGCCGCCGTCGCTGAAGGCGATGATCCCCTGGGAAGGCGCCGCCGACATGTACCGCGACTTTGGCTATCACGGCGGAATCTTCTCCTTCGGCTTCGCCACGAACTGGTGGAACAATCACATGGCCCACCATCTGCTCGGCAAGCCGCAAGGTTCTGCGACCGATGCCTTCTCCACGCCGTGGCTCTGGGATTACATGCGCAACAACCTCGACGGGGAATGGTGGCGGGGCCGGCGGGCCCTCTGGGAGAACATCGACGTCCCGCTTTACAGCGCCGGCAACTGGAGCGGCATGGGATTGCATCTGCGCGGTAACACCGAAGGCTATCTCCGTGCCGCGTCGAAACACAAGAAGCTGCGCATTCACGCTGGCACGCACTACCATCCCTTCTACTCCGAGGAAGGACGGGCCGACCAGCTGCGCTTTTTCGATCACTGGCTCAAAGGCAGCGATACCGGAATCATGCGCGAGCCTCCGGTCAAGCTCCTCATCCGCAAAGGGGGCCACGGCAACTCTCAATGGCGGACAGAGAACGAGTGGCCGATCCGCCGGACGAAATGGACGAAGTTCTATCTCGACCCGGGAGCGCGCGGGCGGGCGGGAGAAGTCGAGGGCGCGCTTTCGACGGCAGCGCCTCGCAAGATCTCGTCGATCTCCTATTCCGCAAGTGGGATGAGCAAGGCCGGGGTCGCTTCGGCCTCGTGGACGTCGACCGTGCTCGCCGGCAGCCTTCCCCGCATGGGAGTTTCGTTCGAAAGCGCGGTCCTGGCGGAGGACACGGAGATCACCGGGCCCGTCGTGCTGGTACTGTGGGTCTCCAGCACCACCGAAGACATGGACATTTTCGCGACGATACGCAACATTGATCCGACCGGCGAAGACGTTTTCGAGCGGGGCCAGCAGAGCCAGCCCGTCCCGGTCGCCAAAGGCTGGCTGCGCGCCTCGCACCGCAAGCTCGATCCGTCGCTCACCCTGCCCTATCGCCCCTACCACGCGCATGAAGACCGCCAGTGGCTGAAGGCCGATGAAGTGGTTCGCGTCGACGTGGAAATCTGGCCGACCTGCATGGTCTTCAAGAAAGGCCATCGCATCCGGCTGGATGTCCAGCCCCGCGACGGCGTGGGCAGCATTCCGTACACGCATTACGGCGCCGACTACAACACGGGAACCAACGTGATCCACACCGGGGGGAGCCGCGCTTCGCATTTGCTGTTCCCGGTCATTCCCGGCAAGTAGCTACATGAAGAAACCGAAAATACTGCTTGCCGACGATCACGCGCTGTTCCGCGAAGGCGTCAAGCAGTTGCTCGCGCGCTTGCACCCGCACGTGCTGGTGATAGAGGCGGCGAACGGCGCCGAAGTATTGCACGCGGCGCGGGCGCAACAGGATTTCGATTTGGTCTTGCTCGATCTCGCCATGCCCGGCGTAGACGGCTTTACCGGGCTCGCGGCTTTTCGCACCCACGCCCCGAGCACGCCGGTGGTGGTTCTATCGGCGTCGGAGGATGCGGCCGACGTGCGCGCGGCGCTGGATGGCGGCGCTTCCGGTTTCATTTCGAAGTCCTCCTCGAGCGAGGTGATACTGGGCGCGCTGCGCCTGGTGCTCGCCGGCGGCGTGTATGTGCCGCCCACACTGCTCGGCGGCCACAATGCCGTGGCCGCGAAGGCCGATATCGATGCGCTCACGCCGCGCCAGCGCGACGTGCTCGCGCTCCTGGCTCAGGGCCTGTCGAACAAAACGATCGGTGGCACCCTGGGTTTGAGCGAAGCCACCGTGAAGCAGCACGTGAGCGCCATCCTGAAAACCTTGAACGTCGCCAACCGCATGCAGGCGGTCATCGCCGGACGGCGGCTGTCGCCGCCCGCGAAAGATGCCGGTTGAGCGCCTCGCGGAGTCATGTTTGAGGCTGGTTCTCTTTGAGGATACGACTCAACAAGGTGCGCAGCTTCGCCGGAGCAATGGGCTTGTGCAATAGGTAATAGCCGCTTGCCTGGGCTTCGCGCAGCCGGTCGGGCGCGGTGTCGCCCGTAACTATGACGGCCGGGATGTCGCGGCCGTAGCTGGCCTTCAGGCGCTCGATGGTCTCCACCCCCGTTTTGCCGTCGCGCAAACGGTAATCGGCAATGATGACTTCCGGCGGCCGGTCCGCACGCGCGAGCGCCGCCTGCGCCGCGTCGCCGGAGTCCGCAAGCACCGTGTCGCATCCCCAGCCCGACAACAGGGTTTGCATCGCCTCCCGGATCGCAAGCTCATCGTCGATCACCACCACCAAAGCGCGCCGCAGGCGGTCGGACGCGACCGGCGCGTAGATTTCGTGGTCGGGTGAGGCGGGCGTGCCGCGTGGAACCGTCAGCGAAAATACCGAACCCTTGCCGGGAACGGAAACGACGTCGATCCGGTGACCGAGCAGACGCGCGAGGCGCTGGGCGATCGCCAACCCCAAGCCCAGGCCCTTGCTGCGATCGCGCTCGGGATTGCCGACCTGGTAGAACTCATGAAAGATATTGTTCAGCTCTTTCGATGCGATGCCGATGCCGCTGTCCCACACCTCGATACGCCGGTGCTCGCCGCAACGGCGGCAACCTACCACCACGCCCCCGCGGTCGGTGTAGCGGATCGCATTGGAAACCAGGTTGCGCACGATGCGCTCCAGCAGCGTGGCGTCGCATTGCACCCACGCACGCGTGGGCATGAACCTCAGCGTGAGCTTCTTTTCCGCCGCCTCCGCCGCGTAGTCGTGCGCCAAGCGCTCGAACAGGTCTTGCACGGAACAATCGGCGATCCGCGGGTGAACTACACCCGCGTCGAGCCGCGAAATGTCGAGCAGTGCGTTCAACAAGTCTCGCAGCGCCTCGGTGGAGGCGCCGAGTTGGGACACGATTCTGTGCTTGTCCGCCCCGCGCACCTTCTCCTTCAGCGCCGCGACGAGCAAACCCATGGCGTGCAGGGGCTGGCGCAGGTCGTGGCTCGCGGCCGCGAGGAAACGCGTCTTGGCGGTGTTGGCCCGCTCGGCCGCTTCCTTTTGCACTGTCAGCTGCGCCACCAGGTCGAGGTTCTCGAACCGGAGGCGCAGCGATTGGGTCAAGACATTGTGCTGGTTAAACGCAAAAAAACTGATCGCACCCACGAACATCGCGGCCGCGATCGCCATGACGACCTGTATCTGCGCGTGCCCCAGCATGGCCGTGACCATGAACGGCAGCAGGCTCGGTAAAAAGTACGCATGGAATACCGGCAGATACGCGGAAAAGGAGATCACCGCCCCCGCGCCCAGGCCGGCGAGGATGAGCATGATGAGCGAGAACTGCACGGGCGAGTCGGGCACGGACAGCACAACGCCCGCGGCGCCCCACAGGCATCCGGCGGCGAACGCGCTGACGATAAGATAAATACCCCAGCGCGGGGCCTGCAGCGGCGGTGGGGCGGCGCGCCGGTAGGCGATTAACAGACCGGCTCGCAGCGCCGCTAAGCCGAGCATGAGCGCCACCCAAACCAGCGCCATCGGCCGGGCGACGGCGTCCCACAACGCCCACAGCAGGCACAGCGGGATCACAATATTGCTGAGCAACACCAATTGCGTGTTTTTGTAGACGATGCGGATTTGTTCGGCGCGAATGAGCGCATCGCGCGGGATTTCCGCCGCCATCTCTTCTGGGTAATTGGCGCGTGCCATGTGTCTCCTTGCGCGCCGCACACTCCGCCACGGTTTCGCCAAAAGTCCCGTCGTCGCCGGCAAGTGCCTAGGACGCTGTTTGCGCGATCCTAGCACTGTAAAGCGACGTTCCGGCATGAATCACTCGGCGCGAAACTAGAACTAAAGTTCTGCATCCTCGGAGTTATTTACGTATCGGCTCCCGCCTCCCATACTGGCCCGCAAAGCGCTTGCGTCATGCGCCGGCGGGCCCAGTCCGTGCGGCGCCTGGTCGCCTTGCCAACGCCAGAATGAGGGGATCTTCATGAAACGGCGTGCCGGAATTGCATGCACGGTTCCGAACAGTCTTCGCGCCTGCGTCTTTTTAGGTAAACGCACCCTTCCGATCGTCCGCGCGATCCTGTTTGCCGGCTCGGCCGTTGTGCTCTCTGCCTGCGGAGGTGGCGGAGGGGGTGGGGGCGCAACGCCCGCACCGGCACCGCTGGCCACGGGTACGTTCATCAGGACCTTCGGGCCGGCCGCGAGCGACGGCATCGCCGCGCCTTTCGCTACGGGCCCGGTCGGGGACATAAAGCATCAAATGCTCTATACCGCCGCCGAAATCGGCGGAGCGGGCAGGATCACGGCCCTGCGGTTCAAGTACTTTTTTTCAGCGGCTACAGGGGTCACCTGCCCGAACACCACGATCCGGCTCGGGCACACGAGCCTCAGCGCGCTGACCGCGACCTTCGGCACCAACGTCAACCAAGGCTCGGGGTCACAGCGCAAGGTCCTCGACAACACCACAGTGACCCTCCCGGCCGGCGCGGCCGGCGCCTTTTTCGAGATCGCCTTTGCCACCCCCTTCGAGTACAACGGGATCGACAATCTCGTGGTTGAGGTCGAAAGGACGACCGCCTGTTCCGGCCAAGTGTTCACAGCCTTCGTCAACGCTGGCGGGAATCGCAGCGCCATATCATTTGCCATTGACACTGTGCAAGGCACGGCGCAGCACAATCAAACAACCGCCAGTGTCGTTGATACCACTCATCTTCTGCAGCAGTTCGTCTTCAGCGGCGGGGATGACCTGGTGCGGTACCCGACCAACAGCATCGGCTTTTCGGCACCGTTCACACCGGTCACAACCTTCCGTCACGCGCAGATGCTACATCGCGCCACCGACATCAACGGCTCGGGTCCGATCACCGGCATCGCCTTGATCACTACCGAGGCGCCGACCGATGCCGCGGCCTACACCGTGAACATCAAGCTCGGCCACACCTCGTTGGCGGCGTTGACGGATACCTTCGCCAACAACTTCAACAGCGGCAGCCCCGTGAGCGCGGCGACGGCGGCAACCTTCAATGTCCCGGCCGGCGTGCCCGCCGGAACGCCCATCTGGTTGCCGCTCACCGGAGTGTTCGACTACAACGGCACGGATAACCTGATCGTGGACATAGAGGTGACGACGGCCAGCACAGCTACCGACTTGGCGGTGGACACCTTTACCAACGCCGGCCGGGTCGTGTTTGCGGCGGTGGGCAGCGCGACCGGCGCCGTGCAAGCAGGCGCCTTTTACACGGTATTCCGTTTCAACGGCGGGACAATGGATGTGATTGGTGCCAACAGCGCGAGTACCGGTGTTTTCGGCGGTGTTTTCGGCAGCTCGGCGAGAGGATTCCAGTTCCTGCTGCGTGCGGCGGAACTCGGTTCTTCGGGCGCTATCGACAAGCTTGCCTGTCGACTCGGCGTTTCATCCAGCGCTGCCGCGAGCTATCCGAATTTCACTGTTACGCTCGCGCATACCACCCAAACCGCCCTCGTGGCTGACGATGCAACCAACGTGGCCGGAGGTACGACCGTCTACAGCGGTACGTTCAATATGCCCGCCGGCCTGTTGGTGGGCGACTGGGTGGAAATCCCGTTCAGCACTCCGTTCATCTATAACGGTGTCGATAATCTGGTCGTGCAGACCACGACCGGCCCTGGTCCTTCAAACCAATTTTGTCAAATAGCGGGCCTTGACGCGATACGGTTCCCAGATCGCTTCAAATCTACGGGAGCGCTCCTCGTTCCATTAGATTTCCGCGGGACGTTCAGGTTTTGGGTGAACAAATAACAGCCAGTTGAGTCAGCAGGGTGGTTGAGGGAGGATTTCCATGAAACGGCGTGCCGGAGTTACATGTACGGTTCTGAACAGTCTTCGCATCCGCGTCTTTTTGATTAAGAGATTCCTTCCGATCGTCCGCGCGATCCTGTTCACCGGCTCGGTCGCGGTGCTCTCGGCCTGCGGGGGAGGCGGTGGCGGAGGGGAGGCCTCCACAACGCCGCCTCTCAACATCATCTCGGAAGACAATCAAGCCGCGAGTGCCGCCGTAGGCGAGGCGGGGGGCACCGTCGTTGCGACGGCGAGTGACGGGACGACGTACACGCTCACGATCCCTGCAGGCGCTCTCGCCGGCCAGGAGACCATCACGATCGTACCGGTGACGGCGGTCGGCGGTCTGCCGCTTCGGGGCGGCCTCGTCGCCGCCGTGCGGTTCGCACCCGACGGCCTCGAGCTGCTGAAACCCGCAACGCTCACGATCGAGCTGCCGCAGCAGCCAGCGGCCACGGGCCTCGTCGGCTTCGGGTTTCAGGGCAGCGGCGAAGGGTTCCATCTGGATCTCGTCGAAATTCAGGGTTCTCGCCTCGTCTTCAGCGTCACCCACTTCAGCGGCGTCGGCACGGGAATCGCGCTCACCGGCGACCTCCAGCAGATCCTCTCCCGGCCGCCGAACGACCCCGAGTTCCAGGCGCTCAACGAGATTGTCAGTCTCTTCGCGCAGGGCGAGACCGACCCCACGTTGTATAAATTCCACCTGAGCGAATGGTACGACGCGAGGGTAGTCCTCCTCTCCGTGGATTTCGGGGTCAGACAGGGCTTGAAGGAATACGGTGTGTTGGGGACAAACCCCTTGAGCGGAGATGACGACCCTGATGAAATTCTTCTCCGCCGGGCGCTACGTGGCTACGTCTCTTGGCTACGAATGATCGACTTGGTCTCCGCGCGCCTCGGGGTCGATATTCGCACGGTCGAATTTGTGGGGACGTTGCAGCAATCCATCGATGAGTCGGTGCCTCTCGCCCAGCTCGATTTCCAGTTTGCGATCACCCGTGCCAACAGGCGCTGTCTCGGAGAGCTCGCGCTGGGCCGTGTGGACACCGCGTTGGCCCGTGCGGACACCGCGCTGCTCTGGCAGGGGGTTGCCCAGGCGCTGGGGCTCGCGACCCAGACGTTCAGTCTGGACCTCACCTCCGTGCTGTCGGGGCTGTGCATCAAGGTCGAGATAACGGATGTGAACTTTCCGGCGGTGATCCAGGCAGGGCAGACGGCGACGCTCTCCTTCCGTGCCCCGGTGGTTCCCTCGTCCTATACCCGGCCGGTGGCGGTGACGATCGCGGCGAGCGGCGTCGCGGCTCCGGTCCCAGGAGGGCAGACCGACGCTTCCGCACACTTCTCAGTTCCCGTGCAGCCGATTGGCGCCAGCGGCCTGGTCCTGGATGTGAAAGCCTGCCTGGACGAGCCGGCCTTTCCGCGGCTCAGCAGGCTGTGCGGCCGGACGCTCATCCAGCGCGGTCCGCCTGATACGACTCCTCCCACGGTCTTGTCCACCGGGCCGGCGAATGGAGCCGCGGGGGTGCCGATCACTGCGGCCCCCTTCGCCACGTTTTCCGAGGCGATGGACTCCACCACGATCACCGGCACGACCTTTACCCTTTTCAATTCCACAGGCGGAGGAATCGTGGCCGCGACGGTCACGCTGAGCGCAGGCGGCACGACGGCGACCCTGACTCCGTCCTCCAGTCTCGCCCCTTCCACCCTTTACAGGGCAACCATCACGATCGGGGCAAGGGATCTATCCGGAAACCGCCTCGCTTCAGATTTCACCTGGAGCTTTACCACGGGCACGGGCTCGAGTATCGCGATTCTGGGCGGCTACGACGGAGCGCAGATCAGTGAGATCGTTGGGACAACACCAGCGAGTACTATTTCGCGCTGGGTGCTGATCGGGAGTATCGAGAACAACAGTTTCGTCCTGCAGAGAAAGCTCTTTTTGGGTGGGGGTGTGGAGGGCTGCGCTGAGAACACCTGCACCCCGGATTTTTCACTCTCCGGTGGGACGATCCAAGCGACGGGCCCGAACGGCAGCACGGTGTCGGGTTCAGTGGTGGGTGGCCAGCTTCACTTCGTGTACGACCGCCCGTGCGAGTTCGACCCAGGTCTCACCTGCCGCGAAACGTTCGACGGGGCGCGGGTCACAGTCCAAGTGACGCCCGCGAGCCTGGACTTTGGCACCGTAACGGCCGGGGGAACGAGTGCCCCGAAGACCGTGACAGTTGCAAACACGAGTGTGCTTCCGGTGAGAGTCGTTCTCTCCGTGAGTTTCGCATACACGATTCAGGACACCAACTGCCTTTCGAGCAACCCGTTTGCAGGTCCCGGTAGCTTCTTCCAGGCGAGTTCGGCCAGCTTCGGCGTGGAGGCAGGGTCCGCGTGTAACTTTACCGTCCAATTCGCCCCGCCGAACCAGGGGTCCCGCTCAGGGACGTTGAACATCGGCAGCGGCGAAGCGGCGGTCCCCGCGAGCCCCCTCCCGCTATCGGGGGTGGGCAACTAAGGCGCGCAGGAACAGGGAAAATTTGGGTCCAGGAACTTTTTCTGAGGAGGCCCGGCCCCGGCGGTGATTGCAGGAAAAGAGGACAGGTCTATTTTCCAACCGTCTTGACGACCTCTGTTCGGCTTGAGAGACGCCCGCCCTGGGCTGGCCCGGACAACACCGGAACCAACGTGCTATACACTGGGGGAAGCCGCGCCTCCCACCTTCTGCTTCCCATCATTCCCGGCAAGTCGCCCCGTGAAAACATTCTCGAAGACCCTTTTCTTCGCCACCGCGCTGTGGGGAGCGGGTGCGGGAGAGGGGTACGCACAGCAAGAAGCGCCAGCGTGGCCGCGGAGAACCGTGCACCTGATCGTTCCTTTCGCCTTGGGCGGCGCGACCGATATCGTGGCGCGGATCCTGGCACCCGCGCTCGGCGAAACGCTGGCGCAGCCTTTCGTGGTGGAAAACCGCCCGGGTGCTGCGGGCAACATCGGCGTCGAGCTGGTGGTCCGGGCGAGCCCCGACGGGTACACGGTGCTCGTCGGCAATATCTCCACCAATGCGATCAATCCGACCGCTTTCGCCGCGACGCTCAAGTTCGATCCCGCAAAGGAACTCACGCCCGTGACGCTCCTCGCCTCGGTCCCCAACGTGCTCGTGTCCGGCGCCGCTTTCCCGCCGGGCAGCTTCAAGGAGCTGATCGAGTACGCCCGCGCGCGGCCGGGAGAGATGAATTACTCGAACCCCCTTGGTTCCTACTCGCATCTCGATACGCTGGACCTGCTCGCACGGACCGGGGTCAAGGCGGTGCTCATCCCCTCGAAAGGGGCCGGCTCCACCCTCACCTCCATCATCAACGGCGAAATCCATTTCTCTTTCCTCAACGCCGCCTCGATCACCCCGCACGTGAAAGGCGGACGCATGAAAGCCTTCGCAACCACGGCGCGCGCGCGCCTGCCCGATCTTCCCGAGGTTCCCACTATGGCGGAAGTCGGATTTCCCGAGATGGGCAGCGTCAACTGGAACGGTTTCTTCATGCCCGCGAAGACGCCGCGCCCAGTCGTAGCGAAACTGCATTCGGCGACGCTGCAGGTGATGCAGCGCAAGCAGGTGCAGGACGCGTTCGTGAATTCCGCCGTACCCATGACGCTCAGCAAGTCCCCAGAAGAGTTCCAGGAATTCGTGAACGCGGAGATCAGGCGCTGGGCGCGCATCATCCGGAACAACGACATCAGACTGGAATAGCGTGAACGCAAGAAAATCCAAAGCAAAGACCTCCACCGGGTCCCAGCCTCGAGATCTCGAGCTGATCGTCGAAAAGGACGTGCGCATTCCGACGCGCGATGGCGCAGTTCTCTATGCCGATGTATTTCGCCCTGACGGCGGCGAAGAGCGTTTCCCCGCCATCATGAACACCGGCGTCTACCAGAAAGACAAGCTGTGGGTGCCGCCCGCCGACCTCGAGGAGGGGCCGAATCCGTACATGAACTGGGAAACGGCGAATCCGCTGTGGTGGTGCCCGCGCGGCTACGCCCTGGTGCGCGTGGATGCCCGCGGGTCCGGAAAGTCGCCGGGCCAGTCGGAACCGAGCTCATACCAGGAGGCATTGGATTTTTACGACGCGATCGAATGGATCGCCAGGCGGCCCTGGTGCTCGGGCAGGATCGGCACGCTCGGCATTTCCTACCACGCGAGCTCGCAATGGCGCGTCGCGGGCCTGCAGCCTCCCTCGCTCAAGGCGATTTTTCCGTGGGAAGGGCGCGCCGACCAGTACCGCGACCAGGCCTATCATGGCGGCATTTTCGCCATGGGTTTTCTTTCCACCTGGCACACCACGCAGACCGCGAACCACCTTCTCGGCCGCCCGCGCAGCTACAACCCCGATGCGTTCCACAACGACCTTCTGTGGCAAACCATGCGCAACGATCTGGATTCCGAATACTGGCGGGCGTGCAGCGCCCGATGGGACCGGATCACGGTGCCGGTCTACAGCGCGGGCAACTGGGGCGGCTTCGCGATGCATCTGCGCGGCAACACCGAAGCCTTCATGTGCGCAGCGTCGAAGCACAAGAAACTGCGGATTCACGTCGGAACGCACTTCCATCCGTTCCACTCCGAGGAAGGCAGGGCGGAGCAGCTGCGCTGGTTCGACCGCTGGCTGAAGGACGTCGACAACGGGATCATGGACGAGCCGCCCGTGAAGCTCGCGATCCGCACCGGGGGCGGCGCCTTTGAATGGCGCAACGAAAACGAGTGGCCCATCGCCCGGACCCGATGGACCAAATTCTATCTTCAGCCGGAGCGCAAGCCGTCGGTGGACGCTTCCGCCGTGGAAGGTGCGCTCGTTTCGGCTCCGCCGAAAAACATGTCCTCGCTCAGCTACTCGGCGAGCGGCGCGACCAAGGCCGGGGTCACCTCGGCCTCGGCGCTCGCGCTCGCCCATGGGAGCACGGGCCGTACCGGGGTTTCCTTCGCGACCGATCCCATGCCGCAGGACACCGAAGTCACCGGACCGATCGTTCTCGTCGTCTGGGTGTCGAGCACTTCGGAAGACATGGACATCCTGGTCACGCTGAGAAACATCGGGCCGGACGGCAAGGACATTTTCGAAATCGGCCAGCACGGGCAGCCGGTGGCGCTCACGATGGGATGGCTGCGCGCCTCTCACCGCAAGCTCGATCCCGGGCGCTCCCTGCCCTACCGGCCCTACCACGCGCACGACGAGCGCAGCTGGCTCAAGCCCGGCGAGCCGGTCGAGTGCCACGTGGAAATCTGGCCGACCTCGATCGTCCTGAAAAAAGGGAACCGCCTGCGCCTCGACATCCAGCCGCGCGACGGCCTGAACGCGGCGCCTTACACCCACTACCACGCGGACTACAACGCCGGCGCGGAGAACACGATCTACGCCGGCGGCGACATGGCGTCGTACCTGCTGCTGCCTGTCATTCCGGCGAAAGCGGGTTGACCATCGACGGCAATCGGCCCACAACCCGTATCTGATGCATTTCCCGGAAGGCGTATCCATGGATATCGATGACGTCTATGTTCTGGGCGCCGGCGCGTCCTATGTCCACGGCGCGCCGCTTACGGACCAGCTCCTGCCGTACGTGCTCGCGCGTTCGCCCAACCGGAACGATGCGCGCTTGGGGCTGGTGCGCGAGTTCCTGCTACAGGTGTTTCACTTCAGGGCGCCGCGGACCCTGCGTCCCGCCGCGTGGAAAAGGGTTCCCAGCCTGGTCGACGTCTTGTCCATGGTCGACATGGCGCTCGATCGAAAGGAAAGCGTGGCCCGCGGTTTCGACGTGCAGAAACTACGGCGTGTCCGCAGTGCACTGGAGTTCGCGATCTTCGATGCGCTGGAGGACTCCTTGCGCTGGCGACCAACGCGGCAACGGCGTAGCCAGGCCACACATCGGCTCGCCGACAGTCTCGACCCCGGCAAGGCCGCCGTGATTTCCCTGAACTATGACGTGATCGCCGACATCGCCCTCGCCATGCGCGGCCGCGCGTTCGCCTTCGAGCGCGCAGACCTGGAGACGCTCAGCGCCGGTGACCACCGGACCATCGACTACGGCGTCGATTTCGCGAACGTCGAACCTCCGGTGGCGGGACAGCAGCGCTTCCAGCTGCTGAAGCTGCACGGTTCGTTCAACTGGTTGCACAGCCGCCTTACCGGCAACCTGTATTTCGGAGGCATGCAAAAGGCCGTCGGCGTGCTGTTCCGCAGCCGGCCGGAGCGCGCCGCAGCGAACCTGAGAAATTTCTTCCGCCACAAAACGTCCTACGGCCATATCCCCGAGGAGTTCGATGACCTCGAGCCGGTGCTGATCACGCCCACGCACCTGAAGGACCTGCGCAACCCGCACCTCGCGGGGATCTGGCGCCGGGCCGAGGAGTGCCTGCGAGGAGCCCGCCGCATTACCTTCATCGGCTACTCGCTGCCTGGCGACGACCTGCACGTCAAGTATCTGCTCAAGCGCGCCATGGAGACCCGCCCGCGAGGGGCTCCGCCACCCAGGATCGAGGTCGTCGACAAGGGCCGCGCGGCGACCAGCGCTGTGCGCCGCAGCTACGAGCGGTTCTTCGGCACGCCGCTGGTTCGCTTTCACGGCGCAGGCTTCGACGCATGGCTGCGCGGCCGCCGCGCCCGCTCCGCGCGTTGAAGGTGAAAATAAGGCCTGATTTCGCGCCGGATCAGCGCGGCTTGTCCCCCGCGAGGGTGATTCGATGCATCACCCGCCGGTGTCCGTGATAGTCGTTCAGGGGGTTGTGCTGCGTGCAGCGGTTGTCCCAGAACGCGAGCGAGCCGACGCGCCAGCGGAACCGGCAGGTGAGCTCGGGCCGCGCCTGGTGCCGGTAAAGAAACTCCAGCAGCGGCGAACTTTCTTCCTCGGTCATGTCCTTGAAGCGCACCGTGTGGCCGACGTTCACATAGAGCGCCTTGCGCCCGGTCTCCGGATGGGTGCGAACGACAGGGTGCTCGGCCAGGAACTGCCGGGTCTCGAGGCCCTGTTCCTTCATGCGGTCCTCGCGCGTACGCGTGGCATCGGCTTTGGTTGAAGCGTTGACGGCCACCAAGCCGTCCAAGAGCTTCCGCATGCCCTCGGACAGGGCCTCGTAGGCCGCGTACTGGTTGGCGAACTCGGTGTCCCCGCCGTAGGGCGGGACCTCGCGCGCGAGCAGCATCGAGCCCATCGGCGGAATCTCGAGGTAGGCGGTGTCCGAATGCCACAAGCCGCCGAAGTTCTGCCGTTCGTGCTCGAGCTTCTTCACTTCGATGACCTCCGGGAATCCGGCTATGCCCTTGACCAGGGGGTATTCGATCGGCTTGCCCATGCGCCGCGCAAATGCCATGAACAGGGCGGGGGTGAGCGGCTGGTCGTGAAAGAACACGACCAGGTGATCGAGGAAGGCGCGCCGGATCGCCGCGACGGTCTCCTCTGCGAGGTCCTTCCGGAGGTCCACCCCGAGGATCTCGGCGCCAAGCGCACCGGAGATGCGCCTGACCTCCATCTCTACTGTTCGATCTTGATGTTCTGGCTCCTGATGATCGAGCCATAGCGCTCCTGTTGCGCTCGCATGAACGCCGCCATCTCATCGGGCGTGTTCGAAACGGCGTCCAGGCCGAGCGCGATAAAGCGCTCCTTCAGCTCCGGCATGACCTTCTGGATCTCGCCCGAAAGGCGCACGAGAGTCTCGCGCGACGTCCCGGGCGGCGCGGTGTAGCCGATCCAGGCGCCGATGTCGTAGGCCGGGAGATCGGCCGCCTCCGCGATCGACGGGACGTCGGGCATGCCGGCGGTGCGCTGCGCGAACGAGGTGCCGAAGGTCTTCAGCCGGCCGGACTTGATGTGTCCGATGGTCCCGGCCAGGGTCTCGACGGTGAAGCCGATATGGCCGCTCACGACGTCGGTGAGCGCCGGCGCGCTGCCCTTGTAGGGCACGTGGCGCGCCTTGACCTGCGCCATCGAGATGAACAGCTCCGTGATCAGGTGCGCCGATGCCCCGGTGCCCGACGAGGAGAAAGTGTACTTGTCCGGATTCGCGCGCAGGTGCGCGATGAACTCCTTCGCGTTCGCCGCCGGGAACGACGGGTGCGTGACCAGCGCGAACGGCACCAGCGCGACCAGGCTGATCGGGGCGAAGTCCCTGTTGGGGTCGTAGGGCGTCTTCTGCAGGTGCGGCATGATCGATATCGGCCCGCTCGACGCCGCAAGCAGGGTATAGCCGTCGGGCGCGCTCTTCACGGCTACGTCGGTGCCGATCGAGCCGCCGGCGCCGGCGCGGTTGTCGATAATGAACGGCTGCCCGAGCGCCTGTTGCAGCTTCTCGGCCACCACGCGCGCGGCGATGTCGGTGGCCTGCCCCGGCGGCCAGGGAACGATCACTTTCACGGGCCGGTTCGGGTAGCCCTGCGCGAGCGCGACCGTGGAAAAAAGCAATGCAACCATGAATGCGGCATGCTTCGTCATGTCTCCCCCAGCCTGTGATCTTTACCCTGAGCGCGGCGTACCCTCCGCCGCGCCAGCTTGCTCTATCGCGTCAGCGCACCGTCTTGCGCGCGATAACGACGTTATCGAGCACCAGGTTCTGCGACCATATCCAGCGCGCGCCCGCGAACAGCTCCGGGTAGCGCGTGTAGGCCGGCAGGTTCGTCACTCCGATTTCCTGATCGGTGAACTCCCACGCGCGCGGCCAGCTGGTGTCGTTGAACCGCGGTGACTGCCAGTTCGCCGGAATCGGATAGTGCACCGCGTAGCACTTGTCCTGGCAGTCGGGCCTCCTGGCGTGAGGGTGCGTCCGCCCGCCGAGGTTGGGCGTGTCGTGGACGCTGCCGCGCTCGACAACCTCTTGGGGATCCAGGAGCGGCGCGATGTAGAAGCTCTGCGCCTTCCAGCTGCTGTCGGTCATGGTCCCATCGCTGAACTTCGCGATTAACCCGCCGTCGCCAGGATACCAGGGGTTTTGCTTGGGACCGGAAATGGGGAAGAGCTCCATGCCCAGGCCCAGATGCTCGTCCCAGTCGACCAGCAGGAACGCGAGCGTGTAGGGCCGCTTCACCTTGAACTTCACGATCGACGAGTTGAACGGCGTGTAGGGCGTGTTGTCCACCGACACCAGCTTGCCGTTGACCCACATTTCGTAGTGGTTGTCGGCCACGATGAAGCCCGTGATCACCTCTCCGTCGGCGTCCACCTCGATGACCGGCACGTTGGCGGTCGAGACTTCTGCCGACGTCTTCGGCGTGATCTGCGTGCACTCGTTGTAGAGGTCGGTGCTCTTGGGGCCCAGCCCCTTCTGGGCAGCCGTTTCCGCGGGCACCGTGATCACGGTGCCGTCGGTGGCGGTGATCTGCCCGACCGCGCTGATGCGATGGTTGCCGACCTTCACCGGGCACTGGTAGAGGTTTTCGACGATGGTCTTCGCCCGGCCCTGCGTGACCATGCGCTTGTACGAAGTGTTGTCCGGGTCCAGCGCCGGAGACGCCGTCTGGCCCAGGGACTGGCATCCCGCAATGAAGGTGCCGGCGAACAGTGCCAACGCGAAGCTGCCTACGGCTGAAAATCGCGGTTGCGCTCGGTGCATCATGATGTCCTCCCCCAGAATGTTTACGGCACTCGCGGCGCCGGACGCCGGCCGGTCCCCCTGCTCCGGCCACCAGCCTATCCAAGTATCCGGCGCGGTGCAAGGCGGACGCAGGCGCTCATACACACTACAAGCCCGCCCGATTTTTCGCCTTCACCGCCCCGTTTACGACGTTCAGCGGCCACTCGCCCGAAAGCACCCGGCGAACTTCGCCCGGCGCCCCGGCCTGGAGGCCCGCCATCGCCTGCTCGCTGTACCAGGCGACGTGCGGATTGAGGATGACGTTGTCGCGGCCGCGCAGGGGATGCGGATCGGGAAGCGGCTCGGGGTCCACCGTGTCGAGCGCGGCGCCCGCGATTCTCTTCGCGTCCAGGGCGCGCACCAGCGCATCGGTATCGACGATCGGTCCGCGCGCGCAGTTGATCAAAACCGCCGTCCGTTTCATTTTTCCGAAAGCATCCTCGCCGATCATCTTTCGCGTCTGCGGGGTGAGCGGCGGATGCAGGGAAACGAAATCGGAATCGCGCAGCAGCGTGTCGGGATCGACGGCTTTTCCCGGAACCTTGAACTGCCCCTCTTTCACGAAGGGATCGCTGTAGAGCACGTTCAGCCCGAAGGCCGCCGCCCGCACCGCGACCTGGCGCGCGATGTTGCCGAAACCGACCAGGCCCAGCGTCCGCCCTGCGAGCCGGTAGATCGGCTTGCCCGGGGGCACTTCCCAGCGGCCGGCTCTGACCATTCGGTCGTAGAACGGGATCTTGCGCGCGGACGAAAGGAGCAGCGCCATCGTCTGTTCCGCCACCTCCTCGATACAGTAGGTGGGATTGTTGGTGACGATGATGCCGGCCTGGGTCGCGGCGTCCAGATCGATAGTGTCCACGCCTATGCCGTAGCGGGCGATGATCTTGCACTTGGGCATGCCCGCCATTGCCTCGGCCGTGATGGGTCCTGCGTAGGTGTTGAGCAGGGCGTCGCAGTCGCGGGCTTCGGTGAGAAATTCCTCAGGCTTCTTGGTCTTCAGGGCGACGAGGTCGGCCAGGTCCCCCAGGGTCTTCCGCTCCACGTCCAGGGATTCCCAGACGTAATCGGTGATGACGACTTTCGCCTTTGCGGTCACAGAGATCGCCTCACTGCGTCCAACGGACAATTCCGGCAACCCCGTCCACCGCGACCATGGAGCCGTCGGGAATGCGGCGGGTCGCGTCGAGCACGCCCAGAACCATGGGCACGCCTCGCTCCCGCGCAAGGGAAGCCAGATGCGAAGTGCTGCCGCCCAGCTCCGCCACGACTCCCGAGACGTGCCGCAGGACTTCGGAAAGCGCCGGGCCCGCCACGGTGGTGACGAGAACCTCGCCGGGGCGGACGCGCTCGAGCTCGCACTCGCAATTGACCACGCGCGCCCGGCCTTCGCCCCAGCCGACGCCGGAAGGATGTCCGTTCAGCCCGGGATGCTTCAGCCAGATCTCGTCCGGTACCGGCGCCTCCGCGACGGCGAGCGGACGCGCCTGAAGGAGGCTGATTCCCGTATCGTCCTGCGCCCACTCGATTTCGGCCGGGCCGCCGACGATTTCCTCGCATTTGCGCATGAGGAGCGCGAGCTCGGCGAGCTGCTCGGCATCCAGGCAAGGCCCGCCAAAAAGAGCGCGCGAGAATGCCTGCCTGCCGTGCGCGCAGGTGAGCGCATGGTATTTCTGGCCGAGCGCCGATTCTTTCACCCGCCCTTCGCGATCGAGCATGTAGCGGTCCGGCACCACTTCGCCCTGCGCGACGGCGGCGCCCAGCCCCTGGGCCGCGTTGACCAGCATCTCGCCGCTGGCGGTGCGCGACAAGCCGCCGCCCGCAGAGCGCGCGGGGACCAGCGGCTGGATCAGGACGGCCATCGCGGTGTCGGCGGAATCCAGGCCGTGAGCCGCCATGTATCGCAGCGCACGCGTGGACCACAGCGCCGCCCAGCAGGCGCGCACCGCGGTGAGAAAATCCTCCTCGCTTTCCAGTCCAAGGTAGCTCTGGAACTGGCCCGCAAAGCTCGAGCCGGCGCGGTCCTCGACGAGCGCGGAAGAGCGCACCACGCCCGGGCGCCCTGCCCCGGCGACGCTTCGCCAGGCCGAGAGCAAGGGCTCCCGCAGCTCCGGCACGATCGCGCCCTGCATCAGGCCGAGCTTCGTGTCCAGGGCGCAGCGGCGCGCGCGCGGCCGGTCTTCCGAGGAAAACACCCCGCGCGCCGATTCTTCCAGTCCCAGCGCAGAGAGCTGCATGCGGTAGGCCTCGGCGTCGACGCAGAAGCCCTCGGGTACCGGAAGGCCCGCGTGCACCAGTGCGGCGAGGTTCGCCGCCTTCGCGCCGAAGCGCGAGGGGTCGGCTGCCTCGGACGCGCTCAGAGGAACGACCAGCGGCGGCATCGCTCAGCTCCCGGAATCGATGACGATGCGCAGAATGCGGCTCGGATTGCGCTCGTATTCCTCGAACGCCGCCGCCGAATCGGTGAGCGGATACTTGGCCGTGATGAATCCGCTGACGTCGACCGCGCCCGAGGCGATGAGCTGGATGCTCGGATTCATGTCCTGCGGGGTCAGGGCCCGCGAGCCGATGATGCTGATCTCGCCGAAG
>Ga0180082_1000011_pt1 | contig 28477 bp, 24 predicted proteins | sample EasRiv660_16_10D_FD_121780 | JGI IMG/M metagenome (GOLD analysis project Ga0180082, IMG submission 121780) | Soil microbial communities from meander-bound floodplain in the East River, Colorado, USA - East River metaG ERMLT660_16_10D | ecosystem: Environmental > Terrestrial > Soil > Floodplain ...
CGTGCTCACCCTGTGCGCGGTGTTCGTGCCGATCGCCTTTCTCGGTGGGCTGACCGGCGAGCTCTATCGCCAGTTTGCCGTGACCATCTCGATCGCGGTGGTGATCTCGGGACTGGTGGCCCTCACGCTCACGCCGAGCCTGTGCGTGCTGATCCTGAAACGCGAGCACAAGCAGCCGGGGCGCCTCTTCCGCTGGTTCAACGGCTGGTTCCGGCGCATGACCGGGCGCTACGTGGACGGCGTCTCCTGGATGCTGCGCCGGGGCGGCATCGCGCTTGCATTGTTCGCCGGCATGGTGGCGCTCACGGTCGGCCTGTGGCGCATCACGCCGGGGTCGCTCGTGCCCGACGAGGACCAGGGCTTCTACATCGCCGCGGTCTTCCTGCCCGACGGCGCCACGCTGGAACGGACCGACCGGGTCGTGAACGAAGTGGTGAGCATCATCAAGTCGAACCCCGTGAACGAGGACGTCGTGGCCTTCACCGGCTTTGACTTCCTCGGCGGGGGCTTTCGCAACAGCGCGGCCACCATCTTCGTGACGCAGAAACACTGGGACGAGCGCAAGATCTCGACGCCGCAGCTGGTCGGCGAGTTCTACATGAAGACCGGGCACATCAAGGAAGGGCTGGCGCTCGCCTTCGGCCCGCCGCCCATCTTCGGCCTGGGCACGGCGGGCGGCTTCGAGTTCTACATCCAGAACCGCGGCGAGGGAGGCGCGCAGCGCCTCGCCGAAGTGACGCAGCAGCTGCTCGGCGCGGTCGCCAAGGACCCGATGTTCGGGCAGGTCAATACGCTGTGGCGCGCCAACGTGCCGCAGCTCTACGTCGAGACCGACCGCGAGAAGGCCAAGACGCTCGGCGTGCCGGTGGACGAGATCTACAACACGCTCGCCGCGACGCTCGGCACGTTCTACGTCAATGACTTCAACAAGTACGGCCGCACCTGGCAGGTGCTGATGTCGGCGGAGCCGGCGTACCGCAAGCGACCGGACGACGTCGGCGCGGTCTACGTGCGCTCGGAGCGCGGCGGCATGGTGCCGCTCGCGTCGCTGGCGAAGGTGAACTACTCCTCGGGCCCGGATTCGCTCGACCGTTTCAACAACCTGCCGGCGGTGAAGATCTTCGGGCAGACGCAGCCCGGCTACAGCTCCGGCCAGGCGATCGAGCGCATGGAAAAAATCGCGCGCGAAACCTTGCCGCCGGAATTCGGCTTCGACTGGGGCGGCGCTTCGTTCCAGGAAAAACGCTCGGGCGGGACCTCGATCCTGGCGCTGGGCCTCGCGGCGCTGATGGTGTTCCTGATCCTCGCCGCGCAGTACGACCGCTGGGCCCTGCCGCTGGCGGTGATGCTCGCGCTGCCTTTCGGCACGTTCGGCGCGCTGGCGGCGATCTTCATCAACAACCTGCTGCCGATACCGTATTACATGGCGATGGGGGTGCCGTGGCTTCAGGGCCTGCTTTCCCCTCTCGCGGGCATCGCCCGGCTCAGCAACGACGTCTACTTCCAGATCGGGCTCGTGACGCTGCTTGGCCTCGCGGCCAAGAACGCCATCCTGATCGTCGAATACGCGGTGCTGAAAAAACACGAGGGCCTGTCGACCGCCGCAGCCGCGGTCGAGGCGGCGCGGCTCAGGTTCCGTCCGATCCTGATGACTTCGCTCGCCTTCATCCTCGGCGTGACGCCGCTCGTGTTCTCCTCCGGCGCCGGCGCCGGCGCGCGGCATTCAGCCGGCACCGGCGTGATGGGAGGGATGCTCGCGGCGACGTTTCTCGCGATCTTTTTCATTCCGTGGTTCTTCAAGCTGATCGTGGACCGCAGGCTGTCCGAGCCGCGCTCGACCGCCGAGATCGAGGAGGAAGCCAAGCACCACCGCGAAACCGGGCTGCGCGCGCCGCATGGACCGCACCATCACCCGGTGGCGAAAGGAAGCGGCGATGCGGCATAGACTGTCGATCACCGCCGCGCTGGCGACGCTGCTCGCCGGCTGCGCCGTCGGGCCCGATTACCAAAGGCCCGCGGTGGACCTGCCCGCCGGATGGCAGAGCGCTCCCGGTCAAGGAATCTCCGCGCAGGGCGAGCGCTGGTGGACGCTCTACGCCGATCCCGTGCTCGACCGGCTGATCGAGGATGCGCTTGCCAATAACCAGGACCTCGCGCTCGCAGCGGCACGGGTGGACGAAGCGCGTGCCGTACTACGGATCGCCGACGCCCAGTTCGTGCCTTCGGTGGACGCCACGGCGCAAGCCGACCGCAGCCGCTCCTCGGCGCTTTCGTCCATCCCTCTGCCGCCGGGCACGCCGCTCGAGCGCACGACGTACCGCGCTCAGCTCAACGTCGCGTACGAAGCGGACCTGTGGGGGCGGCTGCGCAGAGGCAGCGAGGCCGCGCGCGCGGATCTGCTCGCCACGCAGGCCGCGCAGCAGACCGTGCGCATCACCCTCGCTTCCGAAGTCGCCCGCGCCTACTTCGGCCTCATCGCGCTCGACTCCCAGGTCGAGGCGACGCGCCGTTCGCTGGAGCTGCGCAGCAGCGGACTGGAGCTGCAGAAGGCGCGGCATGCCGCGGGACTGATCAACGACTTCACCTTGAGGCAGCTTGAGGCCGAGGTCGCCGCGTCGCGCGCGCAGCTGCCCGCGCTCGACGCGAACCGCAACGCCCAGGAGCTTGCGCTCGCGGTGCTGATCGGCCGCAGCCCGCGCGTCATCATGGAAGGCGCGATCGCCCGCCCGGCCGACCGCGGCGGGCCCGCCGCTCCGGTCGTTCCGGAAGGGCTGCCCTCGGACCTGCTGCTGCGCCGGCCCGACGTGGTCGAGGCCGAGCAGCGCCTGATCGCGGCCAACGCCCGCATCGGGGAAGCCCGTGCGTTGCTGTTTCCGCGCATCGGATTGAGCGGCTACCGGGGGAGCGAGAGCGCGGCGCTCAGCGATCTCTTTACCGGCCCGGCGACCATCTGGCAGCTCGCGTTCGGGCTCGCGCAGCCGATTTTCCAGGGCGGGCGGCTGTTCGGCGAGATCGAAGTCGTGCAGGCGCGCGAGCGCCAGGCGGTGGCGCTGTACCAACGGACGCTGCAGGAAGCCTTCCGCGAAGTGCGCACGGCGCTCTACACACAAGTGCGCGCGCGCGAAGCGTTCGAGGCCGAGGGCGCGCGCGTTGCCGCGCTGACCGACGCCCTGCGGCTCGCCCGGATTCGCTATGCGAACGGGTTGCTGTCCCAGCTCGAAGTCCTCGATTCCGAGCGCAACCTGCTGCAGGCGGAATTGAACCGCGCCGACGCTCTGCGCGTGCAGCGCGCCGCCGTGGCCGACGTCGTGAGGGCCCTGGGCGGCGGCTGGGAGGGATTCGGCCCCGACCCGCTCGCGCAAGGCGCCGTCGGACGACAATAGCGGCAGGAAACAGGCAGGATCAACCGGTCCGATCGATCGCCGTGACGGTTTCCGCCACCCATAGCGCGATCGACGCGGTCTGGAGGATCGAGTCGGCCAAGCTCATTGCCGGCCTCGCGCGGATGGTGCGCGACGTCGGTCTTGCCGAGGAGCTCGCGCAGGACGCGCTCGTCGTCGCGCTCGAAACTTGGCCCAGGACGGGCGTCCCGGACAAGCCGGGAGCCTGGCTCATGGCCGCTGCCAAGAATCGAGCGCTGGATTATTACCGCCGAACCAAGCTGCTCGAGCGCAAGCACGAAGAGCTCGGTCGCGAGCTCGAAGCCGAGCAGGAGATGGCCGCGGCGGATTCCGCCGCCGCGATCGACGCCGCGATCGACGACGACATCGGCGACGACCTCCTGCGCCTTATCTTCACGGCCTGCCATCCGGTGCTCTCCACCGAGGCGCGCGCCGCGCTCACGCTGCGCGTGCTCGGAGGCCTGACGACCGGGGAGATCGCGCGCGCTTTCCTCGTCCCGGAGCCGACGATCGCGCAGCGCATCGTCCGGGCGAAGAGGACGCTCGCCGAGGCGCGCGTTCCCTTCGAGGTCCCTCGCGCCGGCGAGCTCGCCGCGCGTCTCGCGTCGGTGCTCGAGGTCCTCTACCTCGCGTTCAACGAAGGCTACTCGGCGACCGCCGGTGACGACTGGATGCGGCCTGCGCTGTGCGACGATGCGATCCGTCTCGGCCGTATCCTCGCCGGGCTCCTCCCGAACGAGCCGGAGGTCCAAGGTCTGGTCGCGTTGATGGAAATCCAGGCGTCGCGCGCGAACGCGCGGGTCGGCCCGTCGGGAGAGCCCGTCCTCTTGCCCGATCAGGACCGTGCGCGCTGGGATCACCTCCTCATCCGCCGCGGCCTCGCCGCGCTCGAGCGCGCCGAGCAGCTCAGCGCAAGGATGGGGAGCGCGCCTGCAGGCGCGCTGGGCCCCTATGCGCTCCAGGCCGCGATCGCCGCCTGTCATGCTCGGGCGCGCACCGCGGCGCAGACCGACTGGGCGCGCATCGTCGCGCTCTACGATGCGCTCGCCCAGGTCACGCCATCGCCCGTCGTCGAGCTGAATCGCGCGGTCGCGATCTCGATGGCCTTCGGTCCGGCAGAGGGGCTGGCGCTCGTCGATGTCCTGACTTCCGAGCCCCTGCTCAAGGGCTACCACCTTCTTCCGGCGGTGCGCGGCGATCTGCTCGCCAAGCTCGGCCGCGCGGACGAAGCCCGCGCGGAGTTCGAGCGAGCGGCCTCGCTAACGCGCAACTCGCGCGAGCGCAAGCTCCTCCTGGATCGCGCTGCAGCGTCGCATCACAAATTCCACGTCGTAAAGTAAGGGTCGGCTTCGAATCCGCGGCTACTTCTGTCCAAGCACCCAGCCGGCGAGGGTCTTCAGGTCCGCATCCGAAAGGCCGGAGTTCGGCGGCATCGGCACGACGCCCCAGGCACCCTGGCCGCCTGTGCGGATCTTCGCCGCGAGCCTCTCGGCGGCGCCGGGGTCGCCGGCGTGCTTCGCGGCAACTTCCCTGAAAGAAGGGCCCACCACGCGCTTGTCCAGAGCGTGGCAGCCGAGGCAGGCGCTCGCGTTGAGCAGCTTCTGGATCGGATCGCCGCCGCTTGCGAGCGTGTCCGGCGCGGGGGGCGGCGCCGGGTCGCGGCTGTAGTAGGTCGAGAGGTAGTCGAGGATGATCGCCGTCTCGGCCTCATCCATGGGCGTGCCGCGCTCCTTCATGTTGCGCAGGTTGTCCGCCCACTCGCCGCGCGACAGAGGCGTGCGCCGGATGTGCTGCAGCTCGTGGCAGATCTTGCACTTGTTTTCGGTGAGCGTTGCGCCGCGGCCTGAGATCAGCCGGTCGTCTTGCGCGTTTCCCGAAAGTAGAAACCCTCCAAGGAAAACAAAGGCCGCAAGCGTTCTAAGAGTCCGTTTCAAAAATGCACTGTCATTCTGAGGGCGCCGCCCGAAGAATCTGCTTCTCGGCCGCAAAAGCAGATTCTTCGCTTCGCTCAGAATGACACATGGGCTGATTTTGAAACCGTTCCTAAGCCTCAACGACAACCCCCACCCGGTGCCAGCCGTTCCAGAAGTATCCGAGCGGATTCCAGTAAGGCACCGCCGGCTGCGGGTTGCCGCGGTCGTCCCAGGCGCGCGCGAGGAACGTCACGTAGCCCGGGCGCTCCGGCTTGTGCTCGAAGGTAAACGTGCGCCAGGCGTACTTGTCTCCGGCGCGCGCGAGCTGCGCCGGCCGCCACGTCTTGCCCTCGTCGGTCGAGACCTCGACGCGCTCGACCGAGCCCTCGCCGACCCAGGCGCGGCCGCGCACCGCGATCGGCTCCGAGCGCTTGAAGCGGGCGTTCGGCGCCGGGGAAGTGATCATCGATTTCACCGGCCAGGCCTCGGCCGACACCGCGTCGGGCGGCATCTTCTGCCCGGGCTCGATCGGGTTTCTCGGCACGATGTAGCTGCCCGTCATGTACGTGCCCTTGAACGGCGCGTCCAGTACCGTCAAAGTGTGCAACCACTTGGTGGAAGCCGAGCCCACCCAGCCGGGGACGACCAGGCGCAAGGGGTAACCGTGTACCCAGGGCAGCGGCTCGCCGTTCATCGCCCAGGCGAGGAGGGTGTTCTCCTCCATCGCTTTTTGCATCGGGATGGAGCGGATCACCGGCGCCGCGGTCGCCACCGCGCCCGGATCGCCGCCCTGGCCGGCGACGTGCGCCGCGCCGGGTTTCACTCCCGCGGCTCTGAGCACATCCGCAAGCCGCACGCCGCCCCACTTCGGGCAGCCCATACCGCCTGTCTCAAGCCACGGGGTGCCGCTCGCTCTGGGCTGGTACGCCGAGCGGCCGGAGCCGGCGCACTCGATCATTCCCTGCAAGGTGACGGTGGTGAAGTTCTTCGCCAGGTCGTACACCGAAAAGCTCAGCTCCTTGTCCACCAGTCCTTTCACGGTCAGGCGGTGGGGGTTGATGTCGATCATCGGCGTGAGCAGGTTGTTGCGCACGAACATGCGCTCGTTCGGCGTCACGTCGAAATCGTGCTCGTGCGCCGGCACGCTGCCGGTGAGCGGGCGCTCCGAATGGAACTGCATCGCCTTGACCTTCTCGGCCTTGACGGCCTCGCCGGGGATCGTTCCGGGAGGCGGCGCCTCAGGGGCCGCCGCGGGCGCCTGCGCGAGGACATCGCCTAACGCGGCGAGCGCGCCGGCGCCGGCCACTCCGGTGAGGAAACTGCGGCGGGATTCGTCGGGCTTCTTCCATTTTTCCATGATGATCTCCTCAGGATGCGGCAAGTATGGGAAAGACGAGGGAAGTTTTCAAGCAAAACCGTCCCGCACGAGCATCACGCCTCATTCCAGGAAAGACGACGTAAGATGGCGACCATGCGCATCCCGATTTCAGTTCTGCTGATGGGTCTGGCGGTCGCTGCGGCGGCCCAGGACAAGGTGCATCCGTCGGCGCCGGTCGCGGCGAAGATGCGCGAATCGGCGCAGGGCCTGGTCGCCGCGCTGCCCGAGCGCCTGCGCGCGCAGGCGCTGCGGCCGTTCGAGGACCGCGACCGGATCGACTGGCATTACACGCCGCGCAGCCGCAACGGGGTCTCGCTGAAGGAGCTCGACGCGCGCGGCCGCGAGGCGGCGCACGCGCTCCTGAAAACCGCGCTCTCGGCCGCGGGCTACCGCAAGGCCGTGAACATCATCGAGCTGGAGCTGGTGCTGCGCGAGATCGAGACCTTCGGCTTTGCGCGCGATCCCGAGCGCTATCACGTCACGGTCTACGGCTCGCCGGACCGCGCCAAGCAGTGGGGCTGGCGCTTCGAGGGGCATCACCTGTCGCTCAACTTCACGCTCGCCGGCGAAAAGATGGCGGTCGACACGCCGAGTTTCTTCGGCGCCAACCCGGCGACGGTGGGAGCCGGCCCGAAGAAAGGCCTGCGCGCCCTCGGCGAGGAGCACGATGCGGGATGGGTACTGCTCGAATCGCTGGCCGAGGCGCAGCGCCGCGAAGCGGTGTTCGAAACGCGCACCTACGGCGACATCGTCACCGCCAACAAGGACAAGGTCGAGCCGCCGGCAGCCGCCGGCATTTCCGCCGCGAAGCTCGACGAGCGCCAGCGCGCGCTGCTGTGGAAGCTGGTCGAACTCTATGCACGCAGCTTCGAGACCGGCCTTGCGGAGGCGCGCCTCGCGCGCGCCCGCCAGGGCGGGATCGAGAGCCTGCGCTTCGGCTGGGCCGGATCGACCGCGCGCGGCAGGCCGCACTACTACCGCGTGCAGGGGCCGCTCTTTCTCGTCGAGTACGACGCCTCGCAGAACGACGGCAATCACATCCACACCGTGTGGCGCGACTTCGCAGGCGACTTCGGCCGCGACCTGCTGGCGGACCACTACCGCGCTTCGCTCGACACCGGGCATCGCCACTGATGCGATTCGTTCTTCTCCTGCTTCTTTTTTTCACGTTGAGCGCGACGGGCGCGCCGGTGCGCACGCCGCAGGTCGAAGCGGAGCTCGTCGCAGAGCGCGATAAGTGGGTTCCGGGCGAACCGATCACGGTCGCGTTGCGCCTGGCGATGATCCCGGGATGGCATACCTATTGGCGCAACCCCGGCGATTCCGGCGAGCCGACGCGCATCGAGTGGCGGCTGCCGCCGGGCTTCACCGCGGGCGAGATCGAGTGGCCGGTGCCGCAGCGGATCCCGGTCGGCCCGCTGATGAACTTCGGCTACGAGGGCGAGGTGCTGCTGCTGACGCGGCTCGTGGCGCCGTCGGATCTCGCCGCGGGGCAGCCGGTGACCGTGCGCGCAAGAGCGCACTGGCTGGTCTGCGAGGTGCATTGCATCCCCGAGGAGGCCGAGCTTTCGCTGACGCTGCCGGTGGCTGGTCGCGCCGGCCCGGACGCGCGCTGGGGAAAGCCGATTGCCGTGGCGCGGGCGTTCGTACCCGTTCCGGCGCCCGAGGGCTGGAGCTTCGGCGCGCGCAGCGAAGAGGGCGGTGCTTCGCTCGCCATCGCGCCGCCGGACGGTGTGGCGCTGAAGGAAGCATTCTTTCTTCCCTACGAGCAGGGCAAGATCGAGCCCGCGGCGCTGCAGACGCTGGCGCGCGAGGGCAACGGCTACCGCCTTGCGTTGCCGGCGGCGGCGCAGCCGGTCGGTCCGTTCGAGCGCGTGTCCGGAGTCCTGGTTTCGCCGCAGGGCCCGGCCCTGGCCATCGACTTCCCCATCGCCGCGCGCTTCGCCGACCTCGGTCTCGCCCTGGCGCTCGCGCTCGCCTTCGCGGGCGGGCTCCTCCTCAACCTGATGCCCTGCGTGCTGCCGGTGCTGTCGATCAAGGCGCTCGGCTTCGCCGCCGCGGGCGAGGCCGGCGGCTCGCGGCTGAAGGACGGGCTCCTGTATTCGGCCGGGGTGCTCGCCTCGTTCTGGCTGCTCGCCGCGCTGCTCGCCGCGCTGCGCGCGGGCGGCGCGCAGCTCGGCTGGGGCTTTCAGCTGCAATCGCCGGTCGCGGTGGCGCTGCTGGCGGCCTTGTTCCTCGTGCTGGCGCTCAATCTTTCCGGCCTGTTCGAGTTTCGCCTGTCCGTCGCCGGCCGCCCGGCCGGAGAATTTCTCTCCGGGGTGCTCGCGGTCGTGATCGCTTCCCCCTGCACGGCGCCCTTCATGGGTGTTGCGCTGGGCTACGCGGTGCTCGAGTCCGGCTGGAGGGCGTTCCTCGTGTTCACCGCGCTCGGCGCCGGCATGGCGCTGCCCTATGCGGCGCTCGCCTGGTTTCCCGGCTGGCGCAGGCTACTACCGAGGCCGGGCGCGTGGATGCCGCGGCTGAAGCGCTGGCTCGCCGTGCCGCTTTACGCGACCGTCATCTGGCTCGCGTGGGTGTTCGCGCAGCAAGTCGGCCCCGCCGCGACCGCGCACGACGCCTCGTGGGAGCCGTATTCCGCCGGGAAGGTCGCCTCGCTCGCCGCGGCGGGCAAACCCTTGTTCGTCGATTTCACCGCCGCCTGGTGCGTGACCTGCCAGGTGAACGAGCGCGTGGTGCTCGCGCGCGAGGACGTGCTCGCGGACTTCCGCTCGCGCGGCGTCGCGCTGCTGCGCGCCGACTGGACCCGGCGCGATCCCGAGATCGCCCGCGCGCTCGCCGCGCTGGGGCGAAGCGGCGTTCCCGCCTACGTGCTCTACAAGCCCGGCCGGCCGCCGCTCGTGCTGCCCGAAGTTCTGACGCGCGAGCGTCTGCTCGCCGCGCTGGACGGGTAGAATCCCTTTCACAGGAGGCCATCATGAAACGTCTCGCCCTCGCTCTCGCCTTTGCCGCCGCAGCGACCGCACACGCCGCGACGGTCGGCACACCCGCGCCGGAGTTCACCGCCGCCGATCTGCAAGGCAAGCCCGTCAAGCTCTCCGATCACAGGGGAAAGTACGTGGTGCTGGAGTGGACCAACCCCGAGTGCCCGTACGTGCGCCGGCACTACAACAGCGGCAACATGCCCGCGCTGCAAAAGGAGTTCGGCGCGAAGGACGTGGTGTGGCTCACGGTGAACTCGACCAACCAGTCGAGCGACGAATTCAAGACGCCGCAGCAGATGGCGAAGTGGCTGTCGGAGCAGGGCGCCGCGCCGAAAGCGACGCTGATCGACAAGGACAGCAAGGTCGGTCGGCTCTACAGCGCACGCACCACGCCGCACATGTACGTGGTCGATCCGCAAGGGCGCCTGATCTACGCCGGCGCGATCGACGACAAGAGCTGGGCGAGCACCGAGGAGACGAAGAAGGCGCGCAACTATGTGCGCGCCGCGCTCGGCGAGGCGATGGCGGGGAAGCCCGTGAGCGTCGCCGCCACCTCGCCCTACGGCTGCACGGTCAAGTACTAGCCGGGGCCGAAAGGACCTAGTCCTCCAGCGATATGTTGCGCTCGCGGGCGAGCGCGCTCCAGCGCGCGATGTCCGCCTGGATGAATTTTCCGAACTGCTCGGGCGTCATCGGCATCGGCTCGATCGCCTCGCCCGAGAGGCGCTCGCGCAGCGCCGGCGAGGCGAGCGACCTGTTGATCTCGGTGTTGAGCCTCCTGGTGATTTCCGCGGGCATCTTCGCCGGACCCACGATCCCGTACCACTGCACGCCGTCGAACCCCTTGAACCCCGATTCCTCGAACGTGGGTATCTCGGGCACCAGCGGGTGGCGCTTCAAGCCGGTGATGGCGAGGGGCCGCAGCTTCTTCGCGCGGATGTGCGGAAGCGCCGCGGCGAGACCCGGCATCAGCACCTGGATCTGCCCTCCGAGCATGTCGGTGATGGCGGGGCCGATGCCGCGGTAATGTCCGTACACCGCGTCGAAGCCCGCAGCGGCCCTGAACTGCTCCAGCGCGAGGTGGTTGAGCAAGCCGATCCCGCCCGTGCCGTAGTTCAGCTTCGCCGCATTCTTCTTCGCGTAGTCGATGAAGCCGGCGAGGTCGGAGACCGGGACCGAGGGAGTGACGACCAGGATGTTGGGCGTCCCGCCGACCATCGCGATCGCGGTGTAGTCCTTGACGGCGTCGTACGGGAGCTTGCGGACGGCGGGATTGGTGCCGTGCGTGCCCACGTAGCCCACCATCAGCGTATAGCCGTCCGGCGCGGCTCGCGCCGTGGCCATCGATGCGATCACGCCGCCGCCGCCCGCGACGTTCTCGACGACGAACGACTGCGCCATCGCGCGGCCGAGCTCCCCGGCGACGGTGCGGCCGATCAGATCCAGGCCGCCGCCCGGCTGGGCGGGGACCACGATCTTCACGGGCCTGGCGGGATAGGTCTGCGCTGCGCTCGGTCCGGGCAGCAGCGCGACCGCGGCGAGGAGCCCGGCGACGGCGATCGAGCGGTTATTCATGGCGATTTCTCCTCCTGGACTAGAGAATTCTTTCCCCGAATTTCTTCAGCGCGGCATCCGACAGGGTGAGCCCGAGTCCCGGCTGCTCCTTCAGCGTGAGCATGCCCTTGGCGATCTTCGGCGGGTCCTCGAAGAGCTCCGCCTGCAGCGGATCGCGCTCCGGATCGGTGAAGGACTCGACGATCGCCCCGGCGGGGCTCGCCGCGACGATGTGCGCGTGGATGAAGCAGTCGTGGTGCGGGGCGACCTGCACGTGGTTCAGCTCGGCGAGCGCGGCGAGCTTCCGGCCTTCGGTGAAGCCGCCCATCATGGTGCAGTCGAATTGCAGGATCTGGATCGCCTGCTCCTCGAGCAGCGCGCGGCAGCCGGCGCTCGTCAGCTCGCTCTCGCCGGCCGAGAGCGGGATGCGCGTTTCTCTCGCGAGGAGCTTCAGTTCCCGGCGGTCGTCGGCCCAGCGCACCGGCTCTTCGAGCCAGCGAGGGCTTAGCGGCTCGAGCGCTCGCGCGCCTTCGATGGCGGTGGCGAGGTCCCAGGCGCGGTTGACGTCGACCATCAGGTCGCGGTCCTCGCCGATGACTTCACGCACCAGCGCCAGGCGCTCCAGGTCTTCGGCGAGGGGCAGGCCCCCGGCCTTCGCCTTGAACCCGGTGTGCCCTTGGGCTTTCAGCATCTGCATCTCGTCGCGCAGCTCCGACAGCGTCTTGCCGTCGCGGTAGTACGCGCAGGTGACGTAGCAGGGCACTTCGTTGCGGTAGCCGCCGAAGAGGCGGTACAGCGGCAGGCCGGCCGCCTTGCCGACGATGTCCCAGAGCGCGATATCGACCGCCGCCGAAATGCGCACGATCGCTTCGCGCGACCAGCCTTTCTCGTGCGCGCGCCGCTGCCAGGTGAGTGCGAAGAGCTTCTGGTAGAGCCGTTCCGGCGCGAGCGCATCGGCGCCGAGAACGAGTTCCCCGATCCCGGTGCGAAACGCGTGGATCGCGGCCTCGATCGGCGTGTAGCTCGTGGCGATGCCGATTCCCTCGAGCCCCGAGTCGGTCTGCAGCCGCACCAGGATCTCGTTCGCCTTCGGGACGATGAAATGGCTCACCCAGTGAGCCCGCCCGGTGTCGGGCGCGCGCAGGATGTGGACCTGGAGCCGGGTGATCTTCATGCGTCGCCCCGACCTATTCGCGCGACGCGCTGATCGATTCGACCTTGTCCGGATAGAAGGCGAGCAGTTCCTTGATGGCCGTCATCTCGTCGTACGGTCGCTCGTAGGTCCAGACCGCGTTCTCAGGGCCGTTCACCAGCGAGTAGTACGACGCCCGGCCCTTGAACGGGCAATAAGTCTCGTGGCTCGTGCGGACAAGCCGCTCCATCTTCACGTCCTGGCGCGGGATGTAATAGACGATGGGGGCGACCGTGCTGCCGCTCTTGGACTCCTCGAGCTGAACCGCGGCTCTCGTGTCGGCGATGACCTCGCCGTTGAGCTTGATCTGCACGCGCACGCCCGCCGGCTTGGTGGTGATGCGATGGTCCGGATACTTCTTCCACCCCGGGCCGCTGTTGGCGCTCATGAGGTTCTCCTTATCTTCCGGCCTGCTTGCGCAGTATGGATTGTCGATGGAGGGACTGGAAGCCGCAGGACTGCCATAGCGATATCGTAATAGCTAAAGGGGTCGGGATGTTTCAAAAATAATCTCCGACCCGACCCCTTCGTGTCAAACTTTCAGGCTTGGGACACCAGCCTCCCCAACGCGGACAAATGCCCTTTCCAGCGAAACCTCTCCGCAATGCGGCCGCGCTCGTTTGCAGCGTGGCGCTCGCCGGCTGCGTCGGCGTCCCGGTCGAGGAGCTGCTCGCCTCGACCGCGATCGTCGCCGAGCTTCCGCGCGAGAGCGGCGCGCGGGTCGAAGCGGCGCGGTTCTCCGCGGGCCGCGCCGGCGAGGCGCCGCCCGGCAGCTGGGCCCCCTTCATCGTTTCGCCCTTCGCGACGAAGAGCGAGTACGCCCTAGTCGAGAGCGGCCCGGGCGTGGTGCTCGAGGGGAGCGCGGACGGCTCGGCCTCGGGGTTCTACCGGCGCATCCGCATCGATCCGGCGCGCCATCCGGTCGTCGAGTGGCGCTGGCGCGTCCTGCAGCCGCTTGACCGCATCGACCCCCGGGTCCCCTCGCGCGACGACTCGCCGGCACGCGTGATCGTCGCCTTCCATGGCGACGTGACCCGGCTCGACATCGGCGAGCGCTTCACGCTGAGGCTCTACACGGCGCTCACCGGCGAGAAGATGCCGTACGCAATCATCATGTACACCTGGTCGAGCGACGCCCCGGTCGGCACCATCACCCCGAACATTCAAACCGGGAAGATCCAGACGATCGTCGTCGAAAGCGGCGGCGGCCACACCGGCGAATGGCGCGAACTCCGGCGCAACGTCCTCGAGGACTACCGGCTTGCCTTCGGCGAGGAACCCTGGGAAATCGTCGCGGTGGGGGTGATGACCGACTCCCGCAACACGCACGAGAAAGCTCGCGCGCAGTACGGCGATATCAGCTTTCGGCCGGCGCGGTGACGCTCGGCGAGGAGTCCCCGGATCTCGGGGCTATTTCTTGTTGCCTTTCGCGGTGTCCTGAAGCTTTTCGCCGGCTTTTTCGATCTGTTGTCCGGTCTTGTCGACGGCCTTGTCGACCTGCTTTCCGGCGCGCTCCATCGGGCCTTCCTCTTTCTTGCATCCGCACAGGCCGGCAATCAGCACGGCCGCCGCCAATGCTGCCGCGACACTCTGGATCGATTTCATCATTGGTCTCTCCTTAAGCAACCTCGGCGAGTCTTGATCGCGTCGCCGGTCGGCGACGCGCTTCCGGACTAGATCTTGTTGAAATCCTCAACGGACTGCTTGGCGTCGCCGACGCCCTTTTGCACCTTGCCGGAAATCTGTTTCGAAAGCCCCTTGATCTGTTGTTCCTTGCTTCCAACCAGCTTGCCGGCCTGTTCCTGGACTTTGCCGGCAACGTCCTTCGCAACGCCCTTCACTTGATCTTTGTTCATGTTCGATTGCTCCGGTTGTAAGCGCTGCACTCAGCGCGATTGAAAATGACCGCCATAATCCCGTGGTGCTCGCGCGGGCACTGGAACGCTCGCACGAATATCGCCGCGCAGCGTAGCCACGCGCTGCCGAGCAAGCCCCGGATCGCGGGGCTATTTTCTGGTGGCGTCCTTGATCTTGTCGCCGGTTTTTTCGACGGCCTTGTCGACTTGCTTTCCGGCGCGCTCCACCGGGCCTTCCTTGCATCCGCATAGCCCGGCAATCAGCACTGCCGCCGCCAATGCTGCCGCGACGCTCTTGTTCGATTTCATCATTGGTCTCTCCTTGAGCAACCTCGGCGAGACTACAGCAAAGAGTTGCCTTCGTATGTACGCTAACAGGCAGAGCGTCAGAACGCCGAACTAGCGCCGCGCCCACCCGGGCACCGCCCCCACGATCGTCTCGAGCGGGATGCCCGTGCGCTGCGAATGACGCAGCTGGCGGTAGCGCCAAATCGTGTACAGCACCGGCAGCACCTCGAGCGTGAGAAACGCGCTGGTCAGGAGCCCGCCGAGCATGGGGGCCGCGACGCGCCGCATGATTTCGGCGCCCGCACCGTCCGCCCAGAGCAGCGGCAGGAGGCCCACCGCCATGATGCTGATGGTCATGATCTTCGGCCGCAGGCGTTGCACGGTGCCTTCGGCATGCGCCGCGACGATGTCCTCGCGGCTGCGGAGCTTTCCCTCGCGCACGCGCCGGTGGAAGGCGTCGTCGATGTAGACCACCATGACCACCCCCGTCTGCATCGCGAGGCCCGCGGTCGAGAGCAGACCGACCCATACCGGGGCGGACAGCGGATAGTCCAGCAAGTACAGCGTCCAGAAGCTCCCGACCAGGGCGAACGGCACGGAGGCGAGCACGATCAGCGCTTCGGTGAGGCTCTTGAACAGCAGGAGAAGCAGCGCCAGCATGGAGAGGGCCACCAGCGGGACGATCCACTTCAGGCGCTGCTGGCCCTGGGCCAGGAGCTCGTACTGGCCGGTCCATTCGATCCGTTCTCCGGGCTCGAGCCGCAGATCGCTTTGGGCGAGCGCCTGGTCCAGCTCGCGGCGCGCGCCTCGGACGTAATTCTGGACGTCCGTGCCTTCGTTCAAGTCCACATAGACGTAGGCGACCTGCTCGCCGCGCTCGGTGCGGATCATCGCGGGCGTCGTGACGAACGACGCTCGTCCGAGAAGCGCGAGCGGGACCGGTTGTCCGGAGCCGGAGCGCACCGTGACGTCCCGCAACCGATCCGCCACGCCGGCGTGGCTCATGTCCATCTCGTCCCGATTGGGGGCGACGCGAACGCGGTAGAGCTGTCCTCCCGCATTGAGCTCGCCGACCTGGCCGCCCGTCAGCAGCAGATGGGTCGTGGACTCGACCAGCTCCGGGGGCACGCCATGCCGCTTCAGCGCAGCAGGATCGGCGTCGAAGCGCGGCCAGGGCTCGCCGCCGAGGGATTCGAAGATCGCGCTCCGCGTCCCGGGGACTCGTATCGCCATCTGTTGCAGCGCGGTCCCGAGCGCATCTAGCCGTTCCGGATCGGGAGCGACGACGCGGATGCCCACCGGCGTGCGCACGCCGGTCGCCGTCATGTCCAGGCGCGCGCGCGCCGGCGCGGTCCAGGCGTTGGTCCAGCCCGGCAGGCGGGTGGCGCGGTCGAGCTTCTCGACGAGCTCGGCCATCGTTGCCGGCGTCTCCTCGGGCCACACCAGGCCGAGCACGCGCTTCACCTCGGGCGGCGCCCAGCTCGAATACCAGCGTTCGCGAGGCTGCTTGGGCCATTCAGAGCGCGGCCGCAGGCGGATGGTGGTCTCGGCCATCGAGTACGGCGCGGGATCTGTGGCGGTCGTCGCGCGGCCGACCTTGCCGAACACCGTGGCAACCTCCTCGAACCGGCTGATCGCGCGATCCTGCCTGCGAAGCTGCACCGCCGCTTCCCCGGCGGGTATGCCGGGCAGCGTCGTCGGCATGAACAGCAGGTCGCCCTCGTCGATGCGCGGTAGGAATTCGCCACCCAGCCTGGTCACGATCGGCAGGCAGGACATGACCGCGAGCGCCGCCGTGACCAGCGTCAAGGCCGGCCGCCTCAGAGCGAAATGCACGAACGGGCGATAGATCCTCACCAGCCCCCGGGTGATGGGGTTATCGAACTCCGGGAGCACCCGCCCGCGCAGCAGGCGATCGCGCAGCGCGGGCGCAAGGGTGAGCGCCACCAGCGCGGCCGCAACGATCACCAGCGTCTTGGTGATCGCGAGCGGCTCGAGCAGCCGCGCCGTTTCTCCGGTGAACGCGAACACGGGCAGGAAGCTGAGCGCCGTGATCAGGAGCGCGGTCAGGATCGCCGGAGCAAAAGATCCCGCCGCGCCGATGATCGCCGCGCGCCGCTCGCCGGCGGATGCGCCTTCGCCCAGGTGTTCGAGCCGGCGGTGGCAGGCTTCCAGCGCGACCACGTCGGCATCGACCGCCATGCCGAGCGCGATGGCGATCCCGCCCAGGCTCATGATGGTGGCGGAAACCCCGAGGAGCCACATTCCCCCGAAGGTCAGGAGCAGGACGAACGGCAGCGTCACGAGCGGCACGAGCGCGCTGCGCACATGCAAAAGGAACATCAGGATCACCAGCACCACGACCGCGACTTCCTCGGCGAGCGCGCGCAGCAGGGTGTGTCCGGTCCGCGTCACCAGATCGAGCCGATCGTAGACCGTAATGACCTGGACGCCCCGCGGCAGCCGCGGGCGCAGCTCGTCGAGCGTGCGCTGGACGCGCTCGACGAGCGCGGCCGGATCGGCGTCGCGCTTCGCTACCACGATGCCGCCTACCGCCGACAAGACGCCATTGAAGTCCGCCATACCGGTCGGCATATCGCGAGTCAACTTCAGATCGGCGACATCTCCGATCCGCGGCGTCGACGCACCCTCCTGTACATCAAGCGATAGGCGCGAGAGCTGCTGGAGGTCCGCCGGAACCTGGGCCGCCGGGCGCAGCGCGGAAACCACGTCCGTGAAGGCGAGACCTCGCGCACGCAGCTGCTCCGGCCTGACTTCCACCAGCGCCTGTTGAACGTCCCCGCCCACTGACGCGATCTCCGCGACTCCGGTGACAGCCGCGAGCGCGGGGGCGAGCACGCCATCCTGTACGCTTCGCAGCCCCCGCATCTTGCGAGAGCGATCCACCAGCACGTATTGAAAGACCCAGCCGGTGCTGGACGCCGTGGGCCCCACCTGCAAGCGGACGTTCTGCGGAAGCCTGGTGCGAACGTTCCCCGCACGCTCGAGGATGGCTTGCCGCCCGCGCTCCAGATTCCGGGATGACTCGAAGACGACGACGACATAGGCCATGCCGGACATCGAGGATCCGCGCACTGCCGTCGCGCCGGGGATACCCTCGAGCGCCTCGGTCAGCACCTGGGTCACGTCGCCGGCGACCGCTGTTGCCGGATGCCCCATCCAGTCGGCCACGAGCATGACCTGGGGATCCGACAGATCCGGAATCGCATCGCGCGAAAGCGACCGCCGAGCCAGCTCCCCGGCCGAGGCCAGAACGAGCGCCGCGGCAATCACGATCCAGTGACGGCGGGTACACCACGCCACCACGCGGGCAATCATCGCATCACCCCGGCCGTCGCTTCATGCTGCGGCTGCAGGCGCCGCTCGGCGTCCCAGGAGAACGCGCTGCCGACGACGATCCCCTCACCCTCGCGCAAGCCGGAGAGCACTACGGCAAGACCCCGGGAGACTCTGCCGATCTCGACGCGCCGCCCGCTGAACGTCCGCCCATCCGCCCCCGCCGCGAGCACGTAGGGCCCCTCGGGAGAGTACAGCACCGCGCTCGAGGGAACGACCAGCAGCTTGCGCGGGCGGGCGGCGAGCTCCACCCAGCCCACCCCGCCTCGTCCCAGCCCGGAGGCACGAGCATCGAAGCGGAAGCGGACTCGCGATGTGGACCCGTCCCATGGCGCCGGCGGCTCCGCTGTCAAGCGCACGTCGATGCCCTCGGCCGGCGCCGCCGCCCGAAAGAAAAAAGCGTGCTCGCCGGGCGAAAGCCCGCCGAGCTCGTCATTGCGGAGCACCGCTGTCACCCGGCCCTGGGTCTCGAGCCAGGCCGGGGCGCGCACGCTCAGCACGAAGATGCGCGCTTCCACAGTGCCGATGACTTTGTACTCCTGCGGGTTGGCTGATTCCGCGACCGTGAACTCCGGGCTCGCAGCGAGCCCGGGGCCGCTTGCCGCGTGATCGTGTTCCCCCGCATCATGGTGTGCATGCTCATGCTCTTGCGAGCCGTCGGCCGCGTGGTCAGGTTCCGCTGCGCCCTGGGCGCTGGCGCCGTGCACATGTACATGCACATGCTCGCCGGCGCCGCTGGGCGCGCGGTCACGTGCCCCGGAGAAGACGAAGGCCCACACGGTTGCGGCGCCAGCCAGCAGCAGCAGAATCAGCCGCCCGGTGATGACGAGCGACGAAGTCGTGCCCGGCGAGCCGACGTTCCGTTCAGGCTCAGACACCGCTCATCACATATGACAGTCGCGGCAGATGAAACAGCGCAGACCGCAAAAAAGAGGGGCCGCAGCGCGGCCCCTCCGCAGTCCTGGACGAATTTACCTGCAGCCGCCTCCGACACAGAAGGGCCGCATCATCTCGTTGTCCTCGTGCGAGAGGATGTGGCAGTGCCACACGTACAGGCCCGGGATGTCGAAGAAGACCTTGATGCGGGCCACCTGGCCCGGGTAGGAGATGACGGTGTCCTTGAACCCGGTCTCCCAGACCTCGGGCGGGATCGGAGCGCCGACCGGTGTCGCCGGTTGCGTCGTGATGCCGTCCGCATCCGTTGCCAGCCGCTGCCGGTTCACCACCTGGAACATCGTCTGATGCACGTGGATGGGGTGGGCGTCCGCCGTGAAGTTATTGATCTCCCAGATCTCGGTGCCCAGTCCCGGGTTCTCCGAGATCGGATCCCCCCACATATTGGGCACCGACATGCCCGCGGCATCCACCGTGCCGAGGCTCGCGGAGGTCGGGCCGAAGGGCGTGGTGCTCCTGCGGTCGAAGACCACGCTCCCGTCGGCAAGGGTCGTCACGAAAACGGTCTGAGACTCGAACTCGTTGAGGCCGAGCTTGCGCACGTGGCTCGCCGGTCCGAGGTTCACCAAGTGCGGAAGCGGCAGCAACTGAGGCGGGAGGCTGAGATCGACAGATTGGCGCGCAACGACCTTGAACTTCATCACCTGGCCGGTGGTTCCCGGATCGGCGAATGGGAAGTCGACGCCCGCAACGCCGCCGCCGAACGGCTCGTCGGGGCCCTCATTGATGAGAAAGACCTCCGTGCCGACGGGCAGGCTGGAGAAATCGACGATCACGTCCGCTCTTTCCGCCAGCGCGATAAGCAGGGTCTGCAGCCGGACCGGCGCAGGCAGGAAGCCGCCCTCGGTGCCGATCTGCCAGAACGGCAGCGCCGAAGCGGCGGGCCTCGCCGTCGGGTCGCCGGTCACCATCTTGAGGATCACGAACCGCGAGTCGGACCCGTTGAGGAAACGGAAGCGGTAGCGCATCTTCTCGACTTCGAGAACCGGCCAGGTCTTGCCGTTGACCACCATGGTGTTGCCGAAGAATTCCGGGTTCCAGATCGGGGATACGTCGCTTCGGCCAGCCACGGCGGGCTGCGGGATGAACGGGATGTCGAGGACCCCGGCGTCCGGGAATTGCTTGGGCGCTCCGGGCTTGTTCAGGCCTTCGAAGAAAGCGCGGTTGGTGGGGAAGAACAACGAGCCGTTCGCGTTGAAGGACCTGTCCTGGATGACGATCGGAATTTCATGGTACTTCTTCCCCGCCGCATCGCCCTCTTTGGGGGCGGGGCTGGGCAGGAAAATACTCGGAAGGTCGTCGATCCCTCCCCGAATGAGGTAGAAACCCGCCGGACCCGCATACACGTTGGCGCGGGTCATGCCCAGGGTATGGTCGTGAAACCACAGGGTCGAGGCGCGCTGGTCGTTGCGATACTGGAACAGGGCCGCGCCGGCCACATTCGGAGCGCCGGGAATCTGGTCGAATTTTGAACCGCGCCTTGCGTACCCCGCGGGAATGTTGTTCGCGTTGGGCAAGTACCATGCCTCGGGGAAACCGTCGCTGTCCGGGTTGACGTGAGACCCGTGAAGGTGGGTGACGATGGGGACGGGGCCGGTGTAGGGCGCCTGGCTCCTGCCTCGGCAGTCAGTCTGCCGCGACCCATCGATGCAGTCCTTCGGCGGATTGGCCCAGTGCAGCGTCTGATCCACGGGCAAGATGTGGGGCAGGAATCTTCCGGTCACCGGATCCTTGAGATCGTTGATCCACTTGACTCGCACCGGCCGGTCGGCTTGGGCCTCGACGGTCAGTGCCGGGTAGTTGAAAGTCCCGAGGTGATTGACGGAGCCGTAACTCCATACCGTGGTCCTGGGCATTCCCGCCGGCAACACCTGCTGCTGGAACTGCCTGACCGCGATCTCGTAGTAGTCGATGCCGCCCGGCAACACACTGGTCTTCGGCATGGCAGGCGGAATCGTCAGGGAACTCGCGTATTTCGGTATCGTGGTCGGGTCGAGGCTCCCGCCCGGGACGGGGTCCGCCCAGGCCGTGGGAGCGATCGTGAATGTGAGTGCTGAAAAAACAGCCGTAGTGATAAGTCTCGGAGCGTGGATCTTTTCCATGGTTTCTCTCCTTCCAAAGGAGAAGTGGTGGGAAGACCAATGTGCGCCCCGTTCGACTGACCGTCAATATCGATTCGCTGCGTCGTAGTGTCGCGGCCACGCCGGCGAAGCGGCGATCAAGGTTTGTATTCGCTACGTAAAAACTCCCGGTGTAGGGCAAATCCCGACATCAACCGTCGGGTTCGCCTGACGAGTGTGGTTCCTCCGCTTTTGACACCAGCCGCTGCTTGCTTGCCGGGGTGACGCAAGCCTAGGATGTAAGGGAAGCGGAGAAGAACCGAACTGTGGGCCCGCGCGCCGCGCCCGAGTCGTTGAAATGATTTCTTACAATCAAAATCATAGCGTTTGCTAACCGCCGCCGCCGCCCGTGCGTTTCTGTGAGCATGAGAATGAGATGTATCCTGATGCAGCCGGTGTTGACCCGTAGGGAGGACCGACACGCCTGCCTTCGCTCGCGACAGGAGGTGCTCATGAAAGCGTTCTTCGAACATGCCTTTCGGCCGCTGCTCGTGCTGCTCGTTTCGGTGTCGGTCGCCTTTGCGCAGACCCCTTTGCCGCGCAATGCCGCGGCCACGCAGCCGGAGCTCGATCAGATGCTCGCGCCGATCGCGCTCTACCCCGATTCGCTGCTGTCGCAGATCTTCATGGCCTCCACTTATCCGCTCGAGGTGGTGGAGGCGGCGCGCTGGTCGAGGGCGAATCCCGGCTTGAAGGGGGAGGAGGCGGTCAACGCGGCCGGCGAGAAGGATTGGGACGCGAGCGTCAAGTCGCTCGCCGCGTTTCCGCAGGTCCTCGCGATGATGGACCAGCATCTGGAGTGGACCGCGCGGCTCGGCGATGTTTTCATCGCGCAGGAGCCGCAGGTGATGGAAACGGTCCAGAACCTGCGGCAGAAGGCGTATGAGGCCGGCAATCTGAGATCGACGGAGCAGGCCACCGTGTCCCGGCAGGGAGACGCGCTCGCGATCGAGCCGGCCAGCCCGCAAGTCATCTACGTGCCGTACTACGATACCCGCGTGGCCTACGGATCGTGGTGGTGGCCGGCGTATCCGCCCGTGTATTGGGCGCCCTGGCCCGGCTATTACGCGTATCCCGGATATCCGGCGGGATTCGCGTGGGGCATCGGCATCACGGTGGGCCCGCAATTTTTCTTCGGCGCGTGCGACTGGCACCGGCGCCACGTCACCGTCGTGCACGTCACCAACGTCGTCGTGAGTCGCCCGGGCGCAGTCATCCGGTCGGCGCCCGTGAGAAGCGCGCACCCGGTCGTATGGCAGCACGATCCAGGGCACCGCCGCGGCGTGCCGTATCGCATCGCGTCGGTGCAGCAGCGCTTCGGTCCGACCTCGCAGGCCAGCCAGCGCCGCGATTTCCGGTGGCAGGAACCGGTCGCCCCGGCCACCCGCAACAGCTCGCTCAATCGGCCGGAGGTGCACGGCGCCAATCCTCGTCCGAACGCGCCCGGCAAGGAACGCCCGAATCCGCGCAGAGACGGCCGTCCCGACGGGCGAAACTTCTCCGCCAATCCCGGCGCCGCGGCGCGCCCCGAAATTCACGGCCCCGTGGCCCGCCCGCCTGTCGCCGCGGCCCCGCAGGGGCATCCGGGCGCGGGCAACGTTCCTCGCTTTCAAAGCCCGTCGCCGCAGCCCGGCGCGCCCGCGAGCGCCGGTCACATGCCTCATCCGCACGGCTTCCCCAATCAAGGGCAGGCGGCAAATCGCCCTGCGCCGTCCGCGGGAAAAGCGTACGGCGAAGGGCCCCGCTAGATCGGGAGGCCGCCGACGAATCGCCGGCGCTGGCGTTTCGCCGGTCGCAGGTTCAGCCCAGCGCCATGATCTTGGCGAGGAGATCTTTCTCGTCGACCGGCTTCACTACATAGTTCGTCGCGCCCTGGCGCAGACCCCATACCCGGTCGGTGTCATGGCTCTTGCTGGTGCACAGAATCACCGGAATGTGCTTGGTCGCCTCGTCGCGCGTGATGAGACGCGTTGCCTGGAAGCCATTCATATCGGGCATGATGACGTCCATCAGGATGAGGTCCGGCTGTTCGGCTTTCGCTTTCTCCATGGCTTCCTTGGCGGTCTCGGCCAATGTGCACCGGTAGCCGTGCTTTGCCAGCATCTGGAAGAGAACATGGCGGGCGGTGGACGAATCGTCGGCTATGAGGATCTTTTTTACAGGCATTGCGAGCCACCTTCCTCAATCGCTTCAGGCCGGATCCGCGCGGTAAGCGGGCACCGCAGGGAATTCCTCCTGCTGCATGATTCCTTTCCCTAGGCGAGCCCGCGGGAAGTCTACACCTCCGCGGCGCAGTTATCGGAGGGCTCATGTCCCATCAACATGAGTGAGCTCCTATTCTCGAATTCCTACCACACCGTCTGCAAGCGCGGCGCGCGGCGCAGCTGTTTGTCCGCGGTGACGAGCTTCAAGCCCAAGGCGATGGCGGTGGCCGCGATGATTCGGTCGGCGGGATCGCCGGGAACCGCCTCGTCGAAGGAACCCGCGACCTCCGCGATCTCTGCGCTCACCGGCTCGAAGCGCAGTTCCGGCAGGAGACGTACATCGGCGAGCCACTGCTCCGGAGGCACCGCGAGCACGAGTCTTCCGCGGCGGATTGCGGTCGCGATCTCGAACAGGCTGATCGCCGAGGCGGCGACGTGTCCCTCGCGCAAGGCGCTGCGAATCGCTCTTTTCGCCCGGGCCGACAGCCGCGCCGCATCGGCGACCCACCAGACGAGCGCGTGGGTGTCGAGCAGGATCACCGATTCGCGTCCCACTCTCCCGGATCGATCACCGGATCGAGCGGGCGCTCGTAGCGCCGCACGCTGCCGCGCAGGCGCTTGCGGGCGGCTTCCGCGTCGTCCTTCGCGGCAGAGGGGGGGCCGATCTCGGCGATCACCTGCCCGCGCGAAGTGACCCGGACGCGCTCTCCGCGCCGAACGCGAGCCATGTACTCGGGGAGTCTCTGCCGCAGCACGGTGACTTTGACGTCTTTCATCGGATGCTCCGAAATGTACACATGGAATGTACATTCCGGGATGCGGCAAGTCAATTGCCTGTGCTCGCCGGCGGCCAAGAGCTCATTCCGCGGCAGCGATCGAATCGACCTCTATTCCCTGACCAGGCGAATCAGCGCGATCTCCGAAGGAATCCCGAATCGCATCGGCGGTCCCCAATAGCCCGAGCCGCGACTGGTGTAGACCCACATGCCGCCGAGGCGATTCAGTCCCGCGGTGAACGGCTGCTGCAGGCGCACCAGAAAATTCCACGGCCAGAATTGCCCGCCGTGCGTGTGCCCGGACAGCTGCAGGTGGTAGCCGGCCGCCTCGGCGAAATGAGCGGAGCGGGGCTGGTGGGCGAGCAGAACCTTCAGCGCGTGCGCCGGGGCACCCTGGGCCGCCGCGTGAGGATCGCTCTTGTGCGAGGGATCGAAGTGGTGGGCGGAGTAGTCCGTGACGCCCGCCACCGTCAACGCCGCCCCGTCGTGATCCAGAACGACGTGCTCGTTGACGAGCACCCGCGCGCCCAGGCGCTCGAGCTCGAGGATCCACTCGTGGGCGCCCGAGTAGTACTCGTGGTTGCCGGTGACGAAATAGGTCCCGTGCCGGGAGGCGAGCCGCGCGAGCGGCTCGGTGTGGTGCGCGAGGTCCTGCACGCTGCCGTCGACGACATCGCCGGTGATCGCGATCATGTCGGCTTGCAGGAGATTGACCCGATCGACGATCGCGGCTACGAAATTCCGCTTGATGGTCTGCCCCACGTGGATGTCGCTGATCTGGGCGATCGTGAAACCCTCCAGCTCTTTCGGAAGACCGGCCAGCGGCACTTCCACCTCCACCACCGGAGCCACCCGGCGCGCCATGTAGAAACCGGCCAGCGTAATGGCCGGCGTGAGCGCCATGACTCCAATGGCCGAAATGCGAATCCAGGACTCGTGGAGTTGCGGGGGCAGCGCGAGGGTGGACGCGATCAGGCTCAGGTCGCGAACCACGGTCAGCACCAGCAGCCACGAGAAGAAGCCCGCCGCCAGCCACGGGAGCAGCACCGCCCACGGGCCGCGTTCCTCCCGGATCCAGAATCCCTTGGGAAAAAGCCAGAGACACACCGCGAGCAAGGCCCCGCCCACGAGCTGAGTGACCGCGCCGAACGGCAGAAGAAGCCGCACGCCGACATAGACATGCAGGAGGGCGAGCACGAGGACCACGGGGCTTGGGAACGGGCGGAATTTCACTGGAAGGAAGTGGGGGCGAAGGCCGGCACACGCAAGACTTGCGGGAATTTACGCTCCACCATCCCACGCCCGCGCCATGAACCGTCCCTTCCTGCCCGAGAGGACATGGAGCGCTCTTTCAAGGTTGCGGGCACGCGCCTCCAGCGATTTCAACCACGAGAAATAGCGGAGGATTTTCTTTTTTCGGCCACACTTTCGCTTTGCGAATGCGCCGGGGTTATCATCCCATGGAACTGAAAACGAGGAGCTGAAATGATCCGCGAGGATCCCCGCCGCGATGGCTGAGCCCTACCACTCCCCGACGCTCCAGGCGCGCCGCGCGCAGATGTTCCCGGTGCTCGCGGACGAGGAGATCGCGCGCCTTCGCCGCTTCGGCGCGCCGCGCCGCTACGCGGACGGCGAGCGCCTGTTCGAGACCGGCAAGACCAGCCCGGGCATGTTCGTCGTGCTCTCGGGTGTGCTGCGCATCACCGGCCGCGACGGGCACGGGCACGACCTCCTCATCGCCGAGCTCTCCGCGGGAGGATTTTCCGGGGAAATCGGACAGCTCTCGGGCCGGCGCGCGCTCGCGGACGGCGTTGCGGCCGGCGCGGTCGAGGCGCTCCTCGTCGTCCCCGAGCAGCTGCGCGCGCTCCTCGTCGCCGAAGCCGATCTCGGCGAGGAAATCATGCGCGCGCTGATCCTGCGCCGCGTGGGCCTGATCGAGATGGGCGCCGGCGGCCCGGTGCTGATCGGCGCGCCTTCGTCCCCGGACATGGCGAGGCTGCGCAGTTTCCTCGCCCGCAACGGCATCCCGCACCTCGTCTTCGATCCCGCCAACGACCCGGACGCTCAAGGCTTCATCGAGCGCTACGCGCCTAGACCTGAGGACATGCCGCTCGTCGCGTGTCCCGACGGATCGGTGCTGCGCAATCCCGGAGAGAACGAGCTCGCGAAGTGCATCGGCATGCTGGACGCCGCCGACGCGGACCGCGTGCACGACGTCGCCGACCCGGTGTACGACGTTGCCGTCGTGGGCGCGGGCCCCGCGGGACTGGCGACCGCGGTTTACGCGGCCTCCGAAGGCCTCTCGGTGCTCGTCGTCGACGCGCTTTCCTTCGGCGGGCAGGCGGGAGCGAGCGCGCGGATCGAGAACTATCTCGGCTTCCCCACCGGCATCTCGGGCCAGGCGCTCGCCGGGCGCGCGTATACGCAGGCGCAGAAATTCGGCGCGCGCATGCTGATCCCGGTCGAGGCGGTGCGCCTGGATTGCGGCCGGCCGGAGGAGCGCGATCCGCTCGCGCTGCAACTCGCCGACGCGCGCGCCGTGCGCAGCCGCACGGTGGTCGTCGCCACGGGCGCCCGCTATCGCCGTCCGGACTGCTCCGATCTGAAGACCCTGGAAGGGCGGGGCGTCTGGTACTGGGCATCGTCCATCGAGGCGAAGATGTGCGCGGGGCAGGAAGTGGCGCTGGTCGGCGGCGGCAACTCCGCGGGACAGGCCGCGGTGTATCTCGCCGGGCACGCCGCCAAGGTGTGGATGCTGGTGCGCGGCCCGGGGCTCGCCGCGAACATGTCGAGATACCTGATCGACCGCATCGCCGCGATTCCCAACATCGAGCTGCGCATCCGGACCGAGATCGTCGAGCTGAAGGGTTCGCGCGAATCCGGCGTCGAATCGATGCGCTGGTGGCACCGCGACTCGGGGGCCGAGGAAACCCGCGCGATCCGCAACGTGTTCCTGTTCCTCGGCGCCGATCCGGCGACCGCGTGGCTGAAGGATTGCGGCGTGGCCTTCGACGACAAGGGCTTCGTCAGGACCGGCGGCGGGCGCCTGCCGCTCGAGACCAGCGTGCCCGGCGTGTTCGCGATCGGCGACGTGCGCGCGGGCTCGGTCAAGCGCGTCGGCGGCGCGATCGGCGAGGGCGCCGCGGTGGTCGCGCAGATCCACGCGTTTCTCGCGCGGGAGAATGCCGGGGTGGAGGCTCGGGCCGCGTAGCGCGTGGTGAGTTCCCGGCGTGTCCCACCTCTTCGAACCCGCCACTAGCGGTCGCTCCAAGTGCCGCGGCTGCGCGCGACCCATCGAACGCGGCGAGCTGCGTTTCGGCGAGCGTCTTCCGAACCCCTTTGGCGAGGGCGAGATGACGCTGTGGTTCCATCCGGCATGCGCGGCCTACAAGCGGCCGGAGCCGCTGCTTCAGGCCCTGGTGGAAACGCCCGCGAACGCGCCCGATCGGGAGAGCCTCGAGCGTGCGGCGCGCGGCAGTTTGGCGCACCGGCGCCTCCCGCGGATCGACGGCGCCGAGCGCTCGCCGGGCGCGCAGGCCAAGTGCCGCAACTGCCGCGAGCCCATCGCGCGCCGGAGCTGGCGCATCCGGCTCGTGTACTACGAAGAGGGGCGCTTCGCTCCGGGGGGATTCGTGCACCTCGACTGCCGCAAGGCCTACTTCGAGACCGACGACGTCCTGGATCGGGTGCTCCACTTCAGTCGGGACTTGAGCGCCGACGAACGCGAGGAATTGAGGCGCGCGTGCAGCGCCGGCCCGGGCGGGCCGTCGCTGCGGAGCTGAGGCCGGCGAAGGCTAAGGGGTAGGATCGTGGCTCGATATGCGACTTGAATCGAAAACTGCAATCATCGTCGGCGCCGGGCAGGGCCCGGGCACCGGCATGGGCAACGGCCGCGCGACCGCGCTGCGGTTCGCGCAGGAAGGCGCGAAGGTCATGGCGGTGGATCGCGAGCTCGCGCTGGCGGAGGAAACCGCGGCGATGGTGCGGCAGGCGGGCGGCGATTGTTTTGCCTTCGAGGCGGACGTCACCAGGGAATCGGCGATGGCGGCGATGATCGCCGAAGCGAAAAAGCGCTGGGGGCGGATCGACGTCCTGCATTACAACGTCGGCGTCAGCATCGGCGGCGGTGACGCGCCGCTGCTCGAGCTGACCGAGGGCGCCTTCGACAACATCGTCGCCATCAATCTGCGCGGCGCGGTGATGGCCTGCAAGCACGTGGTCCCGGTAATGAGGGAGCAGCGGGCCGGCTGCATCCTGATGATTTCGTCGCTCGCCGCGATCGAGAAGTATCCCTACGTCACCTACAAGGCGACCAAGGCGGCGATGATCGCCTTTACCGAACAGGTGGCGATCCAGAACGCGGAATACGGCGTGCGCGCTAACGTGATCCTGCCCGGATTGATGGACACGCCGATGGCGGTGGACACTCGCGCGCGCCAGACCGGCAAGAGCCGGGCCGAGGTCGCCGCGATGCGCGACGCGCGCGTGCCGCTGCGCCGCAAG
>Ga0180082_1000012_pt1 | contig 27915 bp, 25 predicted proteins | sample EasRiv660_16_10D_FD_121780 | JGI IMG/M metagenome (GOLD analysis project Ga0180082, IMG submission 121780) | Soil microbial communities from meander-bound floodplain in the East River, Colorado, USA - East River metaG ERMLT660_16_10D | ecosystem: Environmental > Terrestrial > Soil > Floodplain ...
AAGTTCTCGTCAGCCCCGCCGCACGCGCGCAGCAGACCGCTCTGGCGCTCGGCGTGCCGTTCCTGACCTCGCCCGCGGTGGGCACTGATGCGGCCGCCGCCGACGTCATTGCCGCGGTCGGTTGGCCGGCAGATCCGGGGGTGAAACTCGTCGTCGGACACCAGCCGACACTGGGTCGCGTCGCAGCGCTCCTGCTCTCGGGCGCGGAAGCCGACTGGGATATCGGCAAAGGCGCGCTGTGGTGGATAGCCCGCGCGAACGGAAGGATCGCGCTGCGCGCCGTGGTTGACCCCGAATTGTTATAGCGACCGGCACGACATTATCTTGGCGTCACGGACTTCGGATAAGCTTGCGGTTTTGTCCGTCGTCACCAGTGCATGCCCGGTTTGATTGCCCGTCTCTCCGCAGCGCTTCCGCTCGCTTGTTGTTGCGCACTCGCACACGCGGCGAGACCTTTCGTGACCGACGATGCACGCATCATCGATCCGGGCGGCTATCAGATAGAGTCGTTTTTCAAACATCAGCGCAATGTCCGCGAGGACGAGTTTTGGTTTCTCCCGGGCTGGAATCCCCGGAGGAGCGTAGAGCTGACCCTGGGCGGATTTCTCCTGCGCAACGCCGAAGAAGGACGCGCCGGCACCCTGATCGCGCAAGCCAAGACCCTGCTGAGGCCTCTTCAAGCGAACGACTTCGGATTGGCCGTTACACTGGGAGCGCTTCGGCAAAACCCCGTCGTTTCAACGGACCGGTCGCGCTGGAGCCCCTTTGTCAACCTGATCGGCAGCCGATCATGGATGGACGATGCCGTGGTCGTGCACGCCAATGCCGGCCTCATTGACGATCGCTTAAGTGCTGTCAGGCGATACACCTGGGGACTCGGAGGCGAGATTGCGGCCGGCGTTCGGCTGTCGACGATCATCGAGACGTACAACCAAGAGGGGGAAAAACCGAGCAGTCAGATCGGCTTACGCTACTGGGTTGTCCCGAACCGTTTGCAGGTCGACGGAACGCTCGGTGGCCAGCGCCTCGATCCGCAGAATCGCAGCTGGGTGTCGATCGGGGTGCGGATTCTCTTCTGATCCGGAGGACTCATGAAACTTCAAGGCAAAACTGCAATCGTGACCGGCGCAGGAAGAGGGATCGGAAAAGCGATGGCGGCGCGGCTCGCCGCCGACGGCGCGAGCGTCGTCATCGCCGATATCGCGCGGTACGACGTCGCGGCCGCGGAGCTGGCCAAGTCCGGCACGCGCGCCCTCGGTCTCAGGGTCGACGTGTCTTCGGAGGCCGACACCGCATCCATGGCCTCGGAGACGATCAAGGCTTTCGGGCGCATCGATATCCTGGTCAACTGTGCGGCGATGTTCGCCGCGGTGAAGATCGGACCTTTCGAGGAGATTCCTGCGGGAGAATGGAAACGCCTTCTCGAAATCAACGTGCTGGGTGTCGCGCTGTGCTGCAAAGCCGTCACGCCGCACATGCGCAGGCAAAGGAGCGGCCGCATCATCAATCTCGCCTCGGGCGCCCCCCTCAAAGGCGTGCCCTACTTCCTGCACTACATCGCGAGCAAGGGCGCGGTGATCGCCATGACGCGCGGCCTCGCCCGCGAGCTGGGCAAAGACGGCATCACCGTGAACGCCATCGCCCCGGGCCTGACCGTGTCGGACGGGACCGCAGGCCGGCCGGAGCACCTGCGCAACCACGCCGAAAGCATTCGCAGCCGCGCCATCCAGCGCGAAGAACGTCCCGAGGACCTCGTAGGCGCGGTGAGCTTTCTTGCGGGCGATGACTCCGCGTTCATGACCGGCCAGACGCTGGCGGTCGACGGCGGCTCGGCGATGTTGTGAGCGCTAGCAGGGTGCTGAAAAATGGCGCCTTGTCATTCTGAGGAGCGCAGCGACGAAGAATCTGCTTTTGCAAGAGTTTGATCTGCAAGCAAAGCAGATTCTTCGCTCCGCTCAGAATGACAAGAAATTGGCGTCATGCGTACTTTTTCAACAGACTGCTAGTGTAGTGAATCGCAAATGCGTTGCATATTTATGCCGTCATTCCGGCCACGTCGCGAAAGCGACGTGAGCCGGAATCCAGAGATTTTTCAAGACACTGGATTCCCGCTTTCGCGGGAATGACGGGAGCGTATTTATGCCGCGAATCATTGACTCAGGACACTAGGCCGCCCTGACTACCTCACCGACGACCCAGATCAACGCAACGCCCAGCGCGATGAGCCCCACCTGCTGCGCCGTGGCGTGGAGTTCCGGACGCCTGTGCAGCCCGGGGATGAGGTCGGCGACCGCCACGTAGATCATGCTGGCGGCGGCGAGCGCAAGCACCGTGCCGATCCATTCCTGCGCCGCTTGCAGCGTGAAGTACGCGAGGAGTGCTCCAACCAGCATCGCGAGGCTCGACAGCAGATTGAGCGCCAATGCCGCAAGCTTGCTGTACCCCGAGTGCAGAAGAATGACGAAGTCGCCGATTTCCTGCGGGATTTCGTGCGCGATGATCGCCGCCGCGGTGACGATACCCAGCTCGGTGCTCTGCAAGAATGCAGCCGCAATCAGGATTCCATCGACGAAGTTGTGAAAACCGTCGCCGATGATGATCATGAGCCCACTGCGGCCGCTGTCGTTCGGATTGGCGTGGTGATCGTGAGCCTCGCAGTCTTCGATATGGCAGTGGCGCCACAGCACGAGCTTCTCCAGAACGAAGAACCCCAGGATCCCGGCGAGCACCGTGGCAAACAACGCTTGAAGGTTGCCGGCGCTGCCGATCGCATGCGGCAGGATCTCGAGGAAGACCGCACCGAGCAAAGTACCGATCGCAAAGCTCACCAGCGCAGGCACCCAGCTTGCGGGCGCGGAGAGGGCAAACAACGCGGCGATTGCAATGCTGATCACGCCACCCGCGACGGTCGCCGCAGAAATCCACGCAATCGTCGCCATGCTAGCCTTTCTCCAGCCAGATGAGGCTCGCCATTCTGCCGGTGGTCCGGTCTCGACGGAAGGAAAAAAAACGCTCTTCGCTCGCGGTGCAGAATTCGCCGCCATGGACTTCAGCGACACCCGCCGCTGCAAGGCGCTGCCGCGCAAGCCCGTAGAGATCGACGAGGTACTTCCCGTCTTGCCTTGGGGCAAACGACCTCGCAGCAGCAGGGTCTCTGTCGACGAATGCCTTGCGGACATCCTCTCCGACTTCGTAGCAACGCGCTCCGATGCCCGGCCCGACGTAGGCGATGAGGTCTCGCGGGGGCTCGTCCATGGCCAGAACCACGTTCTCGACGATTCCCCCTGCAAGCCCCCGCCAGCCGGCGTGGGCGATCCCTACGCTCTTGCCTGCGCGATCGGTCAACAAGACCGGCAAGCAGTCGGCGGTCATCACCGCGCAGACCATGCCGGTGTCGTGCGCTACGACGCCGTCGGCTTCCGCGTCCGGCGCTGCCCGCCCCGCTTCGATCACGGCCGTCCCATGCACCTGCTTCACCCAGGCGGGCTCCGCGGGCAGGCACGCCCTCAGGATGGCGCGGTTACTTGTTACGCACTGCGGATCATCGCCGACCCGCATGCTCAGATTGAGGCTCGCGAATTTCCCCGTGCTGACGCCGCCTGAGCGCGTGGTGATGAGCGCGCGCACTCGTCTCTCCGCCGGCCAGTCGGGAGTGATCCAGTCTGAGTGAAGCGGGCTCCTCACTCGAGCGAGTCCAGGAGCACCCGCAAGTCGTCGGGCAACGGCGCCGAGAAACGCCTGAGCACGCCGGAAACCGGGTGCGAAAACTCAAGCCGGACGGCATGCAAGGCTTGACGATGAAGCTGGGGGGGTCGCGGATCGCCCGGTCGCTTGCTGCGGTAGACCGGGTCGCCGACCAACGGATGGCCCAAAGACTGCATGTGCACGCGAATCTGATGGGTTCTGCCGGTAGCAAGGCTGCATTCGAGCAAGGTGGCGCGGGCGAAACGTTTTGTCACCTTGAAACGCGTCAGGGCCGGACGTCCGGCAGGCACCACGGCCATGCGCGTGCGATGCCGCGGATCGCGTCCTACGGGCGCGCTCACTTCTCCGTCCAGCTTGACCACCCCGTGCACCACGGCAAGGTAGTCGCGCCTCACCGTTCTCGCCTGGAGCTGCCGGACCAGCTCGGTGTGCGTTCGCAAAGTTCTTGCCACCACGAGAAGGCCGCTCGTGTCCTTGTCGAGCCGGTGGACGATACCCGCGCGGGGAATCGCCGCAAGCTGCGGCGAATGGTGCAAGAGCGCATTGAGCAGCGTCCCCTTCCAGTTGCCGCTCCCGGGATGAACCACCAGGCCCGCCGGTTTATTGATCACCAGGACGTCGTCGTCCTCGTAGACGATGTCGAGCGCGATGGGTTCGGGCCGAAACGCCGTGTCCGCGGGGCCGGGCTGCGATCGGATTTCGATGCGCTCACCGCCCCAGATTCTCTGTTTTGGTTTGGCGGCGTGCGAATCGAGGCTGACGTGCCCCTCTTTCAGCCACCTCTGCAGGCGGCTGCGCGAATGCTCGGGAAACATCTGCGCGAGTGCCCTGTCCAGGCGCAGACCGGCCAGAGTATCGGGAACGCGTCGTGTGACCTCCGCCACGGTATAATTCCCCGTCTTATCCGCAAGTTCCACCATGAAACGTAGTGTAGCTTTATTCGCTCTGTTGCTGGCGGCTTGTTCCTTCATCGACAAGCACGACCCCACCGCCGGATGGTCGGCCGAGAAGCTTTACCGCGAGGCGAAGGGGGCGCTGGAAGGCGGCCAGTACGACCTCGCGATCAAGCACTTCGAAACGCTCGAGGCACGCTTTCCCTATGGGCGCTACTCCCAGCAAGGCCAGCTCGAGATCGCTTACGCCTACTACAAGCAGAACGAGCAGGCATCCGCGGTCGCTGCAACAGACCGGTTTGTGAAGCTGCACCCCAACCATCCCAATGTCGACTACGCGTATTACCTGAAGGGTCTGGTTTACTTCAACGAAGACCTGGGATTGCTCGGCAAGGTGTCCCGCCAGGATCGAACCGAGCGCGATCCCAAGTCCGCGCGGGAATCATTCGACGCGTTCAAGGAACTGGTGCAGCGCTATCCGGAAAGCAGGTACGCGCCCGACGCGCTGGCGCGCATGAAATACCTCATCAACGCGCTTGCCTCCCACGAAGTTCATGTCGCCCGCTACTACATGAAGCGGGGCGCTTACGTCGCCGCGGCCAACCGCGCGCAATACGCGCTGAAGAACTACCCTCAGGCGCCGGCCCAGGAAGAGGCGCTCCTCATCATGATCCAGGCCTACGACGTGCTCGGCATGCCCGAGCTGCGCAACGACGCCGAGCGGATCCTGAGAAAAAATTTTCCCGACAGCGCGCAGCCGAAAAGCACGCTCAGCCGGCTCGGCCGCTGACTTCGGATAGGCCGCCGTCCCCCGCACCCGCAGTTCCGGGCGACTTCTGATCGGCGGCGACAAACGCAATGACTTTGTCGAGCTCACGCACCAGCTTCATCGGCGGCAGGCTGGTGAGGATTCGCCGGCCATACGGCTTCGAAAAAAGCCTCGGATCGCAGATGACCAGAACGCCCCGGTCGGTTTCGTCGCGGATCAGTCTGCCGGCCCCCTGCTTCAGAGAAATGACCGCCTGAGGCAATTGGTAGTCGAAGAAGGGATTGCCGCCTTCGCGCTCGAGCGATTCGAGCCGCGCCGCGAGCACCGGGTCATCGGGCGGCGCGAACGGCAGCTTGTCGATGATCACCAGCGACAGTGCGTCCCCACGCACGTCCACGCCTTCCCAGAAGCTGGCGCTTCCGAGCAGGACCGCGTTTCCCAGCCGGCGGAAACGCTCGAGCAGCTCGCTGCGGGAGCCTTCGCCTTGGAGCATCAGGGGAAATCCCAGCGCCTGCCGTCGGAATTCCTCGTGCAGCAGCTCGTGAGCGAGCCGCATCGCGCGCAAGGTCGTGAACAAGAGAAAGGCGCGTCCGCCGCTCGCCCGGATCACCGGCAGCGAGGCTGCGACGACCGCGCGCGTATGCTCGTCGCTGTTCGGATCCGGGAGCTCCTTCGGAACGTAGAGCAGCGCCTGGGCAGCGTAGTCGAAAGGGCTGTCCCAGCACGCGGTGCGGGCGTCCTCCAGGCCCATCTCGCTGCGGTAGTGGCTGAAGTCGCCGGCGACCGCGAGCGTCGCGGAGGTAAAAATCCAGGCGCGCGGGTGGCCGTCGAGCTGCCTGCGGAAAATCTCTGCGATGGAAAGCGGCGTGGCATTCAGCCGAAGCGCGTGACTGAACACTTCGATCCAGCGGACCCGATCGGCGCGGCTGTCGTCGCACCAGCGTTCGAGCAAGGACTGCGCCGTTCGCGCGCGTTCGGAGCATCGCGCAAGACCCTCGCTGCGTTCGGAGAGGGCTTCGAGGGCCGCGCATAGCGAGCGTAGCGCGGAATCGAGCGCGGTGAGCGCATCCGAAAATCCGCGCTTTCGCCTGACCGACGCTGCGGTGAAGCGCGCGCCTTCGCCGGGCAGCGCGAGGCGCAGATCCCGGGCCGCCTTGTCCAGCGCGGCAGTGAGCCGCGGCGGGTCGGGCATGTCCTTCGCATGAGAGAGCGCTTCCGCACGCGCGTCCCGCGCGAGTTCGATGACTTGCCCCGTGGACAGAGTTTCGCCGAAAAAGAGCGTCGCCGTTTCCGGGAGCTGGTGCGCCTCGTCGAAGATCACGGTATTGCAGGCCGGCAACAGCTCCGCCATCCCCTCGTCCTTGAGCATCACATCGGCAAAGAACAGATGATGGTTGACGACGACGAGATCCGCGGCGAGCGCCTCGCGCCGTGCGGCCATCACGAAACAGTCGCGAAATCGCGGGCATGACTGCCCCAGGCAGTTTTCCCGGGTCGAGGTGGCAAGGCTCCAGGCAGGAGCTTCCTCCGGCACATCGGCAAGCTCGCTCTTGTCTCCGGTGCGGGTAACGCGCGCGAACCTCTCGATGCGCTGCAAGTCCCCGACGACCTCGCGGCCGGGCAGCCCGCCTCCTGCCAGATTGCGCTCCAGGTGATAGTGGCACACGTAGTTGGCCCGGCCTTTCAGCAGCGCCGTGGTCACGGGTACACTGAGTGCCGCGCGCACCGTCGGAAGGTCGCGATGGTAGAGCTGATCCTGGAGCGTCTTGGTGCCGGTCGACAGGATGACCTTGCCGGCGGAGAGCAGCGCAGGGACGAGATAGGCGAAGGTCTTGCCGGTGCCGGTGCCCGCCTCGCAGACCAGCACGGCATTGTCCCGGATCGCCTCGGACACGCGATTCGCCATTTCCAACTGCTGCGATCGCACGCGGTATTCCGGGATTATTGCTGCGAGCGGCCCGCGCCGGTCAAAGACCGCATCGAGCCGTTCCGGGATCCCTCCGCCGGGGCTAGTCGATTTCCTCAACCTTGACCTATTCTTTCCGCATCTTTCCAAGGGGCGTCGCTCAGGTCCCGCGGCGTCATGACTCCAGGCACTATATAACGTTGAAGTCCTGATCCGGACTTGGCTTCGGGCAAAGCCCAAGACCCGCCCTTCTTTACAGCGGAGTCCCTATCGTCTAAGGTACTTCATCATGCGCTGCAACTACCTGTTTTTCAGCATTTTGATTCTCTCGGCCTGCGCTGCACCCCCCCAGCGTCCCCGCAGCCCGGAAATGGTCTTCCAGGCGCTGGCAAGCGCGGGAGTACCGTATAAACGGGGCGGAGATTCGCCCGAGAATGGCTTTGATTGCAGCGGCCTGGTGGCGCACGTCTATAAGGAAGCGTTCGGCATCCAGCTGCCGCACAATGCCCTGGCGCAAAGCCGGATGGGCAAACGCGTGACCCTGTCGCAACTCGAAGCGGGCGACCTGGTGTTCTACAACACCGAGCGGCGACCCTACTCCCACGTGGGGATTTTCCTCGGGGACGATCGCTTCATCCACGCACCCCGGCCGGGCTCGGCAGTGCGCGTCGAAAACATGCGCGGAACCTACTGGGTCAGGCGCTTCGACGGAGCGCGTCGCATCATCGAGTGAGGGTCGAGGTAGTCGGCCGGAGGGGTCTGCTTCGCGGCTGGGCTATTATTGCGAATGATAATGATTCGCGTTACCATAAAGGTCCTCTACCCTTTTCGGAGCCGACTGACCATGAAGTCCCTGTTTTTTTGCAAATTTCCTGCGCTGGTTTGGGGGGCCGCAAGCCTTGCCGCTGCTTTTCCGGTTTTTCCCCAAGAGAGAGTGCTGAATCTGTACTCCTCCCGCCACTACAACACCGACGAAGCCCTGTACGTAAACTTCACCGGGCAGACCGGCATCCGCATCAATCGCATCGACGCCGCCGAAGATCCCCTCATCGAGCGCATCCGCAACGAAGGCGCGAGAAGCCCGGCCGACGTTTTCATTACGGTCGACGCCGGGCGCCTGTGGCGGGCCGAGCAGCTGGGATTCTTCCAGCCGGTGAAGTCGGCCGTGCTCGAGTCCCGGATTCCGGCGAACCTTCGCCATCCCGACGGGTTGTGGTTCGGCTTCTCGACCCGTGCCCGCGTCATCTTCTACGACAAATCCAAGATCAAGCCGGGCGCGATCGCCCGATACGAGGATCTCGCCGACCCGAAGTGGAAGGGCAAGATCTGCGTTCGTTCGGGCGGGCACGTCTACAATCTGTCGCTCCTGTCCAGCATCATCGGCACCTCCGGTGAAAGCGGCGCCGAAGCCTGGGCGAAGAGCGTGGCGGCGAACCTGGCACGCGCGCCGAAGGGCGGAGACACCGACCAGATCGCCGCGGTTGCCGCAGGCGAATGCGAGCTCGCCGTCGCCAACACCTACTACTACGCGCGGCTGGCGCGGTCGGCCAGACCCGATGAACGGGCGATCGCCGAAAAGGTGGGCGTCGTGTGGCCCAACCAGGCGGCGGGCGACCGGGGGGCCCATATCAACATCTCGGGCGCCGGTGTGCTGAAGAATGCACCCAACCGCGACAACGCGATCCGCTTCCTCGAATATCTCGCAAGCGACGACGCACAGCGCACCTTCGCCGACGGGAACAATGAGTGGCCCGCCGTCCCCACGGTAGAGGTCAAGAATCCGGTTTTCGCAGCGCTCGGAACCTTCAAGCAGGACACGCGGAGCGTGCTCACCTACGGAAAAAACCAGCCGGTTGCGCAGAAGATCTTCGACCGCGTGGGCTGGAAATAGGGCGCCGCGGGCAGGGAGTCACGCGGCCGGCCGCCTCCTTGCGATCGCCCGCGAAAGGAGGATTACCGGCGCGAGGCTCACGCCGACGATCACCAGCGAGGCAGCGGCGGCCTGCGCGAGACGCTCGTCGGAAGCGTAGTGGTAGGCCTGGACCGCGAGAGTGTCGAAATTGAATGGGCGCATCGCGAACGTCGCAGGCAGCTCCTTCATCACGTCGACGAATACGATCAAACCTGCGGTAAGGAGGCTCGCCCCCATCATCGGCGCGTGCACCCGTGCCAGCACCTCGCCGGGAGTGCGGCCGAGGCTCCGGGCCGCGTCCTCCATGCTGGGATGGATTCTGGCAAGACCCGCTTCAACCGACTGCAGCGCAACGGCGAGAAACCGGACCAGGTAGGCGTAGACGAGCGCCAGCACGGTGCCGGTGAAAATCAGTCCGACTTTCATCTCGAACTGCGCTTCCAGCCATCCGGCGAGCCAGTTGTCGAAGCGGGCCACCGGCACCAGGATCCCCACCGCGATCACGGCGCCGGGCATCGCATAACCGAGCGCCGCGATGCGGTTGGCGACGTGCACCGGCCGCCAGTGCGACAGCCGCGCGGCATACGCAAGCAAAAGCGCGAGCGCCACCGCGGCTGCGGCCGTGATGCCGGAGAGGGTAAAGCTGTTCGCCGCGAGCGAAAGAAACCGCCCGGTAAACAGCGGTTCGGGCTCGGTTGCCACCCTGTGGACGAGAATCGCGGCGGGAAGGACAAAGCCGAGCGCAGGAGGCACGGCACATATCAGTATCGCCGCTGCCGCGCGGAGCCCCGACAGACGATGCAGACGCTCCTGCGAAGGCGCCGAGTAGTCGTAGTAGCGGGCTTCGCCGCGATTCCAACGCTCCGCCAGAAGGATGAGCAGCACTACCGCGACGAGCGCGGCTGAAAGCTGCGCGGCGGCCGTGGCGTCGCCCATGGACATCCAGGCGCGATAGATTCCGGTGGTAAAGGTCTGCACCCCGAAATAGGAGACCGCGCCAAAATCGGCGAGCGTTTCCATCAACGCAAGCGAAGTGCCTACCGCGATCGCCGGCCGCGCGAGCGGGAGCGCGACGCGAAAGAAAGTTCCCCACGCTCCGCGCCCGAGCAGGCGCGCCGCTTCGACGAGGTTCGCCGACTGCTGCAGAAACGCGGCGCGGGCGAGAAGGTAGACGTACGGATAAAGGACCAGCGAAAAAACCAGGATTGCGCCTCCGAGCGAGCGGATGTCGGGAAACCAGTACTCGCCTGCCCGCCAGCCCGTGATCGCGCGCAACGCGCCCTGCACCGGCCCGGAAAACTGCAGGAAATCGGTATAGGCGTAAGCGATCACGTAGCCCGGTACCGCGAACGGAAGGATCAGCGCCCATTCGAAAAACGTCCGCGCCGGAAAACGGTAGGTGCTGACCACCCACGCGCTCGATACTCCCAGGACCACGACACCGAATGCGACGCCCAGCGTGAGCCAGAGGGTGGAGACGACATAGTCGGCAAGCACCGTGGAGACGAGATGCTGCCAGGTGCCCAGCCCCGGCCCGAATGCGCTCGCCAAGACCACGGCAATCGGGGCGACGAGCAGTGTGGCAACCGCGACGGCGCCGAATGCCAACCCTGCGGCGGAGCGCGGGGCGCGCGAGCCGATGATCGAAGAAACGGCGATGGCCGGGTTCACGGAGGAGGGGCAGTCGGGTGGTTGCTTCCGGATCGACGCATTCTAACAAGAACGATTCTCGTTATTACCCGGTTTCAGTCATAATCGCGCGACCATGAATGCGCGCAGCGAATCGGCCGCGGTCCTCGCCCTCAGCGACATCCACCAGGCTTACGGGAGCCACCCGGTCCTGCGCGGGCTTTCATTCGAATTGAAGCGCGGCAGCATCGGCTGCCTGCTGGGCCCGAGCGGTTGCGGCAAGACCACGGTGCTGCGCTGCATAGCCGGGTTCGAGCCGATTCGGTCGGGCGAAATCTGTCTGAACGACAGGCTCGTGAGCAGTCCGGGAACGATGGTTCCGCCCGAACGCCGCGGCGTCGGCATGGTGTTCCAGGATTACGCGCTGTTTCCTCATCTCACGGTCGCGCGGAACATCGCCTTCGGACTGCACGGAATAGACGGGGTCGAACGCGACCGGCGCATCGCACACTATCTCGAGGCGACGGGCTTGAGCGGCCTGGAGAAGAAATTTCCGCACGAGCTATCGGGCGGACAACAGCAGCGCGTGGCCCTGGCGAGGGCAATGGCCCCGCGTCCGGACCTGCTGCTCCTCGATGAGCCGTTTTCCAATCTCGATGTCGATCTGCGCGAGCGGCTCGCAGCGGACATACGCGCCGTCATCAAGCGCTTCAATATCACCGCGATTCTCGTCACTCACGACCAGCAGGAGGCTTTTGCCATCGCCGATGAGGTAGGGGTCATGCACGACGGGCAAATCGAGCAATGGGACAGCGGCTACAATCTTTATCATCGTCCGGCCACGCGTTTTGTCGCGGATTTCGTCGGCCAGGGCGTGTTTCTTCCGGGCGCCGTGCTCTCTCCGCGGCAGGTCAGCATCGAGCTCGGCGTGCTGAACGGCGACATCCCCGCGAACTGCGCCATCGGCTGCGACGCGTGCGGCAAGGGCTGCCAGGTGGAAGTGCTGCTGCGCCCCGATGATATCGTCCACGAGGATGGGAGCGGCTTGAAAGCCGAAGTTCTCAGCAAGGCTTTTCGGGGAGCCGAGATTCTCTATACGCTCAAGCTCGAGAGTGGCCGGAAGGTGCTCGCCTTGGTTCCGAGCCATCACAACCATGCGATTGGCGAGCACATCGGCATTCGACTCGACGTCGACCACGTCGTCGCGTTTGCGCCATAGCCGAGTCAATCGGCCTGAACCGCAGGCATCCGTTTCAGATTCAGCCCGTCTGCAGCTCGAAGATCACCGGAATATCCACGCTGAATTCCCGGCCGCGCAGCGCGGACGGAATCGGCTCGCGCCCTGTCCCTTTTTTTACCATGTCCAGTGCCTGATCATCGAGGATCTGGTAGCTGCTCGACGTTTTGACGTGCGTCCTCTTGATCACTCCATCCGCGCCGATGACCACGCGAATTTCGACTTTACCCTGCCAGCCTCTCTCCATCGCCTGCACCGGATAGCGCCTGTAACGCCTTGCCGCGTCGATCAGAGCGAGCCGATACGCGTCGAGCAGGCCGGCATCGAATCCCTCGACCAGGGGCTTTGCGGCGGCCTCGGTCAAACTTGCTTCAGGAGCGTGCGATGCCTCCGCCCGCGCTGCGCTTGGGGGGCTCGGAGCAGCCGGCGGCGAGGTCGGTGCAACCGGCTGCGAAGCAACGGGAGTAACAGGTACCGCTTCGGTGAGTTCCGGAAGCGGCAATGGAGGTTTCGCTTCCGTCCGCTGCTCGGGAGGCCTGCGTTGGGGTTCGCGGACTGCCGTCACGGCTTCTGCCTCCGGCCTGGGCGCGAAGGTGGCCGTCAGCACTTTGAGGTCGTCTGGATGCTCACCCGGCCGGAGACCCGGAAACGCAAACAGCGCCAACGCGTGCAGCGCGACCGAGACCCCGAAACACGCATACAGCGCGCGCTGCTGCGCGTCGTCGTGGAACAGTGCCGCCGTGCGTTTGGAGACCCACATCGGCTCGAGTATTACCTTTACGCAGATTTCCGATAAAACGCTTGATACCACTCCGCAAATCGCTTGACGCCGACTTCGATCGGAGTCTGTGGCTTGTAGCCGACCGATTTGTGCAGCTCGCCCACATCGGCAAAAGTCGCCGGCACATCTCCAGGCTGCATCGGAAGAAGGTCGATCTGCGCCTTTCTGCCGAGACACTGCTCGAGCACCTCGATATAGCGCATCAGCTTGACCGGCTGGTTGTTGCCGATATTGAAGATACGCCAGGGAGCATAACTTGTCGCGGGATCCGGGCGATCGCCGCTCCAGCCGGCCGCGGGAGCGGCAGGCTTGCCCATGACTCGGATGACCCCCTCGACGATGTCGTCGACGTAAGTGAAATCGCGCACCATTTCACCGCGGTTGAACACCGGGATCGGACGTCCGGCGAGGATTCCCTCGGTGAACTTGAAAAGCGCCATGTCCGGGCGGCCCCAGGGACCATAGACGGTGAAGAACCGCAGGCCGGTGCACGGCAACCCGTAAAGATGGGCGTAGCTGTGCGCCATCAATTCGTTTGCCTTCTTGGTCGCCGCGTATAACGAGACCGGGTGGTCGACATTGTCGTGCTCGGAAAACGGCAACCGGGTGTTTGCGCCGTAGACGGAGCTGCTCGATGCGAACACGAGGTGCCCGACCCGCGTGTGGCGGCAGCCTTCGAGCACGTGCATGAAGCCCACGAGGTTGGCATCAATGTAGGCCGAGGGGTTTTCAATCGAGTAACGCACCCCGGCCTGCGCGGCCAGGTGCACGACTGCACCGAATTTGCCGGCGGCGAAAAGCTCACCCATCGGCTTTTGCTCGACGATGTCGAGCTTCTGAAAGAGGAACCCGGCACGCGCAAGCAGGCGCTCCAGGCGCGCCTGCTTGAGCCGGACGTCGTAGTAGGCGTTCAGATTATCGATGCCCACGACCTCGTCGCCGCGATCGAGCAGTTGGTGCGCCAGCGTCGAGCCGATGAACCCGGCGGCCCCGGTAACGAGAACCTTCATTTTCGAACGAGTCTCCTGATGTCGTTGTACGGACGGCAACCCGCGGCCCGGTGCTTCACGATGCGCGAAGGGCCGATTGCACACCCTCCTCCCTATAGCCGTGGGGGTTCATGCTTTGCCATCGCCATGCATCGCGGCACATGTCATCGAGCTCGTAAACGGCCTTCCAGCCGAGCGTCCTCGCCGCGAGCGACGGGTCTGCGTACGATTCGGCCACGTCGCCTGCACGCCGGGCGACCCGTTCGATCGGGATTGTTCGGCCGCTCGCCCGCTCGAATGCGCGTACCGCCTCCAGCACCGAGATTCCCCGCCCGGTGCCGAGATTCACCGTGATTCCCTGCCGCTCGCGCTGCAGGGTTTCCAGCGCTGCAATGTGACCCCGCGCGAGATCGACGACATGGATGAAGTCGCGAATCCCGGTACCGTCGCGCGTCGGATAGTCGCTGCCGAATACGCGCAGCCTGTCGCGAACGCCCACGGCAACCTGAGCGATATTGGGCATCAGATTGTTTGGAATGCCTTGCGGATCCTCTCCGATCAATCCGCTCGGGTGCGCGCCCACGGGATTGAAGTAGCGCAGCAAAGCGATGCGCCACCGGGCGGGACCGGAAGCCGCGACATCTCCCAGGATCCGTTCGACCATCCATTTCGATTGACCGTAAGGATTGGTGGGGCCGAGCGGCGCGTCCTCGCGGATCGGCACCGAAGCAGCGTTGCCGTAGACCGTGGCGGAAGAGGAGAACACCAGCATCCCGATCCCCGCCTCCGCCATTGCGCGGCACAGGGACAAGGCACCCAGCACATTGTTGTCGTAATATTCGATCGGCTTTTCGACCGATTCGCCTACCGCCTTGAGTCCGGCGAAGTGAATCACTGCATCGAATCGGTGCCGGGCAAGGACGTCCCGCAACGCGCCGGTATCGCGGACATCCGATTGCGCAAATTCGGGCGTCTTGCCGACGATGCGCGCAATGCGTTCAATCACGGCGATATGGCTGTTACAGAGGTTGTCGAAAATGACGACTTCGTGCCCCACCTTCATCAGTTCGACGCAGGTGTGCGACCCGATATAACCTGTCCCGCCCGTTACCAGCACTTTCATGGCAGGGCGCTCGCGTTCACGCTCGGCAGAGCTGGCACGGGCCGGAGCATCCAGCGCGCCAGTCCTGCCTGCCGAAGCGCAGAGCCAGATAGTGCGGAGCCGCGACCATACATGGGATTCAGGGCGAGTAGACGAACCGGTGGGAGTTATAGCCGACCAGCCACGGATACGTCGGAGTATAGTCGGTATCGAGCCATGGGTAGTCGACGATACGGGGGATCAGAGCACTAACGTTGTCGGAGCCTCCTCTCCGCCGATGAAACGGCCGAACAGGTAAGCTACCCCCAAGCCGATCAAAGGCCACGCAACCAGTACCGCCACCCAAGCCATCCAGCTCATAAGGGCTGTAGCTCGAAAAAGAAAAAGAATCGGTCGGTCGCGTCGGGAATCTGGCGCGGCACTCTATGACAATATCATGATGCCGCCGGGCCGGCCAGGTCAAGCGCGGCACCGGGGCGCAGAAGCGGCCAGCCGTCGTCGCGCCCTCAAAGGCGGGAATTTCGGCGAGAATTGCACCCATCCAAAAGAAAAGAGGCAGGGACATATGAGTACAGTCGCCGTCGTCGGACTCGGTTATGTCGGTTTGCCGCTCGCGGTGGCATTCGGCAAGAAGTTCCGGACCATCGGATTTGACCTCAGCGCCGAGAAAGTGGAGAACTACCGACACTACGTCGATCCGACGGGTGAGATCTCCGGCGAGGAATTTCGTGCCGCAACCCAACTCACGGTAACGACCGATCCGGCGCAGCTTGCCGCCGCCGATATTATCGTGGTCGCCGTTCCCACGCCGGTGGACGCCGTGCGCCAGCCTGATTTCGGGCCGCTGGTCGGTGCGAGCACCACGGTCGGCAAATACATGAAAGAGGGTGCGATCGTGGTGTATGAATCGACCGTCTACCCGGGCGCGACCGAGGAAGTGTGCATTCCGGTGCTTGAAAAAAATTCCGGGAAGACCTGGCTCAAGCACTTCAATGTCGGCTACTCGCCCGAGCGCATCAACCCCGGCGACAAGGAGCACACGCTCGAGACCATCGTGAAGGTCGTCGCGGGCGATACACCCGAAACGCTAGCCAAGGTCGCCGATCTCTATGGCTCCATAGTCAAGGCCGGCGTGTACCCCGTATCGAGCATCAAGGTCGCCGAAGCCGCCAAGGTCATCGAGAACACTCAGCGCGATCTGAATATCGCACTGATCAACGAGCTGGCGATCATCTTCAACCGCATCGGTATCGATACCCTCGAGGTTCTCCAGGCGGCCGGAAGCAAATGGAACTTTCTCCCGTTCCGCCCCGGCTTGGTCGGCGGCCACTGCATCGGCGTCGACCCCTACTACCTCACCTACAAGGCGGAGATGCTCGGCTACCACCCGGAGGTGATCCTCGCCGGGCGGCGCATCAACGACAATATGGGGAAGTTCATCGCCGAGCAAACCATCAAGCAGGTGATCCGCAACGGCAATCCCGTGAAGGGCGCGAAGATCATCGTGCTCGGGCTGACCTTCAAGGAAAACGTTCCCGACCTGCGCAACTCGCACGTCATCGATGTGATCAACGAGCTGAAAAGCTATGGCGTCCAGGTGTTTGTACACGACCCGGTACCCGATCCCGAGGCGGCGCGCCACGAATACGGGCTGGAACTGATTTCCTGGGAGAAGCTGCCGATTGCCGAAGCGATGGTGGTCGCCGTCGCCCATCGCCAATTCCGAAACATGAGCACGGAGACGCTCGCGCGCAAGATCGCGAAGGGCGGCTGCTTCATCGACGTCAAGTCTCAGTTCGACGGCAAGGCGCTTGCCGCGGCCGGACTTTGCGTCTGGCGGCTGTAACTGCGCGCGGGACTTGCGGGCTCACGAGTCGTATGAATTTCCTGGAATGCGGCGTTCGTGGCGCGTGGGTCATCGAGCCGACCCCTCATGAAGACGATCGAGGTCGATTCATGCGCGCGTGGTGCCAGCGTGAGTTCGCCGAACACGCAATCCAATTCACCCCCCTGCAGGCCAATATGGGCTTCAGCGCCCGCAAGGGCACCCTCCGCGGTTTGCACTATCAGGTCGCCCCGGCGCTCGAGGCCAAACTCGTTCGCTGTACCCGAGGGGAGATCTTCGACGTGGTCGTAGATCTCCGGCCAACTTCGCCGACCTACCTTTCATGGTATGGATCTTGCTTGAGTTCTGGCAATGGTCGGATGCTCTACGTACCGGAAGGCTGTGCCCACGGCTGTCAGTCAACGGAAGACAATGCTGAAATCTATTACATGACCTCAGCCTTCTATTCCCCCAATGATGCGAGGGGCATACGGTATGACGATCCAGCATTCGGAATCCGATGGCCATTGCCGGTATCATCGGTCTCTGATCAGGATCGCAGCTGGCCCCTTGTAGAGCAAGTCTGAGAACGGAGAATTCCTATGAACCCCAAGACCATCAATGTCTCTCGCAACACATCCGTCTACAGCATGCTCCAGCTTCGAGAGTCCGAAGGACGCCCCATCCGCGTTGGTGTCGTGGGCGCAGGCGCGACGGGTCGCGCCATCGCGTTGCAGCTGGGAACTCCGGTGCCGGGAATCCGGCTTGCCGGTATGGCAAATCGGACTCCACAACACGCCGAGCGCGCGTTTCGGGAGGCAGGCATTGGGGAATGGGAGACCGCAAAGACCGCGAGCGAAGCGGAGGCCAGGATCTCCCGAGGGATTCCGGTAATTACCGACGATCCCCACGTGCTGACGCGATGCAATGCAATCGACCTGATAGTCGAAGTGACCGGCAGCGTGGATTTCGGCGCGAGCGTGGTGCTCGACGCAATCGGACACGCCAAGCCCGTGGTGCTGGTCAATGCTGAGCTCGACTCTCTCATCGGCCCCATATTGAAGGCCAAGGCGGACGAGGCGGGTGTGGTCATTACGCACACCGATGGCGACGAACCAGGCGTGGCGATGACTCTTTTCCGCTATGTCCAGACGGTTGGACTCCGCCCGGTGGCGGCGGGCAACATCAAAGGCATGGTCGACTACTACCGGACACCCGATACCCAACGTGAGTTTGCCGCGAAGCACGATCAGGATGCCAGGAAAGTGACGTCCTTCGCCGACGCCACAAAGTTGTCGATGGAAACGACCGTGCTTGCGAATGCAACGGGTTTTGGCGTTGCACGCCGCGGCATGACCGGCCCCGCATGCGGTTACGTCCGGGAACTCGCGAAGTTACTTCCCGCCGATGCGATGCTCAACGGAGGCATTGTCGACTACTCCGTCGGCGCAGCACCTCATACGGGGGGATTCGTCGTGGTATACGAGGACAACCCGTACAAGAGAACCCAGCTCGCCTACTACAAACTGGGCGAGGGTCCCTTCTACGTTTTCTACACCCCATTTCACCTGCCACACATCCAGTTGCCCTCCACCATCGCCCGCGCCGTCATTCACGCCGATCCCACGGTGGCTCCGCTTGCGGGGCCATCGTGCGAAGTCGTAACCGTCGCCAAGCGGCAATTGAAGACCGGCGAGTGCCTCGATGGCGTGGGCGGATTCTGCGCCTACGGATTGATCGAAAATCACGCTGTTGCCCGGGCAGGCAACGCGCTTCCGATCGCCATGTCGGACGACTGCGTACTGCTCCGGGATGTTGGGAAAGACGAGGTCATCACGTTCAACGACGTGAAGATGCCACCCGCGAGGCTCAGAGATGAGCTCTGGTCGGAGCAGCGCAAGCGCTGGCCGGCGACCGCCCGGACTGACGCCTCCCCGGAACGCCGGTCACCCCAGCTCGCAACCATAGAGTAACTATTGCTGAAGGGGCACCGCCGTCAGCGGCGGTGGCAGCGATCTTGTATCGATGACCATAACCTCATTTGAAAGCTTCGTCTGGTGAAGAATATCGTTGTTCTCGGGACGGGTATGGCGGGATTCGGGGCCGCCAGTCATCTCCACGGTAAGGATATTCGGCCCGTTGTCTATGACAAGAACTCGTACTACGGTGGGCATACGGCTTCGTTTCGAGACAAGAACGACTTCCTGTTCGATCAAGGTCCGCACATCTCGTTTACAAAAGACGCTCGAATCCAGAACTTGCTCGCCCAGCACGTCGATCAGAAGTATGAGGCCCTTCAGGTAACGCTCAATAACTACTGGCGTGGCCTCAGGCTGACGCACCCGGTGCAGCTTCACTTGAACGGGCTGCCGAAGGATCTGATCGTGGAAATCGTTGCGGACTTCGTGAAGGAGCATGGGGTCGAGCGAAAGATCCAGAACTACGAGGACTGGTTGATCGCCAGCTACGGAAAGAAATTTGCCGAGCTCTTTCCGATGCAATATACCCGCAAGTACCATTTGACTTCCGCCGACAACATGAGCACGGAATGGCTCGGCCCCCGCATGTACCGTCCGAGTCTCGAAGAAATGCTCAAAGGCGCGCTCGCCCCCTGGGCCCCGGACGTCCACTACATAACGAATTTTCGCTACCCTACCAACGGTGGCTTTGTTTCATATCTGAGAAGTTTCCCCGCAATCGCCGACCTCCGGCTAAATCACGACCTGGTCGCCATCGACCCCAGGCAAAAAGAGCTTCGCTTCTCGAACGGCTTCAGGACCCGCTACGACGCGCTCGTATCGTCGGTGGCCCTGCCGGATCTCGTCCCGATGATCGCGGGCGCACCGCAGGATGTCATCGACGCCTCCCGGCGGCTCGCGTGCTCGACCTGCGTTCTGGTCAACGTCGGCGTGAATCGATCGGATCTCTCGGACACTCAAATAACTTACTTTTACGACCAGGATATCTGTTTCACGCGCTTGAGCTTTCCGCATATGTTGTCCGCGACCAACGCCCCTTCGGGGTGCGGGAGCATTCAGGCTGAAGTCTATTTTTCGAGCAAGTATCGTCCTCTGACCCAGTCTCCGGAAGACCTGATAGATCCAGTCATCGCCGACCTGCGCCGGACCGGCACGCTCCGGGATGACGATGCCATTGTGTCTCGTCATGCGACGATGGTACGTTACGCGAATGTCATCTTCGATCTCGAACGCGCGGCAGCTCTGGAGACCGTTCACGGATATCTCAAGGAGATTGGCATCAACTACTGCGGGCGATACGGGGACTGGGGATACATGTGGACCGACGAAAGCTACATCAGCGGGGAACGCGCTGCAGAGTCGGCGCTCGCTTCTTGAAGGACATTTGAATCCAGAGAGCGGGCTTCAGGCAGCCTCCGCGCAGACGCGTTCCGGGGAATGAGCGTTTTGTCGCCGTTTGGAATGTGAGGCAGCGAATGAAGGTAGTGTTGTTTTGCGGCGGCTTGGGAACCAGACTGCGCGAGCACTCGGATACGATTCCGAAGCCCCTGGTGAGCATCGGCTATAGACCCATCATCTGGCACCTGATGAGGTATTACGCGCATTTCGGGCACAAGGATTTTATTTTGTGTCTCGGTTACCGCGGCGACCTGATCAAGGAATATTTTGTAAACTATGCCGAATGGATGTCCAACGATTTCATTCTTTCGAATGGATGCAGAACTGTCGAGCCGATCCAGAGCGACGTCCAGGATTGGCGAATTACTTTTGTGGAAACCGGGCTGCACTCGAATATTGGCGAGCGATTGCTCGCGGTCCGCAAACATCTTGAGGGTGAAGAATATTTTTTTGCGAACTACAGCGATGCCTTGTCGGACCTGTCGCTTCAGGAATTCTCCAAGGCGTGCGAGGAGAAGAATGTCGTTGCCGGTTTCGTAGCGGTAAGGACGTGGCAGTCTTTCCACGCGGTGAATACCCGGGACGATGGTATCGTCAGTTACATTGGTCCCATGCGGGAATCGGGGTTTTGGCTCAACGGCGGATTCTTCCGTTTCAGGCGCGACATTTTCGACTACATCAAGCCGGGCGAGGAATTGGTGGAAGAGCCCTTCCAGCGCCTCATCGAAAAGGAGCAACTGTATTCATACAAGCACACTGGTTTCTGGACTGCCATGGATACTCTCAAGGACAAGATCACGTTCGATCGCATGAACGGAAGAGGTGACACCCCCTGGAAGGTGTGGGAAAAGTCCCGTGGCGCCGACGCGGGCGGATAAGGCGCTGCCGACGTCAGGCAACTAGGGGAGGTTTCCGTGGATCCGCAATTCTGGAAAGACCGCAAAGTATTTATCACGGGCCACACCGGCTTCAAGGGAAGCTGGCTTTCTTTGTGGCTGCAGCGGCTGTCGGCGCACGTCGTCGGTTATTCATTGCCGGCCCCTACGATCCCGAGCTTGTACGAGGCCGCCGACGTGACATCGGGTATGGTATCTATTGTCGGCGACGTTCGGGATTACCCTTCACTGCGGGAAAGTCTTGAGAAACACCGGCCGGAAATCGTTTTCCACATGGCAGCGCAGTCCGTGGTCAGGTTGTCGTATCGGGATCCGATCGATACCTACTCGACGAATGTGATGGGTACCGTGAACCTGCTGGAGGCCATGCGCCACCTTCCCGGGCGGGCCGTGGTTATCAATGTCACCAGCGACAAGAGCTACGAGAACAAGGGATGGATCTGGGGTTACCGGGAAACGGATCGTCTCGGAGGGTACGACCCTTACTCCAACAGCAAGGCTTGCTCGGAACTGGTCACCCAGGCTTTCGCGGATTCGTTTTTCTCCGCCGCGGCGGGCAAGGATACGGGGAAATCGATTGCAACGGCACGTGCCGGAAATGTCATAGGTGGCGGAGACTGGACCCACGATCAACTCGTTCCCGACGCTGTGAATGCCTTTCACGAAGGCCGTCCCGCCGTCCTGCGCAACCCTCACGCGGTACGCCCTTGGCAATTTGTCCTGGATTGCCTGGGCGGCTACATGACCCTTGCGGAGAAATTGTTTCTCGACGGCGCAAGGTTCGCCGGTCCTTGGAATTTCGGGCCGCGCCAGGACGATACGCTTGCGGTCCGGGAGCTTGTCGAGCGGCTGATCGGCAAATGGCCCGGCAAGGCGAGCTGGGTCCAGGACGCCGGCTCGCATCCCCACGAAGCCGGCACCCTGCGCCTGGATACGAGCAAAACCGTCCAGGAGCTGGGTTGGAGGCCACGCCTCGTCGTTACCGAGGCACTGGATTGGATTGTCGACTGGTACGCGAGATATTTCCAGGGCGCACAAGCGAAAGCGCTATGCGTCGAGCAGATCCAGCGCTTTGAAGAGAAGACTGCCCGGTGACTTCAACGTCATTCCGTCTGGAACCTGGAGGAGCAGCTCAGCGGCGAATGTGCAGCTTCGCGCACCGGAGAGCACAAACTCAACCATGCTTCGCCTAGTACCTGAAGTCCGCAGGGGCCGGCCGTTGCGGCTGCTGTGCATCGGCGCGCACAGCGACGACCTTGAGATTGGCTGCGGCGGAACCGTCCTGACTTGGCTGGCGAGCATGCCGGCGGTCGAGGTGACTTGGGTTGTCCTCAGCGCGGAGGGGATCAGGGCCTCGGAGGCGCGTCGCAGTGCGCGCGCGTTGCTCGGGCGCGCCGCGGAACGCAAGGTCATCATCGGAAACTTCCGCGACTGTTTTCTGCAGTCACAGTACGCCGATGTGAAGTCCTATTTTGAAGAATTGAAGAGAGGGACAGACCCGGATGTTGTCATCACGCACTGGCTGCAGGATCGGCATCAGGATCATCGTCTGGCCGCTGAACTCACTTGGAATACCTGGCGCAATCATCTCGTGCTTGAGTACGAGATTCCCAAATACGAGGGTGACCTTGTGACCCCGAATGTATACGTACCGATTTCAGCCTCCCTGGCGCGTCGCAAGATCGGTCATCTGAACCGCTGCTTCTCCTCCCAACGCAGCAAAGACTGGTTCGCCGCGGACACTTTCCTGGGGCTGATGCGGCTTCGTGGGCTCGAGTCCCGTTCCAAGAGCGGCTTTGCGGAGGCGTTCCACGCGCGAAAGCTGGTTTTTTGATCCGACCGGTTCAGCGTGCGGAACAGCCCATTGTTTTCCCCGTACTTTGGTACGATGATACGCGGGGCCGCATGCCGGGTGACAACGGCGGCTCGGCCGGGAGATCGATGACGGCCCTCCTCGCCAGCGGAGGCGTCGGCCGTGTTTCACCCTTGATAGATTCGAACGACTGCCTATGAACGCGATTGCAGGGCCCAGAGTGAGTGTCGTTATCCCGGTCTACAACGGGGAGCGAATGATTGGGAATGCCGTGCGAAGCGTCCTGGCCCAGTCCTACACCAACTGGGACCTCACGATCGGCAACAATCGCAGCACCGATCGCACCGTGGCGATCGCCGAGGAATTCGCTGCGCGTGACCCGCGCATCCGGGTCTACACGTATCCGACGCACGTCTCTGTCATCGACAGCCACAGCACGGCGTTTACCCTGATCTCGGACGAAGCCAAGTACTGCCAGATCCTGGGGGCTGACGACTGCTACTTTCCGAATTGCCTCGAAGAGATGGTCAAGGTCGCCGAAGCGAATCCGACGGTGGGCATGGTGTGTTCGTATGTTCTGGCAGGGAGGCAAGTCAACGGCCTCAGGTTGCCCTATCCCAGCCACTGTGTGTCGGGACGCGAGTTCGTCCGGCTCCGCCTGCTAAAGGGCTTCACGGGAATCGGCGGCCCATCCACTACCATGATCCGTGCGGACATCGTGCGGAAGAAGCGGCCGTTCTACAATCCGCTCAACTACGCCGGCGATATCGAGGCGTACCTCGATCTGCTGCGGGATCACGATCTCGGGTTCGTTCACCAGGTACTGACCTACATGCGGACGGACGAGGACTCCATGACGACCTCGTATCTCACCCGGGTCGATTCCTATGAGGCGGACCGCGTGCATGAGGTCACCAAATTCGGCCCGATCTTCCTGACCGACCAGGAATACAGGGTTCGCCTGAAAGAGGTCACGCTGGCTTACTATCGCATGCTGGGACGCAGCGTCGTCCCGCTCCGGAACCGCGAGTTCTGGGACTACCATCTCCGGCATGTCAAGGCGATGGGCTATCCACTTAATTACACTCGCATCGCGCTGCACGCGCTTCTCCGTGTCCTGGATCTGCTTGGCAATCCCAAGCGGACGATCGAGAACGTGATTCAGAGGATCAGTCAGAAGCGGAGAAGCAAGTCCCGCCCCGTAGCGGCGGCACCGGTCAGTCCAGCGGGAGACTAGGCGTTTGCGTGCATTCCCGCGGCGGGAAACGGTCATGAGGCTGTCGGCGCGTCCGCGCTGATACTTTGACAGCAACCGCGTTCAGGGTGCGCGTCCGTCATGGCTGAATACCGCTTGAGCTTCTGGAAGACCACGGTAGCCGCCGCTGCTGTAGCGCTGGCCGGGGTGACCGTTCTTCTCGCAGTGCTGGGCTTGGGCTGGACTCAGCCGGGCGTCTGGTCTTGGGTCACCTGCCTTGGCTTGGGTGCGGCCGTGTTGTTGGTCGGGTTGGCGACGACGTGGTTCGGTCTGGTCGCGGCCGGCGGGCTGATCGCGCTCCGCCGCGATGCCCTCGAGGCGGAAGGCCGGCCCTACGCGCAGGACGCCCGGCGTGAGTCGGTGTCGGGCCCGGTAATCGCGAAATGGTGCTCGGCGCTCCAGCGACGCTTGACGCCCGGCGAGGATTCGCGCGCGCGCCTGGGGCTCAGGCCCGGGGAGTTGATCGAGATCCGGAGTCTGGAGGAGATCCTGGGAACCCTCGACGGGAATGGAGCCCTCGACGGCGTGCCATTCATGCCCGAGATGGCCGCCTACTGCGGCACGCGTGCACGGGTCTTTCGGCGGATTGACAAACTCAACGATTGGGTCCATGTCACCGGTCTGAAGCGTATGCGCAATCTTGTGCTGCTGGAGGACCTCCGCTGCGACGGATCCGCGCACGGGGGATGCCAGGCCAACTGCCATCTGCGCTGGCGCGAAGCCTGGCTGCGCCGGGTGGAACCGGGGGCGTCGTCCGCCGCCGCGGATCGACCGCACCCCCGTGCAAACCCGGTGGATCTCAGCCGCCTTGCAATGCGGCACGACGACGCTGCCGGGGAAATCCGGTACGTCTGCCAAGCCACCGAACTGACTGCAGGGGCCGCGCCCCTCGACCGGGGCGACCCACGCCACTACGCCCGCGATCTGCTCACCGGCAACGTGCGGCTCGGGCCATTTGTCGTCGGTGTCGCGCTGGCCTGCTTCAACTGGGCCCAGCGGTATCGAGGTGGAGTGGGATTTCCCGTCTATTCTGTCGGGACTTCGAAGAGCTCACCCCATGAGGCTCTGGGCCTCGGACCGGGCGAGCGGGTCCGGGTCAAGCCAAAGCACCTGATCGAGATCACGCTCAACAACCGGAGCCGGAATCGCGGGCTCTGGTTTGATCGAGAGATGCTGCGCTTCTGCGGGGGCGAGTACCGGGTCAAGGAACGGGTGGAGCGTGTCATCGTTGAGAAAACCGGGGAGCTGCGCCTGCTCACCAATCCTTGCATCATTCTCGAAGGCGTTACCGCTACGGGAGAATACCTCGGCTTCAATCCGGAGAACGAGCACATCTTCTGGCGAGAGATCTGGCTCGAGCGCATCACCCCGCTTGTCCGGGATGGAGAAACCGTGTCCGCGCAATCCCCCACTGAAGCGGTGGACAGTCGGCCTGCCCGATGAACATCCTGCTCGCGATGCCGTGGGACCAGCGGACAGGGGGGGTGACGCACGTTGCGGCCTCCCTGGCCCGCTCACTGGAGACGCGGGGCCACCAGGCGATGTTTCTCTTCCCTGCCGAGAATGGCGTCAGGGTCAGCGTGCGGACCAGCCTGCGTGGCTTTCCTTCGATCTACTGTCGGCTCCGCGCCTTGCCTCCTGAGCAGCCCTCATGGCGCGCCCGTCTTTCATGGTACTCCACCGTCCTTGCGACGCTCCCGCAACTGGCGCGCCACGGCCTGTCCCGGCGCGTCGATCTGATCAACGTTCACTATCCGGATGAGGGGTTCGCCTTGTTGGTGGATCTGGCGCGCTGGCTTCGCGTCCCGCTGGTCGTTTCCGCCCACGGCAGCGACTTGTTGCCGGACGCCGGCCCCAGCCGCGGGAAGGGGCTGCTCCGACAGCTCGAAAGTGCCGATGCGGTGGTGGTGCCGTCCCAAAACTACCTTCGCAGCGTGGTCGACGCGTTTCCCTGGCTCCGCGACAAAATCCGCTGCATTCACAATGGGTATGACGAAGAGGAGTTGTCGGCGCTCGGAGCCGTGCCGGTGGGTTCGCGCGATGTGACCGCCCTGTGCATCGCCGCGCTGATCCCCAAGAAGGGCATCGACGTATTGCTGCGCGGCCTGCACCAGTGCACATCGGGTCAACTGAAGGTGCGGTTGATCGGCGAAGGTCCGCTCCGGCGGGAGCTCGAGGCGCTGAGCGCCACGCTCGGCCTGTCGGATCGGGTTTGCTTTCTCGGCCCAAGGGATCGCGATGGAGTTCTGGATGAAATCGTCCACTGCGACATGATGGTGATGCCCTCGCGGCATCCGTCGGAGTCATTCGGTCTCGCGGCCCTGGAGGCCATGGCGTGCGCAAAGCCTGTAGTCGCGTCTGCGGTCGGGGGTCTCCCGGAGCTGGTGGGAGATCGGGAAACCGGACTTCTGGTTCGCCCTGAAGACCCGGCCGCCCTGGCCCGGGCCCTGGACCTGCTGGCCGGGGACCCGGCCATGCGCGCCAGTCTTGGGGCGGCCGGCCGCTCCAAAGCGAAGCGGTTCACGGTCCGGGTGACAGCCGATGCGTATGAGGCGCTGTTTACCGAGCTGGTCGCCCAGGCTGACAACCCGGCGCGGCTGGAAGCCAGATGATGCAGGAGTCCCTCATGGGGCATCGGTCGCAGTGAAGCTCGTGAGTCCGTAATTACCATTCGTGCCCGAGCAGGCACCACCGAGATTCCCGCTCTCCAGATTGAACCCCATGCCGGGGTTGCCGGTTGTGTAGACGGTACCGCCCATGATTCTGATATCGACCTGCGCCTTCTGCACGCCATTGATGTAGGCGGTGATCACGTCGCCGGCAATCTTGGCGCTCAAGACATCCCCGTCCCTGACCGCGAATTGCGTGCCGGTGGTGTTGAACAGGTAGGTGAAATTTCCCAGGGGGCCGTTCCACCGCACAATGATCAGGTACGCCTCCGCGGTCTGCGACATCTTGAAGCCGACCTCATACCCGGTCATCGAATGAGCAACCAGCGTGTTCCGCAGCCGCAACTCGACCTCCTGGTAGCACCCATCGTTCTGATTGACGGTGTGAACGACGCCCGTGACAGATTGGTCCGGTCCCCAGGTTCCGGTGAGAATTGCAGAGGCATCCGTGTAGGTCGCCCCTGTCTGACGACCGATGGCGAGCCCCGGCGTGGTCCAGACGTTGGTCCAGTCCAGGCCCGCTACCGCGCCGTTGATCCAGAGGCCGCCTTCGGAGATCGGGGTTTCCGTCAGGGGAAAATTGGTGGTGTAACCGTTACCGCTTGGGGTTCCCGTCGGTGTCACCGTGACCGTCGCGGATGCGCTGGCAGTCCCACCCGACCCGGTGCAGGCAAGAGCGAATGTGCCGGAGCTTGTCAACGCGCCGCTGGACTGGCTGCCGGAAATCTCCCTGCTGCCGGACCATGCGCCGGAAGCAACGCAGGAGGCGGCATCGGTTGACGACCAGGTGAGCGTCGAAGCCCCGCCGCTCGCGACAGACGCGGGGTTCGCCGCAAGCGACACCATGGGTACCGGCGGGGGTGGCGGCGGCGGCGTGGTCCCTCCTCCGAGAGGGGTGTTCATGTCCGCCTGGACCTCCACCTGAGTGAGCGCGCGGTTGTAGATGCGCACCTCATCGATGGTGCCGTTGAAGGCAAATCCGGAGAGGCCCGTGCGCCGCCCGATGTTCACATTCAAAGGCGGAACCTGTTGCGTGGCGGTGACCGTTCCGAGCAGCGTGCCGTTGTTCAATTGCCCGTTCAGGTAGACATCGAGCGTTCGCGCCGCCGCATCGTAGACCCCGGTCATGAAGTACCACTGGTTGAGCTGCAGCGTGG
>Ga0180082_1000013_pt1 | contig 26109 bp, 33 predicted proteins | sample EasRiv660_16_10D_FD_121780 | JGI IMG/M metagenome (GOLD analysis project Ga0180082, IMG submission 121780) | Soil microbial communities from meander-bound floodplain in the East River, Colorado, USA - East River metaG ERMLT660_16_10D | ecosystem: Environmental > Terrestrial > Soil > Floodplain ...
AAGAAATACTCACCCTTCTTCTTTAACAAAAGATGGTCGTCTCGGATGAGTTCATGCTCACGCTCGAATCCTCGGGCGATGTTCAGGATACTCGTTCCGAGTTCCTTTTCAACTTCATCCTTCACATCGTCCCGAGAATCTGAGGCCATGATTTACTTATCCTTCTTTTCGTCCTTAACAACGACAACCGGAGCAACTGGCTTAGCTACCTTCTTCGTAACTTCACCTTCAGGAACTTCAGACTGAATTGGAGGAACGACGTTTCCAGATTCATCAACCTTTGGCTGTCCGGTTGAAGTACGCGTTACCTGCAATTCGTTTGCAGCAGATTCAGCTGCGAGCCTATCGAGTTCCGCTGCAATCTCTTCCTCGCTTGCCTGCTGCTCTGCTGATAACTTGGCAACGTCATGAAGCGTTGCACCGAAGTTATATCCAGGAAACTTGGTATCCTGCAGCTTCTCACCAAATTCCTTCATAACCTCTGGAGCAATCTGTTCAAAGAACTTGACCTGCATGTCCTTGAAGATTGACGGTTCAGCCTTTGCAACTCGTAAAGCCACGCCAGCGCGAACTGCAACCTCTTGCCTACGATTTTCCATTCCGCAGATGTCATTCACATCGTACATGTCAAGCTCCTTTGGTAAACACGCCGGGCTTACGTAATGATTTCTTGGACGTTCGCCCAAGGATTGATTCGACAGGCATCTTCAGCTTTCCCATTTCTCTCGATGCTGCCGCTGTCATTTTACCCTTGGCATCCTTCGTACCCTTTTTCAGGCGCTTTGAAGGCTTGCCATTAGGACGATTGTCCACTTGCTGTTTCATTACGTGCGTCCTTTGCACGAGCATCATCGAGTTTCATTAACTCGGCCGCTCTTGCTTCCTGACGTTCGATGTGTTCCTGCCATCGAAGTTTACTTAAGTCAGAAAGCCGTTTACGCTCCGCTTGCTCTTTAGTTACTTGTGCATCCAACGTATGCGGGCCACGTTGGATTTCTTCAATCTGTGGCGTATCAGGGAACATTATACGTTGGGATAGTTCATCGCACCGCTCACGTTCCCTAGCAAGTTGTGACTCAAGAAAGCTCACCTGACGAGTTAAGTATTCCTCTAGCTCAGTGAACTTAGGTGGAACAAAAATCACCTTGAGGAATCTTAACAGCGCCCACCAAATTTGAATCATCGTTTTCTCGGCCGAACGCTAAAAGGAACGACTTTGCTCTCGGCATCGCGTGCGTGGATATAAAACTGAGTCATATCACCACGCTTCTGTCCTTCGCCGTAGAACTTTTCCATCCGTGCCATGTGGTCAAAACGTCTCGCTGCTCTGTTGCTCGAATCCCTGTACCGTGAGCACGCCTGCAAAAGGTATCTCACGCCATCGTATGGGTCGTCGCCCTCGAATTCTTTAACGTCCTCAGGATTCGCAGGGTCGTACACGCAATTCGGAATAGCATCGATGACCGCTTGGCAATTCTCAAATATCTGAAGTCGGGGAAGATTTGTCTCTTCAGGCTCTTCCTCAAAGAACTTCACATATTCATTATACTTGTCCTGCCCATAGTTTCTAAGTAGCTTTGATGCGAGCTCTGAGTTAAAAGCTCCAGCAATGTCTCTAGACTTTGGTTTGGGTGTCCACCTAAGATAATCGTGTAGTAGAAGCTTGCCCCCAATTCGGTCGTTAATTGCACGTTCAGGTACGTAGCCTGAATACTGCGTGAATTGCTGGTCGATAGTTTCAACGCCACGATTCTGCCATGCAGAGGGGTCGAGTGCAACTGTCTCAAGGTTATCATTTGCTGATAATCTCTTAAACTCAGAAGCCCACTCCGCAATCATCTTCCGCTTTTGAAAATATTCACGATAGAGATAAACTCGTCCATCGGGAGCAATTGCTGCCCAACCAATCCATACATGCGCTGCAAAGCCCCAATCGATAGCCGCGACACGAGGCCACCAGAATGGGATGGCAAAAGGTTCGATAACGTGACGAGCGTTAATAGGTTCGTCGGGCAAAGGCTCCAATCGGAAATTGAATACCTGTCCTTCGAACGTGTACCAATCTCCATACTTCTTCGCCCGCTTCTCTGCTTCAGTTGGTAGCATCTCCAACTTAGCAACATACGTTGGGTCGTTTTCGAGAAGATGCTTATTATCTTCGACCCGCGCTGGTAGGTAAAACCGCTTGAGCCCGGTCTTCCTATCAACGATAATCTTTAAGCCTTCTCGTGCAGGGTCAACAAATCTATTTCTGACCCATGTATGTCCAATATTACCGGGGTTCGAACCGGCCCTTGTAATCGCTGGTAGTTCTTTCGTTGACGACCGAACTCGGCTAGCTACCAAATACAAGTATTGATATTGGGTGAAGTGAGTTAGCTCATCCCAACCAACGTAGTTGTATTCGACTCCATCGTACTTGGTGATGTCCTTTTCATGTTCGGCGTGTCCAAAAGCCTGGTATCCACCGGCTGGAAAGGTCCATCGTTTCTTTTGTTCATTGTATTTCGCACCCGTTGATTCATACCAAGGGCGTGAACGGATGATGATTTCAGCTTCTAACTCAGGGAATGTCCTTCTGAGAATGAGGCCTTTGTATCGAGGGTGCAGATGCCACTGACGAATCAACGGCAACATGTAGAGGATTTCAGTCTTACCCGGACCTGCGGCACCGCCGTACAATACTTCGAAGATATCATCTGGCAACGTTGTGAATGTCTCCTGTTTACGTGTAGGAGTCCATTCAACAACTTGCGGCTTTGTTAGCGTATCTTCCATATGAATTGGGCAGTTAGTCTAAGGGGCATGTTCTTACCACGCTAGGGGAGCAAACTCTAGGGTGGTTCTACATTTTCCTCACTAAAACTGCCCAAACTTTAGATGTGAAAATGGGGCAAGCACAAGGGAGATTCTTTCGATTGGCGCCCGTTCCTAAGTCCAACGTTTCCATTGTCTAGTTTACGGAATCGATTGAATAATAAGTGCCCACCCCAAAAGGGCTAACGAACGCTACATCATATGGGGTGCTCTTTGCGAGGATATCGCGGAAGCATTTTATGATGCCCTGCCTTAAGCGTTCGCTAGCTTTGTTAATCTTATCCAACTTCAACTACGTCGTAATGAACTTTCTCACGCACAGGCGGTGCGTTGATAACCACCTGAATGCGGTTATCTGAAGTAACATCTTTAGGCCGCATGTTATCAGCAACCTTAGAAAGCTTCATAGCAACGTCGGCTTTATCCTTCGCACCTAAACATTCGATATCCGATTCCGTCAAGATACCAAGCGTAGCTAAGGTGCGGGATAGTGCGAGCTTTTCGATGTCGTCTCGCGTTGCGTTCCTTGTTTTATCTGTTTCCCTTTTCAGTTCAGGAATGACGTATCCATCGCCCGTCCGACCATTCTTCGCCTGAGAAACGGTGGAATTGCTAACATGAAACGCTTCAGCAATATCCGTTTGTTTTACTTCACCACTTGCTGCCAAAAGACCAATCGTAGTCCGGAGGAAATCTGGAATGTTCGTGTTTGCGCCACGACCAATAGATTCCTTCGCTTGGACAACGAGCGTCGTTCCACTCGTCGATTCCTGGACTTCGATTGAAGCATCGGCAAAAGTGTTCGCAGTGCGTAATAAATAATTATGTTTCGGGTCGAGGTGGTGTGCTAAGGTTTCCTTGTTTAAGAAATGCATTGTACACCTCCCCGTTTATTCCAAGTGGTAGCCACTTGATGTTGAACTAGTGGCTTGACCGCCTTGTTGTACCACATCTAGCACTTGACAGTCAAGGGGAAAAGTGCAAGGCTCGGGTCCGGTGCGCGCTATATATAGAGGTCAAGAGGTGCTTGGCTACCATGTATTATTTTAATTTTAAATTAATTTGAAAATATGGGACCCTATTTTATGGGACCCAATTTATTTTGAAAATTATATTTTCCCAATCGCAGAGTGATGTCGAGCGCCTTTAACTTTGCGCGCTGGGGGACCCGCTGCGGACGCCCATGCCCCTATGCTATCGAATGATATAATGTCCAGGTTTTGGGGCAATTCACGCGCGTAAGGGTATGGGGGGAGTACCTCGGGCTCGCCATGCGAGAAAATAAACATGTACCTCGGGCTCGAATCGTTTCTATTCCCTTGACTCTGTCCCGTGGTTTGATATTCTGACCATATGACCATTACCTCACATCCCTTGCCCAAGTGTGCAGCCGATACCTATGTTGTCCGCACTCCCGCGATGGCTTACTCTTTTGAGCCATTCACGACGCACCGCGTCGCTACGCTCGCCGCTGCCGATACGCTCGCCGCTTCCCTGCCGTCTGCTAAGGTCCTGTGCAATGGCGTTCAGGTGTGCATCTATGTCAATGGTTTGCTAGTTCAGGGAGCCCGCTAATGCTTGTCTCACGTTCGTTGCCTGAGTGCGCCGCCGTTACATACGGTGAGTCTGCCATCCGTTTCATTGACTCTGCCCTCCGCGCTACAAACGACGCGCACGCAGGCGCAGCTACGCGAGCGGCTGTATTCGCCACTCGCACCGCTGCACGCTACGCCTTGCGTTATCTCTACCCGAATGGAGCATCCTGCTAATGATTAACAAAGACGGTAGCTACGGACCACGCGCCACGCAGCACGAACTCGCCGCCCTATACGGCGAGGCGTGTGTGCGTCACTTGGAATACCTCGCCGAGGTACATCCTGACCGATGGGCATTCTATGTCGCGCTAGTAGTTGAGGATGCGATGTTTGCCGCTAACCATGGCCGTCGTGCCTTGCGCCAGTCGAGCCTACGCTAATGGAAACGAATTGTGCTGTGTGCTGTGGCTCGGGAGTTGTCGCATCCAATGGAGCCGACGATACCCGTAACGTCTGTCACGCATGCGGGGGCAAGGGAACCATTCGACTCTGCGTCGACTGCTACCAGCCCTCGGGTGAGTTCGACGTGTGCGACACTTGCTCAGACGTTCGGGAGTCGAGCTTTGACCACGAATGGAACGGCTATGACCACTAGGGAACGCTACTACCTGAACGCGCACCTTGAACGCCTTGCCGATTGGCAGACCCGGAAGGCCATTGCAGCCAATCGGGAGCGCATTATACGCCGTAGGGAGTTCAGGCGCGCCGTTCGCGCTATGTACCTCGCGCGAGCCTTGCGGGTCATCCTTGCCGATACCCGCCGAATGAATGCCCGGATAGTGGCTCAAGGCTACTAATCCAGAAACCTGGATTTAACTTACCAAGGATAGAATTATGGAAAAGCAAGCACTTTGCCCGCATTGTCACAAAGTTAAGACAACCGTCCGCTATCGCCCCGACGCCTACGCTAGGGACGTGCGTGATGAACAAGGCGCGATGATGATAGCGTGCGACGAATGCGCGCAAGCGAACGCGGACGACATCTAGCACGAACTCAGGGAGCAACGGAACAAGGCCTGCCAATCGTCGGTAGGCCTTTTCTATTTGGTCCTTGCACTGCAGGGGCGTTCTGAGTATAAAGGCAGGTATGCCGGATTCACCGGCCACTAGCAGGGAGCAAAGACATGGCACGTGTAGCAACCAAGTTCGACGACCACAAGGATTTCGGGATTCTCGACCAGCCCGAAGTCACGCATGCGGACCTGACGTCCGAAGTTGTCTCAGTCGTGGCGTCCGACAAGGACAGCAAGCGGTCGGGCGAAGTCAAGGTCACGGTGTACGCGCTCGCGGATGGCGTGGAGAATCCGCTTGAGGCGATTCTCGCATTGTTCGGTGGGTCGCAGGCTGAACTCGCCAAGTTTGCCCTTGGTGCGCGCAACGACAGCATCAGGAACGCGGGCAAGGATTACGTCCGCGATTCCATCCTTGGACCTGAAAAGAAGATGGCTCAGGTCATTGCTCGCGTTGCGCGCGGGCTCAAGCTGGACGTCGACACCATCAAGGCCAAGGTGGCGAAGAATCCCGCGTACCTCGATATGCTGTTGGAACTCGCGAAGAACGATGCTGCAGCCTAGCATCTAGTTCGTTCGGTCCGTACCTGAGCCCGGTAGCCTACATGGTGCCGGGCTTTTCTGCGTCTATACGTATCCTCCCGCCATACCCTGAGCCCTACGCTCACATACGCTCGCCCTGAGCCCTTCCGAACGCGCATTGATACGTACTGAGCCCTAAAATTTTCAGGATGCCGTAAACCTGGCGTTCGCCAATTTTGAGGGGAGCGCAGTATTGGACCCATTAAGCGGTATTCGGAACCATAAAATCCAGGTTTCTGGGTGGACTATGAAACTCGAGAATTCGGCTTATTGGATTGAGCTGTTGAGAATGAGTTATTAGTGGTAGCCACAGCCCGAAATTCCACAAAACACCTTACATCTACACCAAGGAAACACCAAGGGCTCACTAAACTAGCACGCAAGGCGCACTACGTTTCCACGCAGGGCATTTAACGCTAAGCCCTTGCAGTCGAAGCACTTAGCTTGACGATAAGCCTTGACTCCCCCTCCCCGTCTATACGTACCGGGCTCCCGATGTCCTCCTAAGGTGACATCCAATATTTTTGATTCTTTTAGTTTATTTGCTGTTCTTATTCTTTTTTTTTTTATTTTTTTTTTTTAATAAGAAGAATAATAGAAATAAGGAATAACTAATCATGTAAACTTTACACACCCTATGTAAGACTTACATACGGGGTCTATAGCAGGGTAGACAGGGGAAGGGTACCTGAGCCCGCAATCCCCGCAAGTGCAGGCGAACGTGGCACTTGCCGCGCCTGAGCCCGAGTGTATCTCTAGTGAGAATAACGTTAGGTCCTAGCGGCATCCTGTAGTATAAAGGGTATACTTCTACGCCCACTTTGTCCTCAGAAGTGGACATTCTTTGCCTTTCGTCACGTCGTGATTAGTTATCACGCATTAAGAATTGGAGACCCGGTACATGGATACGATATTCGACTCAGAAACAATTCGGGCGATACAGACGGATGAGTTGTCCAGCATCCAGGAATTGTCTATCGTCGAGATTTCTAATCGCATCGACGCTTATCAAAAGGCCTCGCGCGAGCTGATGCTCAGAATGAACAAGGCATCGGAAGAAATGCATCGCCGCTTGTCGCAAAAGACGAACGACGAATTGGAAACTTTGATAGAGCGCGTGCCCGAGGGTGTTTCAAGCACGGCATACAATCGCCTGCACAATACGCTCCTCAATCGAAAAGGGTACGTTCCGAAAGCACGCGCTCCTAAGATTGAGGATAGGCTGGTGACAAAGCTCAATGCCGCAGCCAAGTCCAATCCAGCGATTCAAGCGATGCTGGACGCCTTCAAAGCAAAAGATTAACTTTCAATTCACTTGGAACGCCAGGTTTTCAAGCCCGGTAAAATCCTAGGAAAGAAAATGTCAACATACGGCATCGAAGGGCGCGCATCGCATCTTAAACGAGACTGCACCGTTCGCGCGCTCCACGTAGCATCCGGCATCGATTACGATATGTGCTATTTGTTTCTCGCGGCTGCAGGTCGCAAGAATAACTGTGGCGCGTATACGTCCGATTGGCTCCCCGTCTATCGGAAACTCGGCTTGTGTCAGATTGATGACCTAATCAATTTGACGCATGAAGTTTTGCCATGCGATAACGTGATTATCTGCATCCGTGGTCACATCTATGCCATTCGCAACGGCGTACACTCAGACGGCCCTTACGCTTTCCAGTCTGGCCTGCGTCGCAACATTCAATTCGCTTGGCGCATTCCTGCATCGTTCATTCAAAAGGATTAGACAATGCTACTTTCAAAGCTTGAAACACTCAGAATACTTGGCAGTATCGCCAATCACATCGGGTACCGATACAGCACGAAATATGGTCCTGTCGGTTCCCTTGCCGCAGACAGCGATGCACTACGTATCATCACATCAGCCGCTGACCAAGTTTTAGCAGAGGATTAGACAATGTATATCGGATTCTTCGAAGCAAAGCATCGCACGTTCCAATCTGAGCAACACGCATCCTGCGTTCCATCGATGTTCGTGCAGGTGTCATGCAATTATGGCGCGCGTGTCACGCCAATCTGCAATTCAAGCTGTTCAGTCGTCTTGTTTGAATCCATCGATGCTATTCACGAATACTGCCGCGCTCACGGGCTAGAGTTCGCAACATGCACGACAGCATTACCATCGACGGTTCGCACCGCACCTTAGCATCGCACGCTAGCGTTCGGGCTGAGCATCTAACACTCTCCAGGTTTTAGATGCTCTACCAGAATTCTAGACTTTGTAGTTCTTTCAACTCAGGGAGCAACCAATGGCAAAGCTTATCGAATTGTGCAAGTATTGCGGACTACCCGCGATTGAAAAGAAGAAGACACAACTCAGCAAAGACTCATTCCTAATCAAATTGGAATGTGGTCACTCTTCCATCGTCAAGGTTAAGTACGTCTCACGCGATATCACGACGCGCACTGGCAAGAAGCCATTTCCGTTTCAGTATCAGGGAATTGAATTCATCGAGCGTACATCCTTCCGATGCATCATCGCCGATGAAATGGGATTAGGGAAGACGATTCAAACGAACGTTGCCCTATTCCTGCATCCGGAAGTTATTCCAGTTTTGTTTCTAGTTAAGGCGGGCCTGCGTCGGCAATACGAAATTGAATTGTTCGATGTCACCGACGACATCATGATTCAAACGATTGACTCATCGAAGGAAAAGGTATTCAAATTCCCTTGGAATATCATTTCCTACGACACGCTCGCCCGCATGAATTCGGACGATGCAGCGAAGAAGTTCGCGCATATCAAAACAATCGTGCTTGATGAATGCCAATACATCAAGAATGAAGACGCAAAGCGTACGAACGCCGTAAGACTTTTGATACAGAAAGTCGGCATTCAGAACATCATCGGCATGTCGGGCACGCCTATTAAGAATAAGGCAGACGAATTCTTCCCTATTCTGAATATGATTGCTCCAACCAAGTTTCCGAGCAAGTACATCATGATGCGTCGTTACTTCGAATTCTGGACGGATGCGCAAGGCCAGTATCACATCATCCGTGCGAAGCCGGAGTTCTACGATGCTTTGGATGGGATTATGATTAGACGAACAAGGGAAGAAGTCGCACCCGAATTGCCGACCATCCGTCGAGGTTTCTTTAACACCGAAATGGAGAATAAAGAATTGCGCCGCGCGTATGGCGACATTCAAAGGGAATTCGATGAATTCATGGATTCCAAAGACGGCGAGCCCAACGCATCGGACTATACGAATATCCTCGGATTCTTTGCGCGCATGCGTCGTATCACGGGCATGGCGAAAATCGGTCCCTGCGTCGAACACGTCACGGATTTTCTTCTTTCAACCGACAGGAAAATTGTCGTGTTCGGTCATCACAAAGAAACTCTTGATTCATTGAAGGAGGTTCTCGACACGTGGGCGAAGCAAGGCGGTTGGAATGAATGCCTGCACCTCAAGGCATCATTAGATGCCGACCAGCGTACCGATGTCGTGACCAAGTTCAGGGAAGACCCAAACTCCAGGATTCTCATCGCATCTACACTTGCATCAGGCGAAGGGCTCAATCTGCAGTTCTGTTCAGACGCGGTCATGCTTGAGCGCCAATGGAATCCAGCGAATGAAGAGCAGGCCGAAACACGCTTTACCCGCTTTGGTTCGACAGCGGAACACGTCAACGTTACCTATATGATATCGGTCGGCACGATTGACGAATGGTTAACCGAGCTTGTGGAAAAGAAGCGTTCCTTGATTAGCAACGTTATCGACCGCGACGAGAACAATTGGGAAGAGTCTTCTTTGATGAAGGAGCTTGCATCGGCAATCTATGCGGGCGGAGGTAAACGATGGACATTCTAATTCGTCTCGCGATTCTTTGCACGGTTACAATAGTGGCGTACTCAATTTATACAAACGAAATTGAGTACACCATTCCATCGTTCGCTTTGCTTATCGTGCTCGTCTACACTCTGTCAACGCTCTAGGATGCTAAAGATGAATGAAACTCAAGTTAATGAATCGCACAGGCTCGCCGTCTACATGGAGCATGAAGACGAAATGGTTTGTTTGTTCGCGGGCGAGATTGAGCGGACGGAAGGATTTCTCAAGTTCTGGAAACTCTATCGTCCATACACGAACATCGAAGTGCAAAAGCTTTCAACGCTAGGCTCTAAGACAACTATCTACCGTGGCGAGGCGCGCGACTATACGCGAGGATTCTAGAATGAATCACTACCTAAGCTTCATCGTTGCTATTCTCACGATTCCATACCGTGCTACGATAGCGGAACGTGTGAGGCTATCGACCATTTCAATGCCGACCATCTACCATTCGCGTGCGTGGCACGAATTCCAGGTTTTGAGCATCGCATCGTTCCACCTTGTCCTCGACATCGAAAGGTTTAGACAATGAAAATGAAGCTCTGCCCACACTGTGGTCGTCTGTCTGTCACGGTTCTGTATCGTCCAGATTGGTACGCTAGGGACGTTAACAATATCGTTGGCGCAATGTGGATTGCGTGCAATTATTGCGCTACAGAGAATGCGCAGGATATCTAAAATCTTTAACCTAGCAAACGCCAGGTTTTGCGCCTCCCAAACAAACTAGCCCGCTGCCGATAACTAATCGGTTGCGGGCTTTGTCGTTTCTAATCGGGTCCGACCCACACCTGAGCCCGCAGGAACGGCCGGCATCCTGAGCCCGTAGGGTGAGCTAGCCCGAGCCCGTATCGTGGCCTGTAGCCCGTCCTATTGCGTCCGAGCGCGTCCGCTCCCTGTTAGCCTGAGCTTCGACCTGCAAGCCCGAGGTAGACTGTCCACTTTTCTGGACATATTTTCCTCTTGTGGTAGCTAGGCGACCTATGGTAAAATCTGGCAGAGCCCACCATACCTATGTAATTTTTACACCCCCCTCACTTAGCTGTAAGAAACCACAACCGCAGAAAACCCAAAGAAAAGGACACAATGCAAATCCAGAAAAGAATCAAAGGATACACTCGACGCCCGTACGGAACAAAGGTCATCGATGAAATCGAGCACGCCATCGAAAAGGAATGCGCACGCTATAACGTTTCAAGAAGTTTCGTCATTGCGAATGCACTTGCTTTTGTCTTCAACATAAAGACCGAGAGCTACATCCCAAAGACCAGGAAAATCCTCCAACTCAGGAAGCGCGCATGATTAACGTAAAGATTTACAAAGACAACGCGACCAATAAGTATTTACTCTCAAGCAATTGCATCACGTGCAAGCGTAACATCGTGGTAACGGTCGAGCCAATGGAGCTTTTTAATTTGCAGCGTGGCGTGCTCATTCAAAATGCTTTACCCAATGTTAATGAGGACCAACGTGAGTTCCTCATCTCAGGCATATGTGGAAAGTGTTTCGACAAGATGTTCGTGGAGCCAGACGATGAAGATTAGCGTTAAAGTAACCATCAACGCACCGGAAACGTCTACCGAACTTGAAGTAATTGAGTACGTTGAAGAAGCAATTAGATGCTGGCGCGGCTCATGGGCACCATCAAATCCTTTCTTTCAACTTGAAGATAAAGATTTTCAGGTAACGAAAGCAGATGGCACCGAAGATTGAATTCGTTGAAGCGTGCAACACTTTAAGCGTAGCGATGCTTAATTATAAAGTCATTCATCGTTACGCTTTAAACATTCCTTGGTCGTTCAAGTTTGAGAAACGTGCAAAGCAATACGACCCAGTGGAGATACTCTACATGCACGTCTTTGAAACTTCAACGCTCCCTGCATACCACATCGCATTCAACAAGCTAGTCAAAAAAGGATACCCAATCGCAACTCTCCTCATCTTGATGCAGTTATCAAATGGCGTGTGGAAACGCTTCATCGGTAACGAATACGCAACGCATCGAGACACATTTCAAACTATCACAGGAATCTACGTTGACTAACTCACCTTCCACATCGACAAATGGAAAAGAAAAGCTCGTCATCAGCATCGATTCTCAGGTGCTCGCCGGTATTCAAACGTGTAATCAACAGGCCGCGTATCGTTTCATCGATTCCATCGAACCAAGAGACTATTCGATGGAATCAATTCAGCTCGGCCTCGTTCTACATGAAGCAATGGCCGAGCATTACTCCACGTTTCATAAGCTGCCAAGTAACATTTTACGAAACAACGTTGCGACTCGGATGGAAAGCTATGCAGCCGCTAAGACAATGCTTTCCCATTCGCAAGTCAACGCGCTCATCGACATCTATCGGCAGTACCAAGCGAAATACATCACAGAGGATTGGGTTGTTGAGCGAGATACGAACGACAATCCATTGGTGGAAAGTACGTTCGCTAAAACTCTGTATGAAGATGCTGAGATTCATATCCTATACACGGGCATCACGGACCTTGTATTGAGGAAGCCATACCAAGTTCCAGTAGACCATAAATCGTTTGGCACATACTTCAAGCCAGCAATCATGAGCAACCAGTTTCATGGCTACATGTGGGCATTGAACTCACGCAACTTGATTATCAATCGCATCGGTGTGAAATCAAAAACAGGTACGTTCGAACGCATCGTTGTTACGAAACCGTTAAGCTTAATCGAAGAATGGAAGAACGATGCGATTCGTGATATCCTCAGACATCTAGACATGATGCACGAGGGAAACTTTAGAAGGAATCGAGAAGCGTGTGGAATGTATGGCGGATGCAGATTCATTAACCTTTGTTCCGCTGAACCTTCTCATCGTTCCTATTTGATTGCGAACAACTACCAAGTCGTGCCCGTTTGGAATCCTTTGAACCGAGACTAAGCAATATGCAAAAACGAAACATTCCATTCGACCTCATCGCTAAGCCGATTCACATCACACTTGAGCCAGCGCACGTTGACGTGATTCAATCAATCTTCGAAGCGTTCTTCAGCTCGGCTCGTGTGATGGAGATAGATGTACCACGAGACATTAAACTAGACGCCGCGGCCGTACTGCACAAGATTATTGTCGAGTACGAACGGCAAATTGAGGAAGCGAACGATGCCCAGGAAGCGAGCAACCCACACGCACCAGTACAAAAAGGTTAAGCTCAAGATTGCATATGTTTATCGTTGCATGCTATCAAATTGCAACCATTACATCATGCCTGAGTTTATCATGGGAAAGGAATCAGTATGCCCATCGTGCAATCACGAGTTCGTGATAGACAAATACGCATCGATGCGCACGAATCCTATTTGCATCGACTGTCGAAAGGAGCATCCGACACCATTAACCAATTCATCAAAGCCGGATTCCAATGTTATTGCAGACATCCTGAAACGGCATGGCGTACACTAGACAACAAACTCTATACCGAATGCCTCATCTGTGGTAAAGAAAGCAAAGGGATAAAGATATGAAACTCTTGAGCGATAGGATACAAGAGTTCATCGACTGGCTCGAACAATACACCGACTTTGATATGTGGCATCAAAGCGTTAAAGATGCAACCCAACGTAAGCTCATCGAAGTGCTAACAGAAAAGGACAATTAAAATGAAGCAGAAGATTGTTATCAGCATCGACCTCGTATGCGAACTCAGTTCAGCGGTCTACCTCGTGAATCAGATTCTCCAGGTTGCGAACATCGACTCGATTGATTCTTTGTACATGCGAGACGAGAAGTACAACACGTACATCAACATCTCCACGATGAATCGTTTGCGCGACGAACTCAATCCTACACCTGCACCAAAGGTTGATGAAGCTAAAGAAAAGGAATCACTCGTGCTATCGATGTTTGAATCTGCGCATGAGCAGAAGACTATCGAGGAAGGTAGTTTTTAAATGCCCAACATCGAAGACGCATTAGCGAAAGAAGAATTCTTAATGCTCTTCAAAGGCGAGGTAAGCAGTGGCAAATCAATCGCCGCTGCTTCCTTTCCTAACCCGTATGTGTTTGACATGGAGAGTAGGATACGTTCGGTTGCAGCGTATCACTTTCCACGTGGCAAGCGTGACTTATCGTACGATACGTACACGCGCGAGGATTATCCAAAGTTCGACAAACGTTGGGATGAGTTCATCGAATTGAGCAAGATGAAACGATTCCCTTACGATACAGTGATTGTTGATTCCCTTACATCGTGTGCAGACCTTTTGTTGCAGCACGTCATTAGACTAAAAGGTTTGGATGGTAAGGGAAAGAAGATTGCTGGCATCGCGGTCAATAGCATCGAAGATTACAATGCTGAGACCGCTATGTTGACTGAGTTAGTCATGTTCCTCCAGCAAATTAAATGTAAGTACAAGATTCTTGTCGCACACGTCATCAAGACTGAGAAAACAAATCTCAACGATGATTCAAGTGTAGTAACAAGACAGCTCTTGACCGGCGGAAAGAAAATAGCGGCGCGTATCCCGGGTTATTTTGACGAGATTTACCATTTCGAACAACGCTCGGTGGGTAACAAACCGCAATTCGTTGCACGCACGGTCAATTCTGGAGAAGATTTCGCACGAACCACTCTCAAGCTGCCTAAAGAGATTGATTTCACGAATCGAAACTTCTTCGAGATTATCGAACCATCTATTCAGGAGGTGATGAACCTAGGCAAATTAAACGTCGTACCTATCAACCAAGCACCAAAGTAAAACGTATGGGCTCATGGGCTAGAGATGCTAGGCTACTGAGAACTCCACACGAAACCGCAAGAGAACGAAAGAAGGCAAGAGAAATGGCATTCACGTATTCGAAGGAAGACATTTCGCGCACTCGCCTCGTTGATTCACCGACGTGGCTTCCAGTTCGTATCACGAACTATCAGGAAAAGATTGCGAAGTCCGACAAGCGTGCGGGAGCAATCAATCACGTCATTACCGTCAAGGTTGAGGAAGCCGGTAATGAATACGAAGGACTCGTCCACGACCAGACGTTTCCGGAGGAGTATCCATCGCTCGCGTTTGATTTCCTGAATGCAATGGGAGTCAATCTCGACAAGGACGGTGGTATCGTTCGGTTCGAAGAGTTCAAGGGCAAGGATGTTTTCGTTTGCCTCGGCCCCGGAACGTACAACAACAAGCCAAACAATCAGGTGCTCGGTTGGCGCCCGATTGATTGGTCGCCGAACTCGTAGTTTGAAACTCCGGGCTAATACTATTTTCATGGTTGAGTAGTATTAGTTCTTTCGACCGTGTGGCCCCGAGCGGTGGAGATTCGGGGCACTTGTTAGCAATTGCTCGCAGGCGCAGGTAAAACTTTGGTTAGACTAGGGTGTTGCGTTATGACTCCCATTCATAGCGCAACATATCGGCCCTAGTCTAGCCATTCTTTATGCCCTCGTAGCCCAATCGGCAGAGGCACTGGACTTAAAATCCATTAAGTGTCGGTTCGAATCCGACCGAGGGCACCACCATCGCTATGAAAACATGGAACCTACGCAACGGTTCAACCATCAATTTCGTTGGAGATGAAATGGATAATGATTACATGGGCATCGAACGTGGTGCGTATGCATCACAGGGAGCCTTAGTTCATAAGGAACAACCCATTCGCGTTCAGCTTGCGAATCAGCTTGCAATGTACGATAAGGAAACCGACCGTATCGCCAAGATGATTAAGCTGCTCGACGAGAATCCTGCCATCGAACAGTTCATCAATCTCCAGCGTGGTTATACTGACTGAGTAGAGTATGAACGAACTCGGATTAAAGATTGCAATCGCGCAGCACATTAGTAAGCTGCGCGAACTCGCAAAGGATGCGGAAGATTTTACAATCCGATTGCAAGCTGCCGCATCCGAACTAGAACACCGTTACAGATTACTAAGGGAGCAGACGAATGACGACACACGTATTGACGGACGAACAAAAGAAAGCAGTCGCTGAGCTGTTAGGATTGGAACTCGAAGCCGTTCCTTCTTCAATCGAATTGGAAGATGAAGAATCAAACGAGGACGAAGATGAGGAAGTAGACGAGGACGAGGAAGAAGATGAAGATGAATCCGATGACGAAGTCGAGGATTCAGATGAAGATGACGAAGAGGACGATTCGGAAGATGAAGAAGAGGATTCAGATGATGAAGATTCGGATGCAGAGGAATCAAGCCTAGCAGTTCGTGTTCAGGAAGCAACAGACGAATGGTACGCAAAGCATCGTGAAACCATTTCGCTTGCAGACTTCCTCAAGACGAAGGGTTTCTAAGTTACAACAGGATGCTCGACTCAATATCGAGCATCCTTTTCGTGCATAAGGTATTCACTATGAACCTACCAGAAAAGTTAAGAGCGGAACTACAGAAGGAGTTCCTATTCGACAACGAACTCCTAGCACCGGCATGTTTATTCCATCAGCTCGACGAAGGGAGGATACTAATCGTACTAGCTCCACCCATTAAGCAAGGGATTCCTGAACTGCTCATTACCAAATCAATGCGCGCACGAGCCGATTTGATTGTGCTCATCCTTCCATCGGACACCTCAACTGAATGGTTCAACAAAGCATTCGCATCTACTGGTAATGGAAAGGTAACACTTCGACCAATTCAAGGTCGCGTCAAGTTTGTGAATGAGGATGGTGCTGTTAAAAGAGTTCCAGCGTGCATGATTATCTTTAAGAATGCAGCTGAGCTTGCCCGTATTGAAGACCAAGAACGCGCACAAGTCTACGCGAATGAAAATATTGGTCGCATGTAAATGTTATGAAGGTGCTCATGGAAACACGTCAAGTAGAACTAAGAATCGACGTTCCAGGAGAAGGGAATGCTTCAGCCGATATCGTTATCGTTGGTGAGGCACCGGGTGCTGAGGAACAACGAACAGGCAAACCATTCGTTGGGCCTTCAGGTTATCTATTGAACCAACTATTGCAACAAGCGGGTATAACCCGAGCTGAATGTTGGGTAACGAATGTTGTAAAGACAGAACCACCGAAGGTAATTAAAGCTGGCAAGACGGTCTACGATATTCATGCAACGAAAGGATATGATGGATATAAAGAATATCTCTTCGAAGAAATCAAGACAATCAATCCTAAAATCATCCTCGCCCTTGGGAATGTGGCCTTACAAGCTCTCACTGGAAATAGTGGAATCACTCAATGGCGTGGAAGTATTCTGCACTCTGAACGACTTAAAAGGCGAGTCATCCCAACCTACCACCCCGCGTACATTCTCCGTTCTGATTCCGCTATCGACCGCTCCGTTGCAGAATTCGACATCCGAAGATTGGTACAAGAAATAGATGGCAAGCCAACCCCACAAAGAAATCTTGTTGTCATACGGGATAGCGCACAACTCTATCGATATATTGACCGATGGAAGGTCAAGCCCCTCGCCGCAAGCGATATCGAGACTTATAAGTCAATTCCGAACTGCATTGGATTCGCAACTTCTTCACATGAAGCTATCTCAATTCCTCTCTTCAACGAACTTTGGGGCGTCAAGTTTGGAAATTACTCTCAACGTGAGCTTGCAGAATTTTGGAAATGTGCCGACATACTATTGCGAAGTAAGCGTATCATCGGTCAAAACTGGAAGTTTGACGAAGGAAAGCTGAGTCAACTTGGATTCAAGATACCAAACTTCCATGCCGATACGATGCTCATGGCGCATACGCGCTATCCTGAATTACCTAAGGGCTTAGCTTTCCTTGCATCGATTCACACCAGAGAACCTTATTACAAATTGGAAGGGAAGGAGTTTAATCCTAAGAAGGATTCGGCAGACAGGTTGTATCTGTACAATGGCAAGGACTGTGCAGTAGACTATGAGATTTTCGAGACATTGGACAAAGAACTCGAAGACTTTGGTGTTAGAGAGTTCTATTATAACTTTGTCCATCACCTTCACGCGCTCTACCTTGGCATCGAACGGCAAGGCATTCTATGTGACACTGAGGTGCGAGCGGCGTTAGAAGAAAAGTATAAGGTTCTCATGATGGAGAACCAATTTGAACTGGAGAATCTCATTGGACATCAAATCAATGTTAGCTCACCCAAACAAATTGGACAGCTCATCTACAACGAACTTAAACTCCCTGTCCGAGATGGAACTGGAGAAGAAGTTCTTGTTGCACTACAAGCAAATCATGGAGAAAGGAAACCTCAATGCATTCCTATCATTGACAGGATTCTTAGAGGACGTACTATTAGAAAAACCCTCGGGACTTACATCGAGGCTTGCCCGGACTATGATGGACGGTACCGAACAAGTTATCAGATTGTGGGTACTGAGACCGGAAGAACTTCAACACAAACTCTTAAACCTCCATCTCGCCCTGAGCCAATTGGACTTGCATTTCAAACCATAACAAAGCATTCCGAGATGGGCGCGGATGTTCTCAAGATGTTCGTAGTTGACAAGGGTTATGTATATCTTGAAGCCGACTTATCTCAAGCCGAAGCGCGCGTTGTCGATTTGTTATGCGAAGATTACGAAGGACTTGAAGAGTATGGTAAGATTGATAAGCACGCTAAGACAGCGCGAATCATTTTATCATTAGGTGCAGACTATGTAGTTCGTAAAGGAAGTCCTGAAAGATTCCTAGGAAAAACTTCAAGACATGCAGGGAGCTATGATATGGGTAAAGGACGTGCGATGCTCACGTTCAATACCGATGCGAAGAAATATGGTATCGACCTTCATGTTAGCGAGTGGAAAGCCGGCCAAATCCTGGAGAAATTCCACAAAGCGTACCCTAAAATTAGAAGCGTCTTCCATGTAGCAGTTCAAGATGCGTTAGCTGCAAATGAAAGAACACTAACAACACCGTTCGGCCGCAAAAGAACGTTCGGCGGCAGATGGGGCGACCAACTTTTTAAAGAAGCATACGCTTTCATTCCACAATCTACGGTCGGTGATTGTGTCAAGCGTGCGATGTTATACATCAAGCACGAGATACCCGATTGCCGTATCGTGATGGAAAAGCATGATGCTATCGGTGCGCTCATCCCTGTAAACGAGGTAAGAGAACACGCTATCGTTTTCAAGAAAGGACTTGAGATGCCCATCGACTTCGCTTGTTGCTCGATTCCTCGGGGTGTTTTAATTATCCCTGCCGAGTTTGAAATCGGTGAGAAGAACCTACATGATTTGAGAGACTATAAGCTGGAATCATGAGTTGGCTGAATATGCTCATGTCGCAAACACAAGACTTAGAATCGCCGCGCCGTTATTTTTACTTCGCGGGGCTCGGAGTGTTGTCTGCTATAGTAAAACGAAACGTGTTCCTTGACAGAGGGGGAGCATATAAGTTATATCCAAACGTGTACATCATGCTCATCGGGCCATCTGGTATCAAGAAAGGTTTGCCAATCAAGGTCGCTGAGAAGTTAGTTACGGACCTCAACGTTACAAAGGTTATCGCTGGGAGAAGTAGCATCCAAGCAATCATTGAGAACCTCGGGCATCAAACAATGAATAAAGATGGAACAGTTAGCAAAGACGCCACAGCGTTCATTGTTAGCGGAGAGTTTAGTCAATCAATCTTAGAAGACCAACAAGCATTGACAATTCTCACGGACTTATATGACTCACAATACAAAGATACTCATACAAATTTGCTTAAGTCCGGAAAATCTATCCTTCGCAATGTGTACCTCAGTATGCTTGGCGCTAGCAACGAGACCCATCTTCATGCTGTCATTGGCCAGCGTGATATTATGGGTGGTTTTATTGCTCGTACGCTTATGGTGTCTGAGAACAAACGAAATAGAAAGAATTCTCTGGTACGGCGGACGGCGAATACAATTGATTACGAGGGACTATCTGAATACCTCAAGACAATTTCGTGCTTGAAAGGTGAGTTTCAGTATACACCGGAGGGAGCAGACTTCTATGAAGAATGGTATCAGGAATACGAACCGAACGAGGACGATACAACAGGCACCGCGATGCGGTTTCCAGATACCGTTCTCAAGGTGGCGATGTTGATATCGATGGCAAGGGGTACAGACCTACTCCTAACCACTGAGGACATTCAAGAATCGATATCAGTATGTGCGTCATGCATGACAAATGCACAAGTCGTCACGAACAATTCTCCAGGCGCGACCACGACACCGATTGCTAAACAAACGGCGATTGTGTTTGAGGCTTTGTTAAAGGCTGAATCGTTTTCGATGCCACGCATCTTGATGTTAAGACGACTATGGCGACACTTAGATGCATTTGAGTTGACGCGAATAATGGATACTCTGAAAGAGGCGAACGTGGTACGTGAGGAACAAGAGAATAGAGAGACGTACTACACGCTTCAAGACCACGTGATTGCAGAGTATCGTAAGAATACAATGGCTGAAACGCGCGTACTCAAGTACAACTAAATGAACTGCAAAAGAAAAGGGGCCAAGCTATCAAGCTCAGCCCCTTTAGTTTTATCTACTTCTCACCCGGTATAGCAACGGAACTACGCCCTCCCTTTTTCTTCCGTTTCTGCTGTGCCGTAGTCTCCACTTCCCTTGCAATACCACGGCCCACGTACGGAACCCGTTGTAATCCCCATCGCCCTACGTCTCGATAGTTACCTCGTAATGTGTTGATGGCGAGTCCACCGATACCAGCGGCTTCATCAACCGCATAGTTTGTGCCCCGCATCATATTGAATGCAGCTTCGATGGGGTCAGGGTCGTCCCAGTTCTCAGCGATTGAAGTCATGTAATCGGTTGGAATACCGAGAGCAAATGCTTGCTCAAGGTTGCCAAGCCCATGTACAATCCCTTCATTCTTTGCGAGCTGAGGGTCTACCTTACCTAACCACTTCCTTGTAAACGCGAACCTATCGCTAGGGTCAACCGTCTCACTCTGCCCAATGTTGTTCTTATATTCCGTGAAGAAATCTTTATCTTCATCGGTCATACCCAACATCTGCTGCGCTGAGTTAGTGCCAACCTGCGCACCCGTCTTGACTACTTCTTTCGTATCGCCAATCAATTCACCCAGAGACATACCAATCGCTGCCAATTTGACAGCTCTAGTAGGATTCTCTTTAATCGCGTCCTTCATCGTCTTCGTAGTCTGGAACGCGGTACGCATGAACGTTTGAGGAATTCTCAGTATGTCGTTACGTACCCATCCGTGCGGCAAGTTTACGTTTGCCATCGAGCCCTGAGTTAAATCGGCCATGCGAATCATCGCACGTTCGAGTTGGTCTTGACTCAGTTCAGTTTGCCGAACGAGCTGCTCGGGCGACGTAAAGGTTAAATCTTCAAGTTCTCGTCTCGCCTTCTTGTTTGCAGGATTCCGTTTCAGTTCATCAAACAAAATCCGAGCGTATGAATTACCTGTCGCACCGGCGACTCTATTCAAGTAGTTTTGTGTACCCTCAATTCCAAACACCTTGTACAGGAAGTTCTTATCGCCTAACGTCTCAGCGAATCCACCGCTGAACTGGCGGAACGTCCCTACGTTATTCATGAACTTAGCATCGGGGTCCGTGTTACCCTTGAATGCTTTCAATAACGCAGGCCCTGCATCTCTTAGTCTTCCCTTGACTGCGATGGGTAAGACACCGCTGATGTTTGAAATTCCCGCTAGCGAAAGCTGCGATGCTGTAGCCCATATCCTCGCGGCTCCAACTAGCGATTTCTGACGACTCGATACACCTTCAGCTTCGCCTCTGATAGAACGTTGCGCGAGGCTTCTAGCACGGTCGGGGTCTTCAGCTTTTGCAACGAGCTTGGAAATAGCAGACGTTTCATCCTGCAAGTCTAGCTTTCCATACGCATTCGCTTCCTCAACACGACGAGCTGAATTGCGAAGATGGTCAACGAATACGTCCATGTCCTTACGATAACCTGGAACATTCAAGTCGTTGCGCCTGAACTCCTCACCAATCTTTCGTTCGCGACTCGCAGCAATATCTTTGATGCGCTTGTTGATTACATCGTCAGGTAAACCTTGCTTCTTCATTGCATCAATCAAGGTCTGGTCTGGCACGCCTTCATATCGATGCGTCCAATAGTTTGCGCGCTTCTTCTCAATCAAGCCCGCATTGACCATCTCATCGCCAATCATATCATTGATGGCGCGCATCTTATCGCCAATTTCTCTTACTTCCTCAGTAGGGTTCGCGTTGTTCCCTTCTAAGTAATCAACAATCTGCTCAAACGTTTTAGGGTCTTTCTTCAGTCGTTCTAAATCTTCAACGACAGGATTGATATAGCGATTGAATCGACGCGCCGCATCCGTATTGGTACGTTCAATGAGCTGGCCAATCTCTCTACCCACCGGACCCATGCGTTTGAATTCCTCACGCATCGCCATCGAGATATCATTCTTAAACTTAGCGATGGCTCCGATTGGCTTTGGTCCTAAGCCCGCTTCATCCCTTAAACGCGCAACAATCCTATTGCGCATTTCAACGGGAGTATTCGGGTCTTGAACCATCTTCTTGAGCTTACGCATTACATCGGGACCAAGCTGTCGATTCGCCCTATCGATAGCCATTCCCGGGTCGATGCCATCATTCTTCGTCACGTTCTTAAGAATGTCTTCCATCCATGCGCGATGCGCTTCTTCTTGCTGAATGGAATTCTGATATCGCTCAGGATTCTTAGGTACGAAGTCACCACCCGATTCACCCGGAGGCAATACATCTCGTCCACCTGGCGGTACAGTTCCTCCAGCTCCACCCGTACCAGCCGTAGGTTCGACAGGACGCCCACTTGGAATAGTTTCACCCGTCGATGCGATACCCGGAGGTAATGCACTTGGGTCTACACCTTGCGTTACAGACCTTAACGGCGTACCCGTTGCAGTAGTTGTTTCAGGAACTAAACCAGCAGGTAACGAATCGTCAGCTGCGCCAGTAATTGATGCAGGCAATGCTTCTTCAACTTGTGCAGCACCGCGCTCACCAAACGAAGTTATTCTATTGCCCTTACCAGCTTCGTTCGCAGGGTCAAGAATAATCAAGACTTGATGCGGTGCCTTACCCGTTCGCTTACCACCCGTATGCGTCATTGCATCGTATCCTAAATCGGATAGCGCATAACGCATATCATGGAACGTCTCAGTCAATTCAGACTTCGAGATGTTCAAGCCTTCGCCCTGCTCAAATACTTCATTCGCAATCGCACGCCAATACGCTTCGGTTGTCGTGCCTTCTGGCAATGCTTTAACTGAGTCCATTTCAAAGCCAATGGATTCTAAGCCTTCTACCTGCTTGTCTAATGCTGAGCGCACCTCTGGCGTGATTGGCTTTTCTAAATCGAGAACCTTCTCAACGTTTACCTTAGCTTCATATACCGTTGGTGTCTTAGTTCGCTTACCTCTCGCCGCAGCATACCCTTCCGATATCTTATCTGCATCGGTAAGATATACACCTGAACCAAACAACCCATCGATTTCAGTACGATAAGGGTCAAGCGTTTCAGGCGTTAAGCCCTTTGTGCCTGTCCCATGATACCACGTCTTTTCGTTAATCTTAACGGGGTCGTCACCAACGTGCTCAATAATCTTGGGAGCAGCTAATGCTTCAGCAGCAACATTCTTACCCGCTTGAACGTTCTCACTCGTCGCTTGAAGTTGTGCGTTAGTAACAGGTGATTCATTCCAAGGTGCATTAGTTGCGAAATTCTGTAATTTAGCCTGTTCGCTTGGTGTAAGCGGAGGTGGCTGCTGACTATCCGGTAATGCTTCCCATGCATTCGGATTCATCTCACCTTCTTTAATCGGGCCTAAATCATCCATAGCTACCGCTGGAGCAGTAGGCACGTCGGTTCTAATAGGAACTGGAGCATCATCTGTAATCTGCGAACCAATTCCCCTATCGACTGGCCGCGCGCTCATCTGCGTAGGAACGCTAGAGAAGCCCTTACGAATTTCACGCGCAGCGGTGCCTACATCGGGGTCAATGATTCCTAGACTCTGAGCAAGACTTAAGTCACGTTCATTTAATTCTAATGCAAACAAACTTGCTTTCGATTTAGTTGTACGCTGTTCAGGAGTAAGGTCTTTTAACCCTTCAGCAACCCTATCAACAGCGCCCTGTAGCCTAGTTAATGATTCTTGGTCTGCACGTACAGGCCCACCACGTCGAGCCTGTGCCATTAACTCAACGTCGCCACCAGACTTAACGGCAAACTTCTCACTTGACTCTAATGCAGGCGTCCAGAATGGATTGTTAGGGTCCGTACCTTTCGGTGCTTTAACTTCTCGTGAACTAGGCTGAACACCTGTTTCATCGACAGCTTTTGTAGGCGGCGGCATGTCAACCGGCCGGCTTGATAATGGAAGCTTTGCATCAGGGTCGAAGCCCTTTGCTTTCATCTCAACATCGGCCAGCTCTTGAACCTTACGCTCTGCATCTTTCTTGTACAAGCCCTCAAAGTAATCATAAGGCTTGCCCGATGCACCATACAAACTTGCACCAGCGCCTAACGCATCGAACGCAGCTTTCCCATATCGACCTTGTTTCAGGTCTTCTAAAGTTTCAGCACTCATGCGCGCGCCCTGCGTAAAGTCTAAACCACGCGCAATATTCTTCACACCCTCAGCCACCTTTGGTGCATACTTTGCAACCTTAGGTCCATACTTAGCTAACAGTTCTGGACCCTGATATGCAAACTTTGCAAGCGGAACGGTGCCCAAAGATGCCGCAGTCGTCGCTGCACGGAAAGGTGAACCACCTGCGATATCAGCTATACCATACAATCCACGAGTCAACGCAGCTGTAGGATAACCTAATCCAGGTCCTCCACCCCATCCAACTTCTTCCATCTTGGCTAAGTCTGTGTCCTTATACTTTGGGAGCCAAGAGTAATCGAGCGTCTCATCAAACCATTTCGTCCCGCGCTGAATTAAACCTTCAGTCGCTTTCTTTCCTTTGCGCCCACCCGCGCTTAAATCGTTATAAATATCCGATGCCTGCTGGCCATAGCTATCCCCTTCGAGATTGCTAAAACCAAACAAATCCCACATGGAATCTCTAGGCATGGTTATTCATCCTCAGGAAGCATCATCGCTCGGGAGCGCGTTCTGAAATCTTTCAAGCGAGATATCAAACCTTCATACGGCATACCGAGTCGAGCGGCTTTAGCTTTTAAGAAATCCTCCTGCTGTGTAGGAGTCATGTTCTTATATCTATCAGCCACTAACATTCGCGTACCCGATACAGAATACATCTTCGGGTCGTTGAATTCAGGGAATGCTAAGAACAACTTCTGTGGCGTACTCGTATCGCCCGGCAGGTTGGGATTGATTGCTGCATCCGTACCCTTATAACTTGCCGAACCCTTTGCCGTCTCCGCAGCGAGTCTTGCATTCGCTCGTGACGTTTCAGCAGAGAGTTTTGCCCCACCCGATGGAGTATCAAACTGATGAATATCTCGCTCAACATCTTCCCTACGATTATCACGCTTCTCATCAACCGTGAAATCGCCATTTGGAATAACGGTCGGCAATACTTCAACCTGTCCGCCGCGAATACGACGAGCGACTTGTTTGCCATCAGGACCATCTTCAAACGTCCAGCCACGGTCCTTAGCTGCATCGATATCGAGCTGAATCTTCTGTCGTGCAAGCTGTAAAGTTTCGTCAGCACGACGGTCATCAACTGAACGAGAATACGCAGCCTCAGCATTGCGATGACGAGCATCAGCAATCTTGACATCGGCTTCGTAACGAGAACCTTTCTTCTGCCACTCGTTCTGAGCCTGCTGATACGGACGCTCGTTAAGATATTCACCGAGCTTTAACCCTCGGCCAACATCCCTCGATGTATACCCTTCAACACCAGCGGCTATTGAGTTGAACAATTTATTCCACTTACCGGGCTTGTAATCTTCCTGCTTGGGCTCAGACTTCATGTATTCAGCATACCGCTGCATCGGTGCGTAATCATATTCCGGTGCCTGCCGACGGCGCATCGCAACATCTTGCGGCAATGCACTCTGAATCGATGCACCTAATCCAGTAGTCGCACCTGTACCAAAGTCACCGAATCGATTAGACCAATCAGCTTGGCCAGTCTGACCAAATTGGCCAGCGGGTTGAGCTTGCTGAGGATTCAGAAAATTCCACTGAGACGCTTTGCCACGTCCCCATACATCACCGCCGTAATCATAATCATCCCAGGCCATTGATAATCTCCCGTACCTTCTTATGCCTTTCGGCTTTCGTAAGGCTAGCTACATTGGGTAACTTAGCGATTTCATTTCGGGCGTGGACTCTATTAGCTAATTCT